>Ga0209295_1000631_pt1 | contig 14897 bp, 16 predicted proteins | sample Porto_5metaG_FD_187428 | JGI IMG/M metagenome (GOLD analysis project Ga0209295, IMG submission 187428) | Marine algal microbial communities from Porto, Portugal - Porto_5 metaG (SPAdes) (version 2) | ecosystem: Host-associated > Algae > Red algae > Unclassified | place: Portugal: Porto... | reverse complement strand
TATGTTTGGCTAAATTTGACGCGCATAGCCAAGCTACGTAAGTGAAAGAAATTAAATAAATTGTTCCATAATGCGCCGTAATTTTTTCTTCTAAAGAATTCAAAAAATCGTTGCATAGCCATAGCTATGGAACTATTTTTTGTGTTTTTTAGAAGGGAAAAGAACAAGCATAATGGGGCAAGTTATTTATTTTCTTTCACTAAGGGATGAAAAAACAATAAACACTACATCTTGACTTGTTCTTTTTCCTTTATACTTTACCAAATTCTCCTTAAATAACCCGTTATTCGCGTCAAATTTGGCTCGTGTAAAGAAAAAATAACGGCGTGAAAATGTAGCGTTTATCATCTTTTCATCCCTTAGGGATGAAAAAACAATAAACACTACATCTTGACTTGTTCTTTTTCCTTTATACTTTACCAAATTCTCCTTAAATAACCCGTTATTCGCGTCAAATTTGGCTCGTGTAAAGAAAAAATAACGGCGTGAAAATGTAGCGTTTATCATCTTTTCATCCCTTAGGGATGAAAAAACAATAAACACTACATCTTGACTTGTTCTTTTTCCTTTATACTTTACCAAATTCTCCTTAAATAACCCGTTATTCGCGTCAAATTTGGCTCGTGTAAAGAAAAAATAACGGCGTGAAAATGTAGCGTTTATCATCTTTTCATCCCTAAAACGCCGTTAGGTGTGACCGATATAGTAGCCCCAAGTTTCAACTTAAGGTAGAGCTTTATTGGTCACTAAAATTTTCCAGAGGTGTTTGAGTAAAGTAAGGAATAGTCGCAAGGCGAATGTTTTTATGAAAGGCATTCGCCTTGCGACTCGCGTATGATTGCTCACCCTATTTTTATCGAACATTACCAATTTTCCAGATTAATCCAAAACGCTATATAAAAACCTTCGTCTGCCGGCTAAAACCACGCAATTTCATAAAGGACTTTTTTGTACAAAATCAATTAAACCGCCATTTTGTCAGTTAAAATGCCGTTAAAATGCCATTTTGTCATTTATTTTACATCTTTTTCTGCAAAAATGACTTAAAAAACCTGTTGGCACTCCAATTGATTAATGAGGGGTGTACAGCGATGAAGCAAAATGGTGAAAAAGACCGCCACGATTCACACAAGAAATAATCTGCTTCAACGTATATTTTAAACACACAATATAAATTCTAATATTATGACACAAGTATCAGTAAGTCCATTCGTAAAAAGAACCCCTTCACGCACTTTTCTCGATGATTTTTTCTCGAATATCAATGAAGTTATCGGCAGCGATGTTGTCAATCACCGTCCCTCGGTCAATGTAATCGAATCGAAAGATGCTTATACGCTTTCACTTGCTGCACCGGGCTTGGTAAAGGAAGATTTTGACCTCAATGTCGAAAAAAATCTATTGACAATTTCGGCAGAAAAAGAAATGGAAACCACTGAAGACGAGAAGTTTACGCGACGAGAATTTGGGTTCAACAAATTCACACACTCCTTCCGCCTACCTAAAACGGTAGAGATTGAAAACATCGCCGCCACTTACGAAAACGGTGTTTTGAACGTCACTTTGCCTAAGAAGGAGGAAGCAAAAGAACAGCCTCCACGCAAAATTAAAATTGCGTAACAGAGGTGAGAAATGAGAAGACGATAGACGCGAGATTTTTACCCATTGAATCACATAACTAACCAATCATCGGGCGGCAGAAGCATCTGCCAATGCCGCCCAGTTTTAGTAACACGGATATTTTTGTCTGTACTACGCCAAACCACAGACAGGAATGTTTGTGTTACGCTCCAAAAATAAAGAAGCATAGTTTTCATAGTTAAGGTTTATAGGGTTTCATTTGAAGTCGTCCTGCGCTTGCGTAGGGCGGCTTTTTTTTTTTGAAATTCCAAATTGTGGTGGTGTTCGACAAAAGTAGGGTAGGCGACTATACCCTATTTTACTCGAACATCGCCCAAATTCCATAATTTTCCCATTCCCCAATTTCCCAATTCATAGGATTTGATTTAAACAATTTCACAGTTAAACAATTATACAATTATACAATTGCATCATTCACAATAATTATGATTTCACAAAAAATGACGACCGCCCTCAATCAGCAAATTGGCTTGGAAGCCCGCGCTTCGTTTTTGTACCTGTCGATGGCGGCTTGGTGCGATGCGAAGGGTTTGGAGGGTTGTTCGCGATTTATGCACCGCCAATCGGAGGAAGAACGAGCGCATATGTTAGGTATATTTGAGTACATGAGCGAAGTGGATGCACACGCACTCACGCCGGGTATTGAGCCGGTTCCGCACGATTTTGATTCACCACAAAAGATGTTTCAAATGGTGTATGAGCATGAGCAAAAAGTGAGCAAGTCTATTCATGGACTGATGGAAATTGCTAAGTCAGAAGGTGATTTTACAACGGATAATTTTCTGCAATGGTATATCGCCGAACAGCGAGAAGAGGAGAATTTGATGCGTTCTATTTTAGATAAAATAAAACTCATCGGTGATGGGCAAATGTCTTTGTATTACATTGATAAAGAGATAGATGTAATAAATACTGCCGAAATAAATAAAGCTGTAGCGGAGTAGAGAGGTAGAGTAGAGAGGGAAGAGTTTGACGATAATTATAATTATGAGCGAGCGTATTACGACGATTACTTTTTTCAAGTATAAAGGCTTTCGCAAAAAATGGTGGGCGTTTAATATGATGAATCGGGCGCATGGTTTTCTTGCCAAAATGGAGGGTTTGCATTTTTATAAACTCATGGGTTGCGGCAAGAATGAAGGCTTTAATCCTTATCCGGATTGGAGTACGTATGCCTTGCTTGCCGTTTGGGATGAGGCGGCTGATGCGGAGCGTTTTCAGGCGTCCGAATTAATGGATTTGTACCAAGAAAATACGGTTGAGGTGTGGACAGTTTTTATGAAAAACATGGTCGCAAAAGGCGCATGGTCGGGGCAAAATCCGTTTGAGCAAAGCACGGCTTTGAACCCCGATATTCCACTGATTGCCGTCATTACTCGCGCTACGATTAAAGCCAAAAAACTAATCTCTTTTTGGCAATATGTACCGACTTCTCATCTCCAATTGCGTGGCAATGAAGGCTTGATTTATAGCAACGGAATTGGTGAAGTGCCTGTCATTCAGATGGCTACATTCAGCATTTGGAAAGATAAGGCATCGCTAATGAAATTTGCCTACCAAAGCCGCGAACACCAAACTGCCATCGACAAAACCCGTCAATTGGATTGGTATAAAGAGGAAATGTTTACCCGATTTCAGCCCTATAAGTCAGTGGGGACTTGGAAGGGTGTGAATCCTTTAGAGGGCTTTATTCTTTGATTTACTACTTAGGAAACAGTGTGCTTAGACCTATAGTTTTAAAGCCTGATATTTGATTTATTCTACAAAAATCACTATTTTTGATAGCAAACAGATAATTATGCAGGAAACATTAGCTGATAAAATCATGAAACGCGCCGATGCTGCGGTACAAATTCAATATTTACAAGAAACATTCGAGGCGGAAAAGGAGCGCAGAATAGAATTTCGCGAATGGCTTAACCCCGATGTCAAAGCCGAATTTATTAATGGGGAAATTATTATTCATTCGCCTGTAAAAAAATAACATTGGAGCGCAAGTGGCTTATTATCAATACTTTTAACTGCTTTTACCAATCTTCATAAACTCGGAAAAGTAGGCGTAGAAAAAGTGATGATTACGCTTACCCATAACGACTATGAACCAGATTTGGTATTTTTTTCGCGCGAAAAAGCCGAGCAATTTACAGATGACCAAGTGCTGTTTCCTGCACCTGATTTGGTCTTCGAAATCCTTTCAAAACGTACTGTAAAAAAAGATAAAACCACCAAAAAAGACGACTACGCCTATCATGGTGTCCGCGAGTATTGGATTATTGATGCCTTAAAACAGAAGGTCTATCAGTATATCTTACCAACAAAAAATGCTACCGAATATTTTCCCGCCAAAGTCGTACAATACGGTGAATATCTCAAAAGCGTTGCCGTTGAAGGTTTTGAAATTCCGACCTCTGCCATTTTTGATGAGGAAATTAATGTTAAGGTATTGCGCGAATTGATAAGTGGAAGTTAGGGAAGACGAAAAAAATAACTTCTTCATTTGGGGTAGATTATTTTCTTCGTCTTCCCTTAGCTTTGACACTTTCCTGTCTTAAAAAAAACGCTTTTCACCTAAAGAGATAACAGGCATTTTCAAAATGTCTGTTATCTTGTCCGACCTTAGACTGATAGCCAGAATTTCGATTTTAAGTAGTGGGGCAAAAATATCCTTACTTTTTGACGGTTTCTTTTTCCGCTATTTTTACCTACAAAAATCCTTACGTAGCGTAGGCTATGTGCGGTTTTTGTAAGAAAAAATATCGAAAAAATAATCACGTCAAAATTGTAAGCCTATTTTTATCCCACTACTTATTTCCACTTAATATTACATCCAGCAGAAGGATAATGCGGCTCGGCAACCGCCTCGCCTGCAAGTATCAAATCTATGGCTTTGCGAATATCTTCGCCAGTAACGGGCTTGCCGTTGCCGGGGCGCGAAGTGTCGATTCTGCCGCGATATGCCAATTTCATTTCCGCATCAAATACATACAAATCCGGCGTACAAGCCGCATCATACGCTCGCGCGACTTCCTGACTTTCATCGTATAAATACGGGAAGTTATAACCGGCAGATTTGGCGTGTTCGGTCATGCGTTTTGGTCCGTCTTGTGGGTAGCCTTTAACGTCGTTTGAACTGATGCCAATGAAGGAAACGCCCTTTTCGGTGTAGTCATTCGTGAGGCTGACCAATTCGTCATTTATATGAATGACAAAGGGACAGTGGTTGCATATGAACATAATGACAGTGGCTTTTTTACCTTGTAAGTCATTCAAATTCAATGTTTTACCCGAAACGGTGTCAGGTAAACTAAATGTAGGAGCTTTTGTGCCAAGCGGCAACATGGTGGATTCTGTTAATGCCATAATTTTATTTTGAGTCAATGGTCGATAGTCCATAGACAGACGCGAGGTTTTCACGTTCTCCTATGGACTACGGACTATCAACTATGGACTATTTACAACTGGGATTGATTCCTAATACGTATTTTTCTACTACGCCGATTTCGCCAGCAACTTCTGAGCCTTTAAAACCCGCAATATCTGTGTCTTTTAAGTATTTTTCGTACTGCTGCACCATATCCATCGAAATGGGTAGGTAGCTCCAATGCCATTTTTCTTCTTCGTAGCCATGCGGACGGTCTGCGCCTTTGGGTGTGTAAGTTTGGCAGTAACCGTAAACGAGGGCATTGTCTTGAAGCCACTTGTATATTCTAAGTCCTTTTCCTTGTGCAAACCACGAATTTTGGAGGCTGTTTAGGTCAATATCTGTCCCCCAGTGATGGCGCGAAGTGCCTGGCATAGAGCTGAATTTGAGGATTTCGAGGGCGCGGTCTTTGCCGTCAGGCATGGCTTTGGAGAGGTCTTTTCCGCCGACTTTTCGCGCGCCTGTCCACTTGGCTTCCCAGATGCTTTTTTGATGGGCGAATGGACGTGCTGCCGATATGATTTTGAGGTCGATGCCGTCTTTGAGTGCTGCGGCGTGCATCTCTACGAAGGCCGTATAGGCATCTTTGCGGAGGTAAATGTTGGATTTGGTGGTGTATTTCGCTTCGATTTTCGCAAAATCAGCATTTGTGGCAGGATTGACTTTGCCGATGAGTTCGTCTTTGGTGTAAGTCTTGTTTGTACGCACGATGGACAGCTTTTTTTCTTTCATTTCTGTTGGTTTGTCGGTTATAGAATTAGGCTTTTTTATGGTGTCGTTACACGCAATTAGCAGGAGGGCTAAGGCGAGTAGGAGTAGTATTTTTTGCATATGAATTTTATTTTGAATCTATAAAATGCAGACCTTCTTCATCAGAAATATTTAGAATATTTCTACCATGTATTAAATCTACGGTATAATTTAGTGTAGAATTAATACATCTTTGATATTCACTAGCATCATAGTAATGATAATCTTGATGGTAAAGAAATGGTATTATGTTTTGCTTCATATGGTCTAAATCAGAAATGTTATTATGCCCGTAATTCGATATAATATAGACTGCATTGAGTATATTTTTCTCAGGGTAATCTAATTTTTCAAATTTTTCCTTGCCAATCAATTTAATAATTTCATCATAATAATTCAACTGCCGTAGCCTTTTGTGGATTTGATAAATTGGATGAAATGGTGGGCTTTCAGGGTGTTTTTCAATAAGTCCACAGCTAATTAATTTTTTGATTATCTTGTGATGGTCGTTATCTTCGGTCAAAAGAAGGGTTGCACAATCTTCCGTATCTTTATCTTCAGCTTCATAAATAAATCCAAGTATTCTTAAATAGTAATTATTAGCGAATTCTTGTAATTGTTCGTAAATAAATTTTCCATACATCTCAAATATGGATGTGAGTCTTTCATTCAACACTCTTCCAGCGGGTACATTCAAGATAATCGTATCATCATCCATATTATAGTATGGCATTCCGATTCTGTTTTCTAATGCTTCTCTGACTAATGTAGCCATTCCAATTCCTCTGTTTTCAATACGTTGTGTATTTTTAAGTAGGTTAGCAAGTTTAGGGTTCTTAGACTCTGGCAACCCCTTTGGAGGAATAATTCGACGAATAGTATAATCTCCGTTAGGGATTTCAATAAGCATTTTTCGATTGAATGTTCCAGGGTTTTTAATCACTAATTTTTTATTAGGATGTATAATAACCTGAACTGGACGATTAGACTTGTAATCTCTGTGGGCTATCGCGTTGTTGACTGTTTCTCTGATTACACTAATGGGATACTCAGGAGTGGTGCCGCCACCGTTTTCATAATTCGTAGCTACACGCACATTACGACGAACAAAATTAAAGCTATCTTCCATCAGCGTAAGTACCGTGTCTTTTATATAACGTTTGTCCGCGACTACTAAATCTTTATTTTCAGACTCTAAAAAACAATCAACCTCTGCCTTTTTATCCAAATGATAAAATGGCTTTTCTCCACAAGTAAGCATTCCAAGTAAATTCACTTCATCATTTTTTATGAAATAATTATCTACTAAAAACGGCATAGCATCGTTTATACTGTCAGGAATATTCAAAAAGGGACCACCACCTTCATTCATTAATTTTATGATTTCCTGAATTTTGAATAAATCCAAATCCTCTGCTGTTGTATCGGGTATAGGTTGCAATTCACGCGCATACTCGAGTTCGCGTTTGTATTCTTGATGGGCTTCGAGTTGGGCTTTTGTTACTTTCTTATCGCCCGTCATTTCGCGGATGTATGCGTTGTTTTCTTTTTTGTAAAAAACAAATTTATCATCATCTGCAAACGGATGCACATTAACGACAGCCACTTGTTGCGAGCGAAAATTGAATAAGGGAAGAGGAAGAAAATAATCTACCCCAAATGAAGAAGTTATTTTTTTTATATGTTTGGCTAAATTTGACGCGCATAGCCGAGCTACGTAAGGAAGATTTAGTGAAACATATAAGAAAAAGAACAATTCAGACGGGTAGATTATTTTTTTCGTCTTCCCTAACTTGAGATTGATGTTTTTATGGTCTAATTTCAATGGATTTCGCGCATCATCTGTAAAGTGATTACCGGAAGTAAGTTCTGCCCTGATTTTATCTTCATTTGGAGAATCGAAACCCTTTAATTGATAGTTTTTTTCTTTTTCATTCTCACGAATCCCACAAATAATCAAGCCGCCTTCTGTATTCAAAAAAGCACACACTGTTTTGTACAACTCATTCCAATCTTTCGCTCCTTTTGCACCCGACAAATCCTTGATTTCCAGAACATGCGATTCCAGTTTTTCAAAAGGAAGCAGACCGTCCATCATTTCGCCGATGCGTTTGAGTAATTTTTGAACGTAGTTGTTCATTTAATTGTGTTGTAGTGTCGTAGTGTCGTAGTGTTGTCGTGTCGTAGAATTTTTGCGAAGCAAAACCAACTACAACACAACAACACCATAACACAACAACACCATTTAATATTCAAATTCCAATCGCTGGCAGGGAAGTCCAAACAAACATTTTTATTCCTCAATTATCTTTATAATATCTTGTGTATCAATACATTTATGATAGCCTCTTTCAATCAATCCGTTCATTAGTTTCTTATCTCCTGTCCAAAGATGTCCGTTCAAATACTCATTCAAAGCAACAAAAGGTAAATCGTCCATGTCAATTTCTCTCACAAGTGGGGCAGCTTTTACCCAAAATTCATAGGGGATTTCTGCATCTTCAATGAAAATAATTTTGGTATAAACCCGATATATAATTTTCATTAAATCCTCTTCACTTTTGCCAGACAGTGAATGAAGTTTGATTATGTGTTTATTGATTTCCACTCGCAAATATTTGCAAGTGTAAAACTCTAACTTATCCTGATTATTGAAAAGAATTTCACCAATTCAGCTTTCAGGGTTCAGCAAAGCACTGAACACAATATTCATATCTAAAATAATGATTTTCATAAATCAGGAAATCTATGCTTATTCTTTTCCCACCAACCTTTCTTCACTTCTTTAGCCAATTCATCAATGTCTTTCTGTGTAGCTTTGCTGGCTTGAATCGTTTGTTTATACGACAAATAATCTAACATTCGCTGTATATCAGATACATCCAAATCTGGCGAAAGCCTTATAATAATCTCATTTTCAGTCCTTTCAATAGTCATAATTTTGTGTTGTGGTGTCGCAGTGTTGTGGTATGTGATAATTGCGAAACTACAACACTACTATACTACAACACCAAAACACCATTTAATATTCAAATTCCAATCGTTGACAGGGAAATCCAAACAAGCATTTTTCCTGAATCAAATTGGCGACTTGAGTGGGTACGAGGCTACGCCAATTGCCTTCATCGGCACGCAACATCTGCAATACATCTTTCGAATAAATGTGCAAAATATCTGGATTAAAACCATTAATATCTTCCACTTGTCCATTTTCCAAAAGGTGCTTATAGAGGTGTTTGATGCCATCGGGGATAGGCATGTTTTGGCTCGTCATCATCTCCGAACTTCCCTCTTGCAGAGAAGGGAATACATATAATTTTACACTCTTTGTAAATAATTCGCCGAAGGCGTGTAATAAACTACCGTCATTGTGTTGATAAAAATTTTGGTTGATAATATCTAACAACACACGCACACCGATGAGCAAGCCCAATTTCGGAATTTTATAATCTGCAAAATACCTAATCAATTTCGGATATGACTTACAATTCGAGACGATGACCGTCTGACCGAGTTCACCGAGTACCGTTGCTCTATCCAGAAAATCCTGTTCATTTATCTCTCCATCAATCCGTAGGTTATCAAGTGTTATTTCGGTCATTTGGTAGTACCTTGTGGGGTCTACATCGGGGTTGTCGGTGAATTGGCGGCTACTCGTTTTGAGCATATCCATATTCACTAAAGTTGTGGGGCGATAGCTACCGCGTACCACGAGTACATTTTTTCTATATAGAAATTCGGACGGATGTATATTGCGACCGTCTTTATTAAACATCGCTACATCTGTCAGCCCGTTTTTGACCAGCATGAGGCTCAACAAACGGTTGTCCAGTTGCTCAAAATTTGGTCCGCGCAAGCATATCATATCAATATACGCTCGATTTTCCAAACTATCCATCAAAGACTGTATAAACGTTTCAGGGTCATCGTTGTAGTAATAGCAAGCATAGACCATATTTACGCCCAAAATCCCAACTGCCATTTGCTGAAGGCTATTGTTTTTATCACGCAATTTGACGTGTACGACCAACTCATTCGGTTCGCCATCGGGATCAAGTTGAAAGCGAATGCCAAGCCAGCCATGTCCCTTGTTTGTGCGTTGATAATTGATAGTAGAAACTGTGTCGGCAAAGGCAAAAAAGGTGCTATTTGGGCGCGATCGTGTGAGGCGTTCTTCCATCAAGCCATACTCGTGGTCGAGCATCTTGTACAGGCGCGATTCGCAGACATAACGCCCACTCTCTTCGACGCCATAAATACAGTCGCTATATATCTTGTCATACGCCGACATGGTCTTGGCAATCGTGCCGACCGCCGCCCCGACTTGAAAGAAATATCGTGCTACTTCCTGCCCTGCGCCAATCTCCGCAAATGTGCCGTATATTTTTTCGTCCAGATTGATTTCCAGTGCTTTATGTTCCGGTTCTATGAGCTTTTTCATCTGTCATTATTCATTTATGCGTTATTCGTTTATGTGTTATTCGTGGATTCGTTACTCGTTATTCGTGGATTCGTTACTCGTTATCTGTGGATTCGTTACTCGTTATTCGTGGATTCGTTACTCGTTATTTGTAGATTCGTTACTCGTTACTCGTGGATTCGTTACTCGTTATTTGTGGATTCGTTACTCGTTATTCGTGGATTCGTTACTCGTTATTCGTGGATTCGTTACTCGTTATTTGTGGATTCGTTACTCGTTATTCGTGGATTCGTTACTCGTTATTTGTGGATTCGTTACTCGTTATTCGTGGATTCGTTACTCGTTATTCGTGGATATGAGTCAACGGATAACGGATGACGGACAAATGAGTCAACAAATAACGAACAAACGAATGACAAAAATAGCGAAATTTATAACGGCATGAAAGCGGTTTTTGAGAATGATGGAAATTTGAGAGAAAAAGACTACTTTTGGGGACGTAACACAGGCATTTTTGTCTGTACTTCGCAGGGCACAGACAAGAGTGTCTGTGTTACGTTTTTCATTAAAATTAAAACTATGTATCGTTGCGTCTTAATTTTCTGCTTGCTTATTTCTATAAACCTATCAGCACAAGATCGTTTCCCACTTTTTACTGCCGAAGCCGGAGGAGATAAGAGCGATTGTTTTGCCAAATGTATGCTTCCGGCTGTCTTGGATACGATTTCGGAAAGTATTTTGAAAACGCCACAATCTTCTCATTACGAGATGACTGCTGCTGTTTTTGATACGATTATTGAGACGATAGAAATTACTCCGCCGCTAACGATTTATGAAATTATTCCGGCGGTATACGATACCATTCGAGAGGAAATTGTAATACGAGATGGCGTAAATATGCCCATTTCAAACGAAGAAAAAGAGGATGCGGATTGTATCGAAATTTTTACAGAAAAAATAGAAACTGTACCACCTTTGAAGCGTTGGACACGCGAACTGAATGAGAATTGCGACTTCGAAGCGGAAGGCGATAAATGTTATTATTGGCTACTGACGGATATACCCGAAACCTATGAAGTGACTGAGGTAGAAATCAATAATTGCGCCAACGAACCACCAAAAACAGAACGCTCCGCACCTGAAAATCAAACGATTACACGCTTGCAACTTCGCACGCCTGCACAGGTACGCGAGGTCTATATTCCTGCCGAAATGCAAGAGGTAACGCGCCTATTGCTCCGCCAAGATGCTAATGCAAATCTTATAAATGTGCCTGCAAAATACGAGGTAATAGATAAGTTGATTTTGGTACAACAAGGTGGCGAGATAGAAATGCGAACGGTTTGGTGCGACGTGAAAGCCGCCGAAAACATGAATAAAATTCAAAAAACGCTAAAAAAACGCGGTTATTATAAAGGAAAAACGAAGGGCGAATGGTCGCAAAAAACACAGAATGCCTTACTTGAATTTCAACAGGAAAACAATTTGCCGATTGGTCAATTTGATGAGGAGACGATGAAAATGTTGGGCTTTTGATGGTTCAACATACTCAATCACCTTCTTCTTTATCTATGTTGACTGGATTCATATTGTGCCTCCCGATAACTATCATTCGGAAAAGTTAGGCTATTTTGCTGCGCTGCTTTGAAAGTTGAAATGGTGGCTTTGTCATCAATTGTTTCAAAGTTGAATTTTTTCATGGAATGGTTTTTTTGTTGGTATCTAACGGTCTTGCGTATGCGCAGTAGCCTCGCATAAGGGCTATTGCCGTATATGCTGTGTTCTCACCTGCCTTCTTTTTTTAAATTGTAAGTAATGTGTTTTGACTAATTTTCGCTTGGAGTTTTAGTAAAATTTCATCTAATTCTATGTTTGCCTCCGCCTTTAACCCAAGGCTTTTCGCTAATCCTTCGCTATCGGTACTCAATCTTTCAACCAAATCAAGTTTGTAAGTTTTATCTTCTTGCTTTTCAAGACTATATGAATGAAAATGCATTGAATTACCAAGTTTTGCAGAACCAACATCTACGAATGAAAACTCCTTTTTCATGTAATTAAGCAAGCAGTCTTGGGAAACCAAAACTAAATGCTTTCCAAGGTTTTCGAATGTATCAATTTTATGATGCAACTGAATTAAAATAGTTTTTGCTGTCATTTTCCAATTGATACCAAAGTTCTTTTTAACTAAATCTTCTTTCTTAACTTCAATTTTTTTGCTATTAAGAAACTTTTGCCTTTCATTCCAAACTGTACCTGTTGTATCCATTGTTTGGAGCTCTATTCCGACAAAATCAATTACTTTTCCTTTACTTACTGACGTAAGAAAGTAATCCACACTACCTCCCGGAATTGACGTTTCTGGAACTAAATGAATTTCATTACCGGGTTCATGTAATGATAAAAGATGAATACAATCCATGAAAATTTTCTTTCCATGTAACAATCTATGTGGACAAATGATGATATCATTCTCACCCTTATCATATCTGACAGTACAAGTTCCAAGAGAAATATGTGGTAAGCTTTTTCTGCTTTTTACACATTTTCTTGACAAGTATTTACATTGCTAATTAACCACAATTTCTTTCCAATCCTTTTTCAGGTTCGTACTATAGCTAAAAAATTCCAAGAGTTTGCTGTCCATTTATTCTTTTTTTTGCCATTTCGAGATAGTCATTAGCTATATCTATCCCAATTGATTTCCTTCCAAGTTCATAAGAGACTATCATTGCTGTTCCTGTTCCACAAAATGGGTCAAGTACAATTCCATTTTTAGGGCAAGTTGCTAAAATCGGAATTCTACATAAATCCTTTGGGAATGGTGCAAAATGTTTTTCTCTTTTCTGAGTATCTTCGGGAATTATGTCCCAAACATCTGTTGGCAAAGTTCCTTTTGGGTTGTAAAATAAAAAGTAAAATCCTTTTATAGCAAGTTCTTTTGCTCTACCTGAAACCTTCTTTGAATCTGAATGTGTTGTTCTTTGTTGATTACGAATAATCATTCTAAAATCTGAAACCTCACCTATCTCAATTTTTGCTAAAACTTCGTTTAGTGCCTTTAAAGCATTCTTTTTTTCGGTTTCATCTAAAGATGTTGATAATTCAATTTGCCTTTTGTATCTCACTCCTGTTACACCTGTTGCGGAAACGACCGCACCATTTTTCACTTTTGTTTTCCTTGCTGTTGTTCTTATAGATGCATCATCATAATAATATCCTTTTGATTTTTTCACAAAATGAAAGACGTTTTCATGAATGTTTCTTAAACGGTCTTTACTACTATCCATTCCTCCTTTATGCTTATTCCATACTACATTATTTCTTAAAGTCCATTTTTGTTCGTCTATCATTGATATAGCAATTCTCCAAGGTATTCCTGTTAAGGACTTATTTTTATAAGTATCGCCTATGTTTAACCAAAAAGACCCTGTATCTTTTAGAACTCTCTGTATTTCGGAAGTTACATCCAATAAGTTTTTTATAAATTCCTCAAATGTTTTTTCTAATCCAATACCTCCATTAGAATATTGTCTTTGTCCCCAATAAGGTGGACTTGTTATGCAACAATCTATTGAGTTATCAGGAATTTCTCTTAGTATCTTTATCACATCCCCATTAAGATACAAAGGAATTTTCGATGTATCTTCCTTATAGTCAGTAAATTGATTTATTATTATATTATGAAATGTTTTTTCCATGCCTCTATCTTAAGATATTTTTCTCAAAGTTTCGAATGTTTTTTTTATTTTTGGTTGGTGAGAACTTCAAAATACACGCACTTCATCTATTTTTCACCCAGATACCTAAGAATCATGGTTGTGATGTCAGCAAAAAATACCCACTAAAAGCACATAACAGAAACTTACGTCCTATCAAATCTTATCCAACTCCCCCTTCAATTCCTGCAAAAAACCTTTCAATGCTTTGAGTCGTTTGACGGTACGTTGTTTATCGTTGAGTTTATTTTTATTGGCTTTCATTTCGCGTTTCGCGCCTTCGAGTGTAAAGCCTTTTTCTTTGACGAGGTGATAAATAATCTTGATGTTATCAATATCTTTTCGTGTAAAACGGCGGTCGCCACGGCTGTTTTTATTAGGTTTGATGACAGAAAATTCTGTCTCCCAAAACCGTATCAAGGAATTGGAAACCCCAAACATTTCCGCCACTTCACTGATGGAATAATAGCGTTTTTGTATCTCGTCGTTTGTCATGTATTATAGTGTTGTTGTGTTGTGGTATCGTAGTGTTTTAGTGTCGATGAATACTACGACACAACGGCACTAAGTGAAAGAAATTAAATAAATTGTTCCATAATGCGCCGTAATTTTTTCTTCTAAGGTTCTGCTGAAATAAGGATATTTTTAAATTATTTTATAATAAAAAATATTTATAAATAATTCATTTTTAATAATAAATAAATTGCAAAATAATTTTAATTAATTAAAAAATGGCTATATTTCAGTGTGACCTTCTAAAGAATTCAAAAAATCGTTGCATAGCCATATGCTACGGAACTATTTTTTGTGTTTTTTAGAAGGGAAAAGAACAAGCATAATGGGGCAAGTTATTTATTTTCTTTCACTAAAACACCACAACACTAAAAAACATTAACCTCCGGGTTGATGTTGATTTGAAATTTATCTTTTACTGCTTCTTGTATCGTCT
>Ga0209295_1000630_pt1 | contig 14899 bp, 10 predicted proteins | sample Porto_5metaG_FD_187428 | JGI IMG/M metagenome (GOLD analysis project Ga0209295, IMG submission 187428) | Marine algal microbial communities from Porto, Portugal - Porto_5 metaG (SPAdes) (version 2) | ecosystem: Host-associated > Algae > Red algae > Unclassified | place: Portugal: Porto... | reverse complement strand
CAAGTTGTTGAGTCGTCTGTTTGACTTACATAATATGAAGTCGTTCCAGCACCAGAAGTACTTGGCGTAGGTGCCGTTGAAGCGGCAGTACCACCAGTAGCAACCGTGTACCATTGTAAAGTATGGTTTGATAAGGCTGTACCCGATAAAGGTATAGCTGTTTCGCCCACACAATATTCTACAGGACCATCGGCAGTCGGCGTCGGTGGCTTAGGTATTTGATATAAATCTATCGACAAGAAATTTTCACTCGTACACCCATTGGCATTCTGTGAATACACTAAATAATTTCTATAAAATTCACCGGTAGCAGGTGCCGTATATGTAGTAACGCCCGTTGCTACCAAATTACCATTTTCATCGTACCAGTTAGCCGTTTCTCCACCAGCAACATCTACTGTTACAGACATTTCTGGAGGTGTATCGCCTTCACAATACATATATTCAGTGGTCCCCGCAGGTGGGTTTACATCATTCTCAACAGTTATATTAAAAGATCTTTCCGCAAAATTTCCAGAAGCGTCTCTAACCGTATATCTAATAGTAGTAGTACCTATATCAAATTGATCACCACTATCAAGGCCCGTACCATCAGTTCTGAAAATCACATAATCCGCAATTTCACAACTAGTATCGTTAATATTGGTCACAATAGTTCCAGGGATAAGCAAATCATCTAAATATGCCTCCATACCGGAATTGAACAACGAGGTAGAAGAATATCGAATCTTGATCTGATAATTACCTACCAGGTTAAATGGTATAATTTCTTGCTGAACACCAGTCGTAGTATACGTTTTACTAAAATAGCTAGTAGTAATCGTAGTTCCATCTTCATCTAAAACATCTAAGTGAATGGAAGGGGAGTTGTTAGTACTTGATATACTATGCGAAAAAGTAATTTCTCCAAAGCCATTAAAGTAAAAAACAGGTGTAGTCATTGAACTAGCAAAAAAAGTTCCGCTAGAAATACCTGTAGAAACTAAATTTCTTGTTCCGTTTATGACGCCGCCACCTTCAATTGAAGAACGAACGAAGGTATAACATTGGTTTATTGCGTTTTCAAAATCTTGTAGCACGGAAGCTTCCCCTTCACCAGCAGGACAGTTATCTGAAGCCGTAGGTTCTGCCCAAGTATGAGCAGCTGTACATGTATCTGGATCAGCTGTTAAAGTTACATCTGTAGGAAAAGTGTCAAATATAGGATCTTGATTATCTTCAACAGTCACATTAAAAGTACAGACCGTAACATTACCACCTGCATCTTCTGCCCTATAAATTACAGCAGTTGTTCCTGGAAGAAAAGAATCACCAGAACTATAATTACTTGTTACACTTACCGCATCTGCAGAAGCAGTTGGGGGAGTCCAAGTTACAACAGCACTACATTCATCTGTAGTATAAGCAATGGATATATCTGAAGGTGGACAATTTGAAAAAGTTGGAGGTACATCTATAGCATCATCATATACGTTAACTAAAACCGAATTAGTTAAAATGCTGTTAGTGTATACTTCATTAGCAGTTGAAAAGCTAGAAAAGCCAATCAACAGTAATAACGATATAAGTAGTTTAGTAAGTTTGGACATCATCAAGTTATACTTTGCTCTAATGATCTCATTTATTCTTAAACACTTTAAAAAGTATTCTTAAATAAGCTCAATCACTATCTAGCAAAATTTAACTTTTAATGTCTCTTATCAATATATTTGTTGTGAGATACAGGCAATTCTGTTGTTATTTGCAACTATTTGTAGTTTTTTATCGATTAAATTTGTCTATTTGAAGTGTTTTATTATGTGATTTTAAAAAGTAGTCCTTAAAAATCCGATAAAATTTTGACCCTTGTAATGAGCAACCGATAATGTCCATATTTACTAGTATTGCTAATCAGAGTATTAAAAAAAAGATGCAAAATTTTGTTTTTTCAGTATACCCCAGTTTCCTTAAAAAAGAAGATAAAGGATATTTACAGGAAAAATTACACTAGCTTTCTACGCGTTCTCATCATACGCTCTTGCATTATTTTTGCGTATAGAATCTGATTTTCCTCAATTTGTCTTTCCAAAGATGACACAGCTTTAACAGCCTTTTCTTTAATAGCATCTTCTACCTTGAAATTTTTGTGATTTTCAGGACTTTCAATTGTTAAATCATTTAATAAAGAGTTCAACTCATTAGAAACTGAATTTTCAGAAAGAGATTGCTTATTTACTTGTTTAGCACTAGACTTAAATAGATTTAAAAACATAAGGCGATAAGATTTTGGGTTACATTTAAAACGACCTAAATATGATAATAGTATAAATTAAGTAATCTTTTTCTTACAATAAAATTATTTGAAACAAATTTTACAGTGCTTCAAACTACTAATTCACAACATTCAGAATCTTTAAAACCAAAAAAACACTTACGAAATCCCTATTTTAGGGCACTTATAAATACTAGAAAAGCAAAAAGAGTGTTACCTAATTACAGAATCTACGTTTATACCCTATGACTAAAAACTGGTACGTACTTTATGTAAAACCCAAAAATGAAAAGAAGGTGGCCGAAAGGTTGTCATCTCATCAACTAGATGTCTATTGCCCAATGATTAAAGAAGTGAAGCAATGGAGCGATAGAAAGAAGACTATTGAAGTCCCTTTATTTAAGTCATACGTTTTTGTAAATATTACGGAATGTGAAAGACAAAAAGTCTTTGAAGTTCCAGGTGTTGTTCGCTATTTGTTTTGGTTGGGAAAACCTGCAATAGTCCGTGACATTGAAATGGAAACTTTAAAAAAATGGTTATCTGACGATACTGTCGAAAATTACAGTCTTACAAAATTAGAATCTGGCGATAGAGTAGCTATTAAACGTGGAGCTTTAAAAGACAAACAAGCTGAAATTATAGAAATAGGCAAAACCAGAGTTAAATTAATTTTAGAAGGCATGGGTGTTGTCCTAAATATGAAGCTGAGGGATATTGTTTGATCTATTACTTTTCTAAAGCCCACTCTTACTATTTTATAGCAATCATTACCCGATACGTCAATTATTTGACAATACACTACATTTCACAAAGAAAAAACATGCCGTTCATCGATCAAATATTTATTTGATCCAACAGCAATTCCCATTAATATTTAGAGTCCCTAAATTGACATTAACATATGACAATTAGAGTAATAAATTTATGTTGATATTATGGCAAAACCCTTCCAAAAATTAGTAATTCATAATTTATAGATTCCTTAACATTAAATTTTGGTTTGTAGGAATTAGCTACTTATGTTTGCTTCATATTATTACCTCCCCCGTAAAGTATTTAGAAGTTATAGGTTGACTTCGTTTTTATAAAGTAAACCTATGGTTAGCAACAAATATATGTGGCTGACGATGCGGAGCGCTATTCCAAATTTAGATTCATCAAACAAAATATCTATATTTTATTAATTCTTAAGTTCAGAAAATCCTATAATTTTCAAAAATCATTATTATTTAGCTCCTCAAAATTATCATTTTCATACCCCGTTGGCTTTAACCTAAAAACCAGATGAAAAAATCGTTTTTTGTCATTCCGCTATCTTTCATAGTTCATATCTTAATAATTAATGTTACGCTATATGTTTTAACCCCATATACCTATACTAACTTTTTCAGTATACTATACTATAACATTACATGGTTTATAGTCACCTATAGTATAAACTTTTATCCTACAGCGAAAAGGGAAAGTTTTGAGGTCAATTTAAAAAGCTTTTTTACTTTGATTCTTTTATATGGCTTAGTATACTTTACCTCATTTTCATTTTTAAGTCCACATCCGTATACATGGCAACATTTATTAATGGTGTACACTATTATATGCTTACTAATGATGCTGTTCAGAATGTTTTTTTATTGGGCAAGAAATCTGGTTAGAAGAGAAAATTATGTCACTACTAGAGCAGTAGTAATAGGTAGGGATAAAAATCTAAAAAAGATAAGACGCATTTTTGATATCCCAGAATATGGTTATAGATATATGGGATATTTTGACAATTATAAATCAAACAGCCCAACATACCTAGGCGATATACAAAGTAGCTTTGATTATATATTTGAAAACAATGTTGAAGAAGTATATTGTTTGGCCTCACGTCTATCAAAAGATGAAATAAAACACTTAATGAACATTGCAGACAATAGTTTTAAACGGATTAAAATTATACCGGATAACAAAGAGTTGTTTTCAAGGGCCATGTCTATTGAGTTGTATGATTCAGTACCTGTTTTAAACTTAAGAGCCTCCCCGTTAGATTTGGACTATGCAAATCTCATTAAACGAATTTTTGATATTCTCTTTTCATTATTTGTTATCATAACTGTACTATCATGGTTAGTTCCTATTGTATTTATTCTAATGAAAATAGATTCTAAAGGACCATTATTCTTTAAACAAAAAAGGCATGGTGTAAATAAGAATACCTTTTGGTGTTACAAGTTTAGATCTATGACCAAGAGTGATGACAGCGATACCAAAATGGCAACCAAAAATGACATGAGAATTACCAAACTTGGTAGGATATTAAGAAAAACGAGTATTGATGAGTTACCGCAATTTTTTAATGTTCTAAAAGGTGATATGAGTATTGTAGGCCCAAGACCACACATGGAGGTACATACCAAACAATACGAAACCTCTGTTGACAAATATCTAGTGCGTCATTTTCTAAAACCAGGTATAACTGGTTTGGCTCAAGTAAAAGGGTATAGAGGAGAAATTATTCACAAATCTGATATTATCAATAGAGTTAGATATGACATATTTTATATGGAAAAATGGTCTATTCTATTAGATATTCAAATAATTATACGCACAGTTACCAATATCTTTGTGGCAGATCACAAGGCTTATTAATTTAAAACTTTAGTACATTTATTCTTTATAAAAAACTAATGCATAACAACTAGTGTTTGCATTATATCAACACAAATTTAAAGTTTGCTCCAAAAAGCAACTAAAAAAGACATATCCATAAAAATGAATGATATCAATTTTGATTTAAAAACTTCTGAGAATAAAAATTTAGGACAGGTTTTTAAATCTTATTCCAAACACTGGCTTCTTATTACTATTTCTATTATCATATGTTTGGCACTTGTTTTTCTATATTTAAGATATAAGGCAGTTAATCAATATGAAATTAATAGTACCATCTTCCTTAAAAACAGTAGTTCCGGAAAAAACACTGGCGATATTGAAGGTTTTCGAGACTTTGGACTAATTAAAACTTCTCAAAGTTTAGAAGATGAAATTGGTATTATCACTTCATCTGGTATCATGGAAGAAGTAATTACCGACAATTTTTTCAATATAAATTTTTATGCCAAAGGAAGCATAAAAGATGTAGAAATATACGGAGAAGATGTACCTGTACAAATCTTAGTTGATGAAAACGCAGAGATTGTACCCTATGATCTGTTTATTGACATGATTTTCTTAGATGAGACCTCATACGAAATAAAAACTGAATACGAAAAACAAGAAATTAGCAGCACACATTCTTTTGGGGAAACCGTTAGAACTAAATACGGTACAATTACAGTTTTAAAAAAGCCAGAAGTAAGAAATATTACCGAATTTGGTCCAATAACCTTTGTATTATCGGATAAAGAAAAATTGGTAAGTGAATATTTAAAAAACCTAAGTGTATATCCTGATAATGATACTGGCAGTCTGCTTAGAATGACCTTTGTATCCACTCATAAAACTAAAGGTGAAGATATTCTTTCTAAGTTAATTGACACTTATATAAAGAGGACAATCAAATACGAGAATGAATTAGCGGAAAATACTATCAAAATTATAGATAATAGACTTAAATTATTATCTGGCGAAATTGAAAATGTAGAAAAATCAGTTGTTGACTTTAAAACTAAAAATGTTGTTACCGATGTTGCTAGTAATGCCGACACATATATTCAACAAGCAAATGATTATAAAGAAAAGGCTTCTGATTATCAAAGTCAAATAAACATTTTAAGTCAAATTGAACAGACTTTACTAAACGGAACTATAGAAAATTCCATAGGAGGTGGGTTTTCTATTAATGATAGAACACTTACCGATCAAATAAGCACATATAATTCTACACTAGTAGAACGTCAAAACTTATCGCAATCGGCAGTTACCTCTAACCCTATGATTGTAAAACTTGACGCCAATCTATCAAATCTACGTCAGTCGATATTACAAAATGTACAAAGCTCAAAAAACGGTCTTTCTTTAGCAAAACGCAATTTACAAGATAACGCAAATAGGTATGATGCTCAATTGGCTAGGGTACCTGGAATGGAAAAACAATTGTTAGATATTAGTAGAGACAAAAGCACAAAGGAAGGTCTTTATTTGTACCTACTTCAAAAAAGAGAAGAAGAAGTATTATCATTAGCTGTACCAGCTTCTTCTACAAGAGTTGTTAATAGACCAAAAGCTGGAATCTACCCAATTAGTCCGAATAAAAAGCTGACGTATTTAGCAGGTTTACTACTTGGCCTTTTCTTACCTATTTCGTTTATTTATTTCAAGAATACTTTCAATACAAACATCACTTCTTCAGATGAAGTGAAACAGTTGACTGCCGCTCCTTTAATTGGAGAAATTTCCAAAAACAAAGATTCTAAATTAATCTTAACTAAAGAGGAAGAGGGAGAAGAACAATCCCCTACATTAGAATTATTTCGATTATTACGTTTTAATATAGACTACTTAATAAAAGATGCCCCTAATAAAACAATAATGATAACGTCATCCGTAAAGGGTGAAGGAAAAACTTTTATTGCGGCAAATTTCGCTTTATCATTAGCATCTGTTGGCGAAAAAGTAGCTTTGCTATCATTTGATTTAAGACAGCCTTCTCTAATGAGCTATTTTAATCTAGAAGAAAAAAATGGTATTACAGATTTTATTATAAAAAAGGGAATAGACAAAGCGCCATTATTACAAGGTTATAGTAATATTGAAAATCTACAAATTATGGGCTCTGGTAAAGTAATTGGTCAAATCAGCACAATTGTTTTACATGAACGCGTTGGTATTTTAATAAATGAACTGAAACAGGAATTTGACAGAATCATTATTGACACAGCTCCTATAGGTCTTGTATCAGATGCCTATGCTCTTAACCCATTTATTGATAGTACAATTTATGTAGTACGTGAGAATTTTACTAAAAAAGAGCATTTAAGTATTGTAGAAAATATCTACCAAAACGCAAAGCTTAAAAATTGTATGGTTTTATTAAACGATACAGCTCCTAAAGATACCTACATGTAATTTTGGGAAAGAAAACTTTTTTAATATTCGTACGACTAAAAGATTTACATGTCTTTAAACAAAAGAATACTAAGTAATGGTCTAGCTTCAATTCTACAAAAAGTGGTGAGGGTTGTTGAACAATTATTCTTAGTTCCATTTTTTATTACTGCCTGGGGTGCAGCTTACTATGGTGAATGGTTGACACTCACTATAATTCCAAGTGTAATGGCTTTCTCTAATCTAGGTTTTGGTTCTGCAGCTGGTAATAGCTTCGTGTTAACTTATGCAGCAGGAAACAAGCAAAAAGCTGCAAATATAAGTAAGACCGGGTTTTACATTATCACCATAATGATTCTTGTAGCAATTATGGTCAGCATATTGACTATAGTGCTATTAGATTATTTTGATGTGTTCGAGAAATCTTTAATAGATAAAACCGATGCCATTGTAGCAGTTTCATTTATGATTGTTGCGCAATTACTAATGTTCTATTTACAATTGATGGAATCTTATTACAGAGCAGCTCAAAAAGCTGCATTGAGCATCAATTTGATTACTACAAAATCAGCATTATTAATTGGCACTGGCTTATTGGTTCTTGTTTTAGGCTATGGCGTTATTGAATTTGCTATAACCCAATTCTTTGTAACCTTATTATTTATAATTTTTTATGGTATAAAAGGTAAAAAAGTAATAGGCCTTTTTGAAACCCATGTTGGTATTAAGGATAAAAATATTTTAAAAGAAATTACTGCAAAAGGGCTCAGTTATCTAATGCTTCCTGTGTGGCAAATAATTTATTTTCAAGGAACCACCTTCGTAGTAAGAATTGTTCTAGGTCCAGAAGCTGTTGCTATATTTAATACTGTTAGAACCTTGAGCAGATCCTTCAACCAATTTTTATACTTGGTTGAACCTACTGTTTTTCCAGAATTGCAATACTATATTGGCAAAAACCAATGGGAAACTGCAAAGAAAATATTTCGTCTATCAATCTTAGGTGTTTTTTTATTATCAATAGTAGGATGTATACTATTGGCATTATTCGGTCCTTGGTTCTATAAAATATGGACAAAAAATGCTCTTGACTTACCTTTAGCTATGTGGTACGTAAGTATTTCAGGTTTAATATTTAACGCCTTATGGTATAGTGCTGAAATGGTTTTCAGAGCAGTCAACCAACCTAAAAAGATGGGTGTTTACGGTATTATAGGTGCCATTATATCCGTGGCGTTCACATATGTGTTCTCACATTACCTAGGCTTGGTGGGTGCAGCTTTAGGAGCTCTTACACTAGATGTCTTATTGGTCGTTCTAATACTACCGCTTGGTTGTAAATTAATGCACATGACCTTAGGAGATTTATTTAAACACGGTATTTCAGATTTCAAGATGCTTAACTCACAAATTAAAGCTAAACTAAAGAGCATAAAAAAATAAAAGTTCTTTTCAAGATTCTTATATGGTCTTGAAAATTACTCATAAAATATGATCAAGTCAGAAAATCATAGCATTCGTCAAATAAACCTAATACTAAAAGTAATTTTAGTACTAGGAGTAGTTGGTGAATTAATATTTTTTCCTTCCATACCTAATTTTTTCGGTTGTGTTATGGCAATCATTAGCTATATGGTGTTTTCTTATTTTTTTAAAACATTATATATCAGATTATTCCCATTTGCCTTTCTCATGTACCTTTCTATGTTCATGTACCGTTTTTTACCCCTTATTGCGACATTATTAGAAGGTAAACCTATTACTTATGGATTTGAAAGACCCTATCAAACGTTTATAGGTGAAACCATATTATTCCTAATTTCTTCTATTGCTTTCTATTTTGCTTGTAACCCACATAAGGCAACATTTAAAAATAACCTCATTCAAAAAACTTTGGATAAAGTTAAATTCTACGAAATCAATCCACCAATTATTTGGGCTATGGGCTTAATTGGTTTTATAATTAAAGGCTATAATTTGAGTAAAGGCGGTGTTGAATACGGTGATGTTTCCGGAAAATTTTTAATCGGATTAGAATACCTAATGTTTGCACCTATATGTTTATTGTTTCCAGATTTAATAAGAGTAAGATACAAACAAACAAAATTAGTCTGGATATATACTATTTTGGTAATTACCTTAAATGTAGCTTCTAACAAAAGACATTTAATTATTACACCTTTTGGTACCATGGGATTGTTATTCTTATTGCATGTTATCTTTAAAAATATAAATATTACAAAGTTAACAAGTCCACTAAAATTTATTGTAGGCGGGTTTTTTATTTTAATTTCTCTGAGCTTTCTTAGTAATCTATCAACGGCAATGTTACATACCAGAAATGTAATGCTATACGATGCTGAACAAAGAAATAATGCCGATAAATTAAAAGCCTTTGAGCAAACCATTGAAACTCTGCAAAATGAAAGTTTAATGAACCGGCTAAAAGAGAAAAAAAACAAAAAAGAATATAAACCACTAACAAATTATCATCAAAACTGGTCAGAAGAGTACGTTGATAATTTTATGTTGGCAAGATATGCCAATATGCGAATCACCGATGAAACATTGTATTTAGCTGAAAAGAAAGGCTATGGAAATAAACAAATGTTAGATTTTTTCAAAAACAGTATAATAGGCTTACTTCCTTCTCCTATTTTAAAATTGTTTGGCATTCCATTTAACAAATCTTTGTACGAATTTTCAAGAGGAGATTTATTATCAGGCAGAAGCTTGGGTGGTTATAGAGTAACCAGTCATCTCGGTGACGGCTTAGCGACATTTGGTTATTGGTATTTAATTATTCAAGCTGTGGTTTTTTTTTTAGTTTTCAAACTTTTAAACACTTTTGTATACTATAGCAAAAAAACTGTTGTTTATGCTCCACTGGCAATCATGAGTATTTTCAATTTTCTAGGTATGTTTAGAAATGCACAAGGTATTTCAGGTAATATTAGCTACTTGATCAGAGATTACTTACAGGATGTAATAACTTATTTAATAATTTTTTTATTTGTCAAAATACTATTTGCGATTGTTAATCCTGAATTAACTATAACAAAAAAAATATAAAAAATATTGATTTTACAGCGGGCCCTAATTAGCAATTTTATTAGCTTAAAACTTTGAAAATCATTTTCTTGACCCATCATGAACATTTTAGAGGTTATAGCATGAAACGCTATTGCTCATTTTTAAGTGACGGACTACGATCAAAAGGACATGAGACCAAGATTGTAAGTCCAAAAGCTATTCTCAGCAAAGATGGTATGCCAAAAAAATTGAAGAAATGGCTTCGGTATATAGACTCATTTATACTTTTTCCAATAAGGCTATTCGTAGAAAGTAAAAAATTACCCAAATCTACATTATACGTTATAACAGATCAAGCCTTGGGAATGTGGGTACCGGTATTAAAAAACAAAAACCATGTAGTGCATTGTCATGATTTTACCGCCCTAAAATCTTCATTAGGCTTAATGATAGAGAACCCTACAAGCTGGACAGGTAAAAAATATCAGCATTTAATATTAAATGGATTTTCTAAGGCATCTAATTTTATATGTATTTCTAAAAATACAGAAAAAGAATTATTGCATTTTTTACATACAGCACCTCATAAACTTGGCCAAGTTTACAATGCACTAGATCCTATGTTCAAAACTGGAGATGCTACAGATGCCAGAAACTATGTGAGCGAGCATTTAGGTTTAGACGTAAAAAACGGCTATTTAATGCATGTAGGCGGCAATGATTTTTATAAAAACAGAACGGGTGTCATTGCGCTATATAATGCCTGGCGAAAACAAACCAACAGCCCTATACCACTATTAATGATTGGTTACGAACCCTCTGAAATCTTACAAAAAAGTTATGATCGATCACCCTATAAAGAAGACATTCACTTCTTAATTAGAGTTGATAATGAATTGCTTTTGAAAGCATACCAAGGGTGTCGTTTATTTTTATTTCCCTCCTTAACAGAAGGTTTTGGCTGGCCGGTAGCAGAAGCAATGGCTTCTGGTTGTCCTGTAATAACCACAAATAGAGCCCCAATGAACGAAGTGGGTGGTAATGCCGCCATATATATAGAACGTTGCCCATCACCCGAAGCAATTATTTCTTGGGCGTCTGCATCTGCAGAAATAGTTGAAACGACATTGCAATTGACCGAGAATGAACGCGACACTGTTATAAAAAAAGGCTTGGAGCAGTCTAAAAAATTCAATGGAGAGGCTATCTTAAATCAAATAGAAGTCTTTTATCAATCCATTTTGGCGTAATCCTTACACCGTTCTATTTAAAATCATATAGATACAGTCACCAAAATGTAAGCTTCATTTTAGCTAAAAACCAGACAATATTTACTCATCATTACAATCACATCAAATATCACAAATGACTTGTGAAATATCAATACAGTACAAATCATTTAAGAACTTATCATGGAAACAACTAAAACTAAACGAATTTTATTTGTAGGATACAACTTTTCTCCGGAATTGACCGGAATTGGAAAGTATTCCGGTGAAATGATGCAATGGCTGGCCCAAAAAGGGCATGAATGCACCGTATTGACCTCATATCCCTACTACCCTTATTGGAAAATACAAGACCCTTATAGAAAGAACCGCTTCTGGTATAAAAAAGAGGTGACCAATTTTGATTCTGGTGGAAAATTACGTGTCATACGTTGTCCTATGTATGTACCTAATAAGCCAAGTGGTACTAAAAGAATGCTTTTAGATTCTACATTTTCAATTTCAGCTTTTTTAATCAGTATTCCGTTATTATTTTTAAAAAAATATACTAGAATCATTACCATTGCCCCTTCCTTCCAATTTGGTTTACTTGGTGTATTCTACAAAAAAATAAAAGGGGCCATGCATATACACCATATACAAGATATGCAAATAGAAGCTGCACAAGACTTGGGTATGATTAAATCTCCAAAACTTTTAAAGGCATTATATGGTGTTGAAAAATACATCTACAACAACACCGATGTCATTAGCAGTATTTCTGATGGCATGATCGAAAAAATTGAACGCAAGGCCCAAAAACCTATTTCTTTTTTTCCCAATTGGACAGAGACGAATACCTTTTACCCTATTAAAAACAGTAACGATTATAAAAAAAATTGGGGCTTTAAATCATCGGATTTTATAGTACTATATTCCGGTGCAATAGGTGAAAAGCAAGGTTTAGATGCCATTTTAACTTCTGCAAAAGATCTAGAAGCCCATGAACATTTACAATTTATCATTTGTGGGACAGGACCCTATAAGGAAGTTTTGAGAGCGAAAGCACAAAGCATGAATTTGAACAATGTTCATTTTATGCCTTTACAACCTAAAGACAAGTTTAATAAATTTTTAAATATTGCAGATATACATCTAGTCATTCAAAAAGAAAAAGCTAGTGATTTGGTGATGCCCTCTAAGCTAACAACAATATTGGCCGTGGGTGGCTTGGCATTAATTACAGCCAATCCTTCATCTAGTCTACACCGGGTAGTGAGCAAACACGGCATGGGCATTTTAGTGGCCCCAGAAAATCAAGAAGCCCTAAATACAGGAATTTTAATTGGGCTAGGGGAATTGGATAATCAAGATATTAAAAGGGCGGCTCGTAATTATGCAGAACAGTACTTAGCTATAGATACTGTGATGCATAGTTTTAATAAAAAAATTACCGCTTAACAGCATAAACCTACTATGTATTTCATCGATAAAGCCTATACAATGAACTATTAATCATAAAACCTATCTAATAACTTTTTACATTTAAAATTCGTCATAAGAACATTTTAATTTCAGTTGCAATATGTTATTGAAGGCATTCAATATCCCCTACATTATACATCTATAATAAAATAGTATACAATGGCACTTTATTCAATTTGACCATGCAAAATAGTTTTTCCAAAATGCTTTTTTCAATTAAGACTAAAATCATCAGTCCTAAACTGGTAGAGCTCTATGAAAAGTCGAATGAAAGTTTACAAGTAGATGACATAGCTGTGTTAAATTTTAAAAATCGCCAAGAACTTTTTAAACACGCCATTACTTATTCTAGTTTTTACAAAAATAAATATGCGCATCTAGATTTTGCTGAAATTGGATTAACTACAAATAAAGATTTTCTTAAAATCCCTCCTTTAACTAGAGATGAATTACGTTTAAACTTTGATCAAATTAAGTCTAATAATGTAAAACTTAATAAATGCAGAAAAGCGAGTACTTCTGGAAGCACAGGCCCTTCCGTATCAGTATTACACGACAAAAGACACCCAGAAACTCCTATACGGTGGCGAATTTTAGATTGGTGGGGTATACAACCTTGGGAAAACCAGGCTTTCATCTATCGCTTTAAAAAACCATTCTGGGAACGTTTTTACAATACTCTAATGTGGTGGCCTACCAAAAGAGTTTTTTTGGCCGCAGCAAATCCCAGTAAAGAACAATTAGCCGCTTTTGTAAAAAGATTTAATCAAATTAAACCTAGCCTACTTCAGGGTTATGTAGATGTCGTTTTTGAATTTGCATTATATCTTTTGGATAATAATATCAAAATTCATCCGCCCAAAATGGTCTGGGTAACTTCTGCCCCGTTATTTGAAGAACAACGAGAGTTAATGGAAAAAGCATTTGGGGCGCCTGTATGTGATCAATATGGAAACACAGAAATCATGCTGATAGCCGCAGAATGTCCAGAACAGAATGGGTTACATATCATGCAAGATACGGTACATATAGAGTTTGTAGATGCCAATAACCAACCTGTACCGCCAAATACTTCTGGAAAAGTACTTTTGACCGATTTAACCAATTTTGCCTTCCCTCTAATACGTTATGAAATTGGAGATGAAGGGAAATACCTTGACCATAAATGTACATGTGGGCGTTCGCTACCACTTATGGACAATATTAAAGGGCGACAATCCAAACAAATTGTAACTCCATCAGGTCTTCGTATAAAGGGGGAGCACCTAATGGCCATGTTCGATGGCCATATGAAGGCTTTTAGAGAAATTCAATTACAGCAACAGCCAGATTACTCGGTCTGTATCCTATATGTACCTAGAAAAGCTGAACAATGTAAAATTGAAATAGAAGAAATGGTTCAGTTGTTAAAACAAAGAGCTAGACTTGAAATAACCGTAACGCATAAGGAGACCGAGCATATTAAACGTGTAGGCAAAAAATCTCCATTTATCATCAGTGAACTTTAACAACACTTGTTCTATGAATTCATCTGAAAAACTAAAAACAAAGACAAAAGAGATTTTAGAGAAATCTTTAAGTATTAAATACCACTACACCTCTAATAAAACCGCAAAAAAGCTTCTCAAAAATTTAGAGCAAGAAAAAGGGAAACTTGATAAGAAATCAAAAAAACTATGCAATGAATATGCACAAGAGATTTTAGGGTGGAAAGGATTTGCGCCTTGGTTATACGTTTACACCCTAATGTACGGGCAATTTAAAGAAGGCTGGTTACCCGATAATTATTTTGGTAAAATTGTGATTCCCGAAATACAAGGGGACTATGGAAAAATATCCTTTTTAAAACCCTTTGCCAATAAACTATTCAATGACCAAGTATGCCCAGACT
>Ga0209295_1000627_pt1 | contig 14957 bp, 12 predicted proteins | sample Porto_5metaG_FD_187428 | JGI IMG/M metagenome (GOLD analysis project Ga0209295, IMG submission 187428) | Marine algal microbial communities from Porto, Portugal - Porto_5 metaG (SPAdes) (version 2) | ecosystem: Host-associated > Algae > Red algae > Unclassified | place: Portugal: Porto... | reverse complement strand
GGACGAGGAGGTCGCAAGTTCGAATCTTGCTACCCCGACTTTTTGTTGATTAGGGCTCTTAGCTCAGCTGGATAGAGCACCTCCCTTCTAAGGAGGCGGTCGAAGGTTCGAATCCTTCAGGGCTCACTTTCAATACTTATAACCCTCTGTTTTACAGGGGGTTATTTTGTTTAAAAACCTTACTGTACCGCTTTTTGTACCGCTACATCTACATTGCTTTAGAACTGTACAAGGTATTATATACCCCTCTTGTTAATTTTACTCAGTTGCAACCATAGACGTTGCATTAATAGAATACATTCGTATAAAAGCTTGTTAATCCCTTTATTAACGTCTAAGTGGCAATATGTAACCTTGCAACTGTATACGTTGCGCTATACGCTTCTTAATACTATTGTATCATATTAAACTTGATGTTAATAAAACAAGAACATACATTAAGAAAATACTTACGTAGATATACCTTACTTCACTTATATTTACGTTGAGTTATCTTTTTGATGCTCAAATGTACAACCAAGCATACTCAAATTATATAATGTCAGAAGAACAGAAGAAACTACTAGAGAAACAATTATGGGCCATTGCAAACCTCTTACGCGGTAAGATGGATGCAGACGATTATAGAAACTACATCTTAGGCTTCATATTCTTTAAATACCTATCAGAAAAGCTACACCTCTATGCAGATGAAATTCTTGCACCAGATAATCTTACTTATGAAACACTAGATGAAAATAGTGATACAGGTAAGATCTATATAGAAGCGGTAAAAAAAGCCTGTGTAAAAAACCTAGGGTACTTCCTTAAACCGTCAGAGTTGTTTACCTCAATAGCTCAAAAGGGTAATAATCTTTCTGAGATTACTACAAATGATAATGATGAGGCAACACAGTTTTTTATTATAGAAGACCTAGAGCGCATACTTACTAATATTGAGCAGAGTACTATGGGTACAGAGTCTGAAGATGACTTTGTAAAACTCTTTGAAGATCTTGATCTCACTTCTGGTAAACTAGGGAGAACGGTAAAAGCACAAAATGAAACCATTGCAAAAATCATCACACACCTAGATGACATAGATTTCCAACTGCAAGATTCAGATAGTGATTTGCTGGGAGATGCATACGAATATCTTATAGGTGAGTTTGCGGCAGGAGCAGGTAAAAAGGCTGGAGAGTTTTATACACCTCAAGAAGTCTCTACCATACTCGCAAAGATTGTAACCACGCGTAAAAAACGTATAAAATCTGTATACGACCCTACCTGTGGTAGTGGGTCGCTTTTATTACGAGTAGCAAAGGAGGTAGATGATGTAGGTATGTTTTATGGTCAAGAGTTAAACCGTACTACCTATAACCTTGCACGTATGAATATGATACTGCACGATGTGCATTACAGAAAGTTTGATATTAAACAAGAAGATACCCTTGAAGAGCCACAACACATAGGTATAGACCTCAAAGCAGAGGCTATTGTTGCAAACCCTCCCTTTTCTGCAAAGTGGAGCGCAAAAGGCATCTTTAGTACAGATGACCGTTTTAGCCAGTATGGTAAACTAGCTCCTAAGACTAAGGCAGATTTTGCTTTTGTACAGCATATGATACATCACCTAGATGAAAATGGTATTATGGCAACTGTATTACCTCACGGAGTACTTTTTAGAGGGAGTAGCGAGGCACATATACGCCGTTATCTCATTGAGGATCGCAACTATATAGATGCTGTTATAGGCTTACCTGCAAATATCTTCTTTGGTACAGGTATACCTACGTGTATAATTGTAATTAAGAAGTGTAGAGAGGTAAATGAAGATATACTATTTATAGATGCCAGTAACCATTTTGAAAAGAAAGGTAAAGATAATAAGCTATTACCAGAGCATATCACTCAAATAGTAGAAACCTATGCAGATAGAAAAGTAACCGATAAGTATAGTTACCGTGCAACTCTTAAAGAAATAGCAGAAAATGACTATAACCTTAACATACCACGCTATGTAGACACTTTTGAGGAAGAAGAACCTGTAGATCTTAACGCTGTCGCCAAAGAAATAAAAACTTTAGAGCTAGATATTACAGAAACAGATACCAGAATAGCTGCATATTGCAAGGAGTTAAATATTGAAACACCTTTTTAATTATGGTTCAAGAAAAAATGCACTTGCCATTATTAAGGTTTTCTGAATTTAATGGAAAATGGAACTTATCTTCATTATCTGATATAACATCATTAATAACAAAAGGAACAACACCTAAAAGATTTAGTAGTGAGGGTGTGAACTTTGTGAAAATCGAATCTTTAGACGGTGTAAATATTATTAAATCTAACTGCTTGCTAGTAGATAAGGAAATAAATGATAATGAATTAAAGCGTTCTATTCTTGAAGAAAACGATTTATTATTTGCAATTGCAGGTGCAACTATTGGAAAATTGGGTATAGTTAATAAATCTATTCTACCAGCAAACACAAATCAAGCTTTAGCTATAATTAGGCTTAAAGATAGTAGCTCGGTGTTTTTCCTTTTACAAATTCTTCAGTCCAGAGTGATGAAGAAATATATTGAAATGAATATAAGCGTTGGTGCGCAACCTAATTTAAATTTACAGCAAATAGGTAATTTTTCTTTTTATGCACCACAACTCTCAGAACAACAAAAAATAGCATCATTCCTTACAGATGTAGATACTAAGATTACTCAGCTTACAAAGAAGAAAGAGCTTATAGAGCAATACAAAAAAGGCATAATGCAACAACTCTTTAATCAAGAGCTGCGGTTTAAAGATGATGATGGTAATGACTTTCCTGAGTGGGAGGAGAAGAGTTTGGGCAACCTGTTTCAATTTAAACAAGGCTTTCAATTTGGAGTAGAACAACAATCCAAAAATCGTTTTAAAGATTCTGTAGAATTCATAAGAATTATAAATGTCACTTCAGACAAAGCCGATAAGAGGTATGTTATCGACCCAGGTAAGGAACATCATATAAATAAGGAAGATTTATTTATGGTTCGTTATGGAGATGCAGGTAGGGTTGCAAATGGTTTTACAGGAATTATTGCAAATAATATGTTTAGACTAATACCCAAAAGTAAAATTAATGAACAATTCTACTTTTATACCTTGTCAAGACTTTATAATAAAATACACACTCTCTCTGGTTCATCTACGATGCCAGCAATTAGTTTTGGTACAATAGATAAATTGAAAATTAAATCTCCTTCAATTATTGAACAAACCAAAATAGCCAATTTCTTGTCAGATATAGATGCCAAGATAGAGAGTGTACAATCGCAAATAGAGCGTAGTAAAACTTTTAAGAAAGGTTTGTTGCAACAGATGTTTGCGTGATTCATTATTTAGAGATTTTATGCAAAAATTCACTTTCTTATTAGATAAAACTAAACTTATAGTAGAGCATAGCAATAAGCTAGCTAAAGCTAAAGGTGAGCTTTTCAACATATATAATATTCTCAATCTCAAAACTAATGAGGTAAGAACGCACTCTTCATTTATCGCAGAGTTACTTAATCCTGAGGGTACGCATTTAATGGGTAATATCTTTTTAAATGCCTTTGTAGATCTACTTCCAGAAAAATACAAGGGTCACATTGATCCCCTAACCACCAGAGTAAAAGTTGAGCATACTATTGGGTTAATTGATCCATTACTCAAGGTAGGCGGCAGGATAGATATACTTTTAATAGATAGTAAAAGAAATTCTATATGTATAGAAAACAAAATTGATGCAACAGATCAATCTCAACAAATTGAACGCTATTGCAATTACAACAAGGGTAAAAACATTGTCGTTTATCTATCAAAATATGGTGACGATCCAGATGTGTCAAGTAGTGGAGAATTACTAGCTGGAGAAGATTACCATACCATTGGTTATCATAATGAGATCATAGCCTGGTTAGGGCAGTGTCAAAGGCTAGCCTACGATCAACCTATACTAAGGGAGAGCATTAAGCAGTATAGAATATTAATTCAACAAATAACACATCAATTGGGAAATAAAGAAGACCAGGAGTTAAAAGCACTGGTTGTAGGTAATCTACAAGAGGCGGCAGTACTAAGTAGGAAATATCACCAAGTAGCAAAGCAAATCAAAACAGATTTTAGAAATAATGTGTTTAAATTACTTAATGCTTCAATAAACGGTTTTATTCTCACAAAGCAGGATGTTAATAAGAAGCATTCTAATATTTGGCTACACAATGACATTTGTAATACTAATAAGCTTTGGTTCGGAATAGAGTCGTTTAGTGGTAAAGGACATTTGGATGGAGCATTATTTGTTGGGATTTTTGATAAAAACGGTAGAGTACCCAATAGAACAGAATTTGATAAAGTTTCAAAGCAATGGATTCACCATCAACCATTAGTATATAATGATTCTGTAATAAACGTATCATCGCCAGCAATGTTAGAGGTACTAAGTGCTCCAGAATTAAATATGCAAGCGGCAGAAGATGTAGTAAAGCAAATACTTGGGTTTATAGATAATTACAGTTCAATAATTAATAAACTAAATAAATAATTTACATCCAAAAACAGATAGAGTAGCGTATGAAAACCAGAAAAATAGTTGATTATGTAGTTATTAATGAATACACTGAACGCAGTAAAAATTTGCTACTCAGAATAGATCTTAAGCGTGAGAAGTTAAATAAGAAAATTAATAATTTCAAGGGGTACTTAGAAAGTAGTTTAAATGAAGAAAAACGCTTAAAATTTGTTCAAGAGGTATACAACAAATACCAAAATAATTTGTGCCCTCCATTGACTGTTGAAGAAGAAAATGAGTGGGATAAAAATGCAAATAAGGGATCATCATTTCCTTTTGGTGAGTATGACCATCCATCAAAATATAAACACTTTAAAGTTGATAAAGTATATACTGACTTTGCAAAAAGTAATATAAAAAAATCTCAAAATAAGTATATCAGCACTCAAAAGAAAATTAATGAGGCTATTATAGAAATAGAAAATCGCTGTTCTGAATATTCTTTAAAAATAGAGCAATTACAAAGAGATCTAGAGTTAATCGAGAAGAACCCAGACCCTACACTGAATAAATCTGTAAGAACAAGTTTTGAGCAACAAATCATAGAACTTATTGAGAAAGGATATGAACCAGTAGGTGGTATCTCTGTTAGCAAGGGCATATCATATCAAGCAATGGCGAGGTATGAGAATAGTTAGGCTGTAAATTATGGGGAAAGAAAAGGTAGTTTTAAATTCTCACGGAGAATTAGAAGCGTTTTTTAGTAATGTAGATAAGGATTCCTTTCTTGACGATAAAGGTGCGGTAATCATTGAGAATTTTGAGTTTAATTTTGATATTATACTTCCATTCAAACTAAAAGTCCAGGGCGGTTTGAGTGATATTAACCGATACTTTCGTAGCTCTAAGAATAAATTTATGTCGTGTGCATTTACTGAAGACGTGACAGTGATTGATTGCGGCTTTGAAATGTTTTTTGAATCTAATTGTGTTTTTGAGAAAGAAGTTAAAATTATAAGTCGTTCTACAAATTTAAGTTTTAAGAATAGCAAAATTAATAGACTCAATCTAGAGGGAGCTACATTTGGCGGAGCTGGGAAAGAAGGTGGTAAGCTTCGGTTAAAAAAATGTGAAGTAGGTTTTAGTAATTTTAAAAATGCGAAATTCTATAGTATAGTAGATTTTTATAACACAACATTTCTTGAGAATGTAATTTTTAATAAAACAGATTTTTTAAACTTAGTAATATTGAGCGCTACAACTTTTAAGAAAAACGCTCTTTTCACATACACCTTACTTAACGATAAGGTAATTATGAGAAATACTGTTTTTGAAAAAGGTCTTGATCTATCATTAGCCATTATAAAAGGAGACTTGGCATTATTTGATATTAAACTCTCATCTAAGCCATATAAAGTTATTGCCAACACTCTTTCTGAAGATGAATATGAGGATAGCGTTGCAAATACAGGAGAAATACCTATACATAACAAACAAGAGACATTTAGATTATTGAAAATGTATTTTGCAATCGTACATAATGTACCTGAATCGCTTAAATACAAAAGGTTAGAGAAAGAAACTTATCAGGTTAATCTTAGAAATAAAGAGGGTACTATAGAAAACCGTCTCGAAAGGTTTAATCTCTGGCTCAACGATTTTTCAAGTAAACATAGCACATCTTACGGTAGAGCTTTTGTATTTACCATTGTCATTGGATGGTTGTTTTTCTATTTCTCTCTAATATCTACAAAGTCCTTTGAGTTTTCTTTGATCCCAACAAGATGGGCATTATCAGAAGGGGCAAAATATTTTGCCCAATTTATGATTCCAACACATAGTTTCAAGTATATGGACGACAATGTCGTTTTATCAAACTGGTTCTACATTTTTGACTTTATAGGTAGGTTATTTGTAGGCTATGGAGTTTTTCAATTTATACAAGCATTTAGAAAATATAAGTAATGACAACACAACCTGAACAAGTATTAGAAAATAATTTGATCGCCCAATTAACAGGATTGGGACATAAGGCTGTAGTCATTAAGACTGAAGAAGATCTTGTAAGTAACCTTAAAGCGCAGCTTGAGAAACATAATAAAACAACGTTTACAGTTTCAGAGTTTGAGCGAATATTAATTCACTTATCTAAGGGTAACATCTTTGATAAGGCAAAGACTTTAAGAGATAAATACGTTTTACATAGAGACAATGGTGATAAATCGTACATAGAATTTATAAATCAAGACTTCTGGTGCCAAAACGAGTTTCAAGTAACTAATCAAATTACTATCAACGGTCATAGAGAAAACCGTTATGATGTAACCATTCTTATCAATGGTTTGCCATTAGTCCAGGTGGAGCTAAAAAGGAGAGGGATAGAGCTTAAAGAAGCTTTTAATCAAATACAGCGGTATCAAAAAGAATCTTTTGCCTCAAATAATGCCTTGTTTAACTATGTACAGGTATTTGTTATAAGTAACGGTGTAGATACCAAGTATTATGCAAACAGCCCTAAACAAAGCTTTAAACAAACATCGTTTTGGAGTAAAGAGAATAATACAAAAATCACGCAATTAGATAAGTTTGCAAGTATATTTCTTGAGCCTTGCCATATAGCTAAGATGATTACTAAATACATCGTGTTGCACGAGAGCGATAAGATATTAATGGTACTTAGGCCATACCAGTATTATGCTGTAGAGGCTATAATAGACAGGGTGAAAAACTCTGATAAAAATGGATATATCTGGCATACTACAGGATCAGGTAAGACCCTCACGTCATTTAAAGCAAGCCAAATACTCACCCATAACCCTAAGATTAAAAAAGTAGTTTTTGTTGTAGATAGACAAGATCTAGACGATCAAACTGTGCGTGAGTTTAGAGCTTTTGATAGAGATAGCATTGACGGTACAGAAAACACTAAGATGCTAGTAGAACAATTTCTGGACAATAGTAGACCATTAATTGTAACTACAATTCAAAAGTTGAATAACGCTATTACTAAGTCAAAGTTCAAAAAGCAAGTAGAAGCGTTGCGAGATGAAAAGGTGATATTCATATTTGATGAGTGTCACAGATCACAGTTTGGTAAAACCCATAAAGAGATAGTCAGTTTCTTTACAAATCATCAACTTTTCGGTTTTACTGGTACGCCTATTTTTGTAAAAAATGCCATAAGTAAGAAGAGCATAAAACAGACCACTGCAAACTTATTTGATAAGTGTTTACACCAGTATGTTATTACAGATGCAATACGAGATGAAAACGTTTTAAAATTCTCAATTGAATACTATAATGTATTTAAGTCTAAAAATAACTTACCTGATATTAAGGTTGAGGATATAGATACACAAGAGGTTTACGAGAGTGATGATTACCTGGAGATTATTACAAATTACATCATTGCAAATCATAACCGAAAAACACATCATCGTGCATTTACAGCTATCTTTTGTGTAAGTAGCGTAGATATACTAATAAGGTACTACGAACTTCTTAGAGCTAAGAAACAAGCTGGAGAGCATCGTTTAAATATTGCAACTATATTTTCTTATAATGTAAATGAAGTAGATAAGGATGCAAACGGCCAGATACACGAAGAAGATGTAAGTGATGATAAACCTGTAAATAAACATAGTAGAGAAAAGCTTGACGAGTTTATAGCGGACTATAATGACCAGTTCAAATCAAAACACTCTACAAAAGATGGTAATGCTTTTCTTAACTATAAGAAAGACATTTCAAAACGAGTAAAAAACAGACAGATTGATATACTACTGGTAGTAAATATGTTTTTAACTGGTTTTGATAGTAAAACACTAAACACGTTGTACGTAGATAAAAACTTGAATTATCACGGTTTGATACAAGCCTATTCTCGTACCAATAGAATACTCGGTGATAAAAAGTCACAGGGCAACATTTTGGCTTTCAGAAACCTCAAAAAGAATACAGATGATGCCATTGCTTTATTCTCTGATAAAAATGCAAAAGAAACGATTACCATTGACCCTTACGAAGTACAGGTAACGAAATTTAATCAAGCTTATAAGGAACTAATGGCTATAGCTCCTACAGTCGATAGCGTTAATGATCTAGTTACAGAAGAAGATGAGCTCGCTTTCGCGAAAGCGTTTAGGGAAATTATGCGCTTAAAGAACATTTTATCATCATTCATAGAGTTCACTTTTGATGATACTTATATGGCGGAGCAGGAATTTGCAGATTATACAAGCAAGTACCTGGATCTATATGATAAAATTAGAACCAATAATTTAAAAGAATCCGTTTCAATTTTAAATGAGATAGATTTTGAGCTTGAACTTATACATAGGGATGAGATAAACGTAGCTTACATTATGAAACTCCTGGCAAAGCTTAAAGATGCCAAGCCAAAGGATCAAGCAAAACAGAAAAAACAAATAATAGACCTCCTTGCTGGTGAAGCTGAACTAAGAAGTAAAAGAGAGCTAATAGAAAAGTTTATCCAGAACAATCTTCCAGACTTAAATGATGATGATGACGTAGATGATGCTTTTAAGAAGTATTGGGATATAGAAACTAAAAAAGCACTTAAGGAATTAACCAAAGAAGAGTCATTGCATCAAGACAAGGTTGAAACAATAATAAATGACTTCCTATTTACCGGTAAAATGGCAACCGAAGATGAAGTAATTGAGGCTCTAGATAAACAACCTAGTGTATTGCAAAGAGAGTCTATAGGTAACCGAATTACCGAAAAAATAAAGGATTTTGTGAAAACCTTTATTAATGGGGTAGAGTAGTGGTATTTGCCATTACACATATATGTGTAATTATACCGAAGTAGTTCGGTGTTTTATATCAACGGCACTTATTAAAATCATAAATATTAAAAGCATCAAAGCTCTTCAACTTTGATGCTTTTACATTATTTGAGCCTAATACACATATTTGTGTATGGAATCCCGAGCATCATTGCTCGGGATTTGGACGCCAAAAATTCAGTCTTACGGCATCAAGAAAATATCTAGTTTCTATGTCTGGTAGTATCCTAGATTTTTCATCAACTTTAAAGATTAAGGTTTCAAGTTTCTTTTTAATTCTGCTTTTTTCTGTAGCCACATCAAAATAGTTTAATAGGTTCATAAATATCGAATTATTGTCACCTCTTTTGCGGCATCTATTAATAAGCATAAGTATCAATCGGTCTGTAGGGCTAACAGCTTTAAATGATCTATGAAAAGAATCATTTTCTGTGTATTTAGGTACACCGCCAAAAACGATTGACTTTATTTTGCTTTGATCAATATTTAGTAACTCATTTAGCGTTGATGCCTGTATGTCTAGTTGTTTTCTGTGCTTACTATTTTTTATAGTATACTCAAGTCTACCAATGTCTTGATAATCTTGACCTACAAGATACTTTTCAGCAAATTCTGAACTTTTAGTTTGTAATTCTAACGTCTTGTGGTAAATCTTCACATAGGGTCTACCAGGTGTAGCTTTCTCCCTTGTATTAAATTGCATACCTACGTTAGTTTTTTGCCGAAAAGGTTTTGAAACATACTTAAAGCAACTTGGCTTAACACTGTTGTAAATCTCTTGGTTGGCTTCTATCATAGCTTTAGGCGTGACTTTTACATCATAACAAAAATCTATATCACTTACGTATGCATTTAAAAAGGTTTCATAAGTAAAGTAAACAATATTAAGATCTATAATATACTGATAAAGTGCTGGCAACGTTGCCCTTGTTATACCTTGTAAATACTTTTCTTTTAGTTGCTTTGCGTTGCATTGTATGACAATTTGCTCTTCAGATTTACCACCTTGTAGTGAGTTAAATACTGCTATCCTGGAACTTATTCCACTTGTCACATTTACCTTATGTTTATCGAGATTAACGTGATCTTCGATCATTCCTGTTTTTACATATACCTTTTGGTATTCCTCTGCAAATGTGTCATCTACATAGTTTACTAAGTACTTAGGTATTCTGATTTTAAGACTATCTATTTTAATAATTTCTAACATTAGTTTATTTTTGTGTCACGGGCAATGCCTGAAGAGACAACCCGTAACTTTTGCATAAAAGATGAAATTAGCTTTCCGATAATGGAAGGCTTTTTTTGTTTAGGGGTGTTACCCCTAAGACCCCAAAGTTTTACCACAATTGCATAAAGTAATAGCACAGTAGAGCGCAAACTTTACAGCTTGTAATATTTTAATTCAAATAAATAAAGTGGAAACGTGGAGGCTTAAGGATGGGCTATTTTGTAGCAGATTCTTCTAAAATCCTTACGACTTCAGATCTTTTAAATCTAACCATCCTGCCAATTTTGTAGGGCTTAAGAATACCCTTTTTACACCAATCGTGTATGGTCACTAATGAGACTTGAAGCATTACTTTTAAGTCTTTTCTAGAAAGCCACTCAACAGGTTCTGTTGCTTTTTGTTGTTCTGAAAACTGGTTTAAACATTCTGTTACACCTTGAAGAAGTTCAGCTTTAAACTTCTCTGGTGTGGTACTGTGTAATTGTGTTACTGTATTCATCATAAGTTTTTGTTTTATGATGCAATTTTAATCTTGATTTGCGTTAATTGATCTATTGTACATAGTACAGATAATGTTACAACGAATTAAAAAAGGACTCAATCTCCTCAATTGAAGCAATTTGTGAAGAGCCAAGTTTTGTTGGTAAATCTATTTTACCTAGCAATTCACGAACCTTTTGTGGACTCCTTCCTATAATCTTGCCTATAATTTTGGAAATTTTGACGTTAGATTTTCCTTGTTCTCTCAATAAATTTATTACTCCTAACTTATTAAGCAAGTATACAGCTTGAATGGTTTGAATATTATTTTCAACTTCAATGGAATCATTGCAATCAAAGCGGTTTTCAAGATATTTGATTTTATTAAGAAACGAATATTTTAAGTCTTTTTCAAGTAAGTCAAAATCATTCACTATCAATTTTAGATAATAAATTTGTTTCTCAATAAATTGATCTTCACTAGAATCACTATTTGATTTTAGAAATTTTTCAAGTCCGTTCTGATAAGAATTGATAAAGCAGTCCAAGCTAGAAAATACCGAGAAATAATTATTTTGATTTGTGAATTTTTGAAGCTCATTTAATTTGTGGCCTGTTTCTAAATACAAATTATTTACATTTTCATCCAGAGTACGTAATACTTCGAAAGTGAGTTGAACATCATTTTTTTTTGGTTCATTCCTAATAAAGTCAACTTTTTCGGAGAGTAGGGAATAACTATCGATAAAAAGCCATTCAAGATGATTATATTTTTTATTCAATTCAATATTAATGCTCATATGTTCTATTTGATCAGATATTGCAGGACTATTTGGTTTCATTCTTGTCGTTTGAGATAGTCCAAGCATTAACTTTGAGATTATACAAATCTTTAAAAAACTTAGAAATGACCTCCTTATCTAAATGAATATTTAATCTTTCCTCTCCTTTGAGATTTGAGCAAAACTCACTACCTATGAAACCCATATAGAGAGAATTAAGCGTTTCTGGCAAAGAAGCTATTTCATTATCTTGTAATAGATCCTCAATTAAATTAAAAATTTTTTTCTCCTGTGTTAATTCAGTAATTGGCGACATAGTATTGTGTTTAATTATTTAAAAAAAATGTGCTTTGACAAGCGATCTAAGCGTTCATTAGGGGTGATTTTTATGTATCTGTAAAAAACTGTTTCTGATGAGTGGCCGCTCATTGCCATTATATCAATAGTGGACATACCAGCTTTATATGCGTTTGTACAAAAGCTTCTTCTTGCAGTATGGTTTGTAATTATATCTCTCCTTTTATGAGTTAACTTTTGCTTCTTACCTCCAATTGTTTTCTCTTTAATGATGCTACCCTTGAGTTCTGCCTTTTGTCCTATTATTTTTAGATAATCGTTTATTTTTTGATCACTCATTATTTTAGGAAAGCTACCATTGTTTCTATTCAATAGATGCTCAAATTTATGACCAATAGGTATTTGAACAGTTTTACCTGTTTTACGCTGTTTGTACTCTAGGTATTTAATTTTATCTCTTGTTAATTTTATATTCTTTTTAGTTAGTTGTCTCAAATCACCAACTCTCATTCCTGTATAGTACTGTATGAGGAAAAGATCACGAGCTCTACGAACTCCATTGTGTTCTAGTTCAAGGTTTTCAATAATTGCTATTTCATCAGTGGTAAGATAAATGTCGTCTACCTTTTCTGTAACCTTAGCAAAAGTAGTTTTCTTGAACTCAAGATTGTGATGGAGGTTACGCTCCAAAGCAGCATTCATAATAGCTTTCAATTGCTTTATCTGGTTGCCGATGTAATTATTTGAATAATTATTAGATTGCAAATAGGAGCTATATTCTTTATGAAAGTTTAAATCTACATCATCATAGTTGATTTTTGGATTGAATTCTTTTAGTTTTTTGAGTGCTGTCTTATATCCTCTAATTGTACCATTCGCTAGAGGTGTATTTGTCTTTGGATGTGGGTTATCTTTATAATATTCAATAAACCATTTATAAAAGTCCAGGAGGTTTTTATGATTATTTGCAACTGGTTTTGTTTTTGAAGTTGCAATATCTAATGTTTTCTTAATTAGATCATTTGTGAGTTCTATTTTGTTTCTATTGCAGTCATCAATTAAATCTTGTGCAGTTGCTACTAATTGTTGTAGTTGAGCATTTATAAATACACTCCTTGGTTCATTAGAAACATTTTTTACTCTAAATCTTTTTGAATCCCAATTTTTAGGATCTTCTACACCGTAACCCGTTGCATAACGTTTTTGTTTTTTTGCTCCATAGTTGACATTAATATATATTTTATTACCCCTTAGTTTCAGACTTATACTTCCCATAGCTTTAATTGTACCGCTAAATGTACCGCTAATTTGTTAATAGATATATATATAACTTAACTTTGTTTTATCTAGAATCCTTTAAAATATGGCGTTAAGAGCCTGTATTGCTTCGATTGAAGTAGATTAGATAAAATATTTTGTAATCCTTCAGGGCTCACAACATTCATTAAACCACATCTATTATAGATGTGGTTTTTTTGTTTATCATAATTAGTTTTACTGCGCTGTAAATTAAATGATATACCCATTACTACTATACATTAACCTTCAGTCTCGTTAAAAATTAAATATTGATAAAGCGGTATAAATAAGTTATAACAAATCTTAGGACAAATGTTAACAAGCTTGTTATATTACAAAGCGTTCGTACTCAGTGTTTGAGTACGTTTTTTCATATCTTTCGCTAGGTTTTACTCAGTTTAATTAAAACCAAACGAAATAGTAAGAAATCTCCCTTTAATCCATACCCATTATGAGATCATCTTTAGTACTTATATCCGTCTTATTTTTATTCTTTACAGTACATATTAATGCACAAGCAATAACGGTAGATGGCAGTGCCACCACGGTTGCAGATGTTGAGACATTAATTACAGATATCCTTATAGGTAGTTCTAGTGATTGTGCAGAAATAAGTAATGTTTCAAAATCTACAGGTATTGACGAAGGTGCAGGTATAAATGGTATAGGCTCTTTTGAATCTAATGGAGCAGATTTTCCCTATGAAGCGGGTATAGTCTTAGTCTCTGGTAATGTAAATAATGTTCCGGGTCCAGAAGTAGATGGTATACCCAGTGGAGGGGGCTGGGGAGGTGACACAGACCTTGAGGCAAATACAACAGCAACAAATACTAATGACGCTAGTTTTATACAATTTGATTTTACTCCATTCGTAGATGAGTTAAATTTTAATTTTATAATGGCCTCAGAAGAATATAATCAAGGATTTGAATGTACCTTCTCTGATGCATTCGCCTTTATCCTCACTGATCTCACTACCGGTGTTGTTCAAAATTTGGCAGTTCTTCCCGGAACTAATATTCCAATCGAGGTTACAAATATTCGTCCAGAAGTTCCTGGTAACTGTGCAGCAGTAAATGAGGAATTTTTTGACCGCTATAATTTTGCTCCATTTAATCCAGAAGCAAATTCTGCTATAAACTTCCAGGGGCAAACAGTTTCACTTACAGCTATGGGAACAGTAGTCGTGGGTAATCCCTATACCATAAAATTGGTTGTTGCAGATCAAAGTGATTCCGTAAGAGATATTGCTGTTTTTCTAGAGGCGGGGAGTTTCAATCTTGGAGTTGATATTGGTGGTGATAGAATAGGATCAGAATTTAACGCTGCTTGTGAGGGTGAAACGTTAACATTAGATGCTACGTTTGATGGGGCTATAAGCTATACTTGGGAAGTAGATAATGGGACTGGATTTGTTCCTTTGCTTGATGGTATGGGAGTACCGGTAACAACTCCTACTATAGATGTGACTGTTGCTGCTACTTATCGTGTCCTTGTGGATGCAGGTACAGGATGTCTTGGAGAAGACACTGCTACTATCGAGT
>Ga0209295_1000626_pt1 | contig 14972 bp, 15 predicted proteins | sample Porto_5metaG_FD_187428 | JGI IMG/M metagenome (GOLD analysis project Ga0209295, IMG submission 187428) | Marine algal microbial communities from Porto, Portugal - Porto_5 metaG (SPAdes) (version 2) | ecosystem: Host-associated > Algae > Red algae > Unclassified | place: Portugal: Porto... | reverse complement strand
AGTTCAGTAGGTAGAGAGCCATTAGATGTAAAATTAGGACAAGGTAGCTTAATACCAGGTTTTGAAAAAGGATTGCTTGATATGGAGGTTAATGATAAGAAAACTATCGTTATCGCTAAAGAAGATGCATACGGAGAAAAGCAAAAAGAGCTTTTTCAAACAGTTCAAAAATCAGATTTACCAGCAGATATGGAACCAAAAGTAGATATGGCACTTATGGCAACAAATGCAGATGGTAGCGAAAGACAATTACGTGTTGCGGAAGTAAATGAAAATGACATCGTTGTAGATGCAAATCATCCATTGGCAGGTGAAGATTTAACCTTTGAATTAGAATTGGTTGAAGTTCAATAAAACGTATTGCACATTATAAGAAAAACCGCCTACAAGGCGGTTTTTTTGTTTCTAAGCCTATAGGTTTCATAGTGCTAAATAGTATATTTGAATATGCATTTAAGAACACTGATATTCCTTATTACCGCGATTGTGATTATAGGTTGTAAAGAGAAAAAAACCACGAAGCCCCAACCTGAAAAAAAGGAAACTGTTTCAGAAAAAGTGGCTACTTCTACTTATGAAGATATAGAGGGTAACCCTATAGAATTAAGCGATTACAAGGGTAAGCGAGTATTAATGAATTATTGGGCAACCTGGTGTAGGCCATGTATAGAAGAAATGCCGGATATGGAGAAAGCCCAAACCATTTTAGCTAATGAAAATTATGTTTTTCTATTTGCATCTGATCAGTCCATAGAAAAGATCGTTAAGTTTAAAGAAGCACGCGGATTTCAGTTAGAATTTATAAAGTTTAATGGTGTGTATGCCGAAGAAAATGTAAGTGCCCTTCCAGCAACATTTATATATAATGAGGCAGGGGAGAAGGTATTGCGTTTTGATGGCGGATTGAAATGGGATAGTCCAGAAATGATTGAAAAACTTAGAGCAGTACAGTAATGCGATTAAATAGTAGTTCCGTAGTTCTTTTTGTAATAGCTAGCTTGCTTATGGGTTGCAGGGAAGAATCAAAAACACCAAAGACAAAAGTGCCAGTAGCTGTGGTGCAAGAAATAAAATCTCCCGCTTCGGCATCAAGTGCATTACCACACCTAATGTCCAATAAAGATGTAGCATTACTTTCATGGGTAGAAACTTCCAATGATACTATTTCTACCATGCGATTTTCAGAATTGATTGATGGCGAGTGGCAAGAAGCACAAAATGTACTGAGTGGTACAGATTGGTTCGTGAATTGGGCAGATTACCCTATGATTACCGAAAACAATGGTAGTTTATGGTCTCATATATTAAAAAAATCTACTGAAGGCACCTATTCATATGATATAAAGATAAACGTGAAGCCTAAAGGTGAAACTGTTTGGAAAACAGACATGCCTTTACATACAGATGGTACACCTACGGAGCATGGTTTTGTAAGCATAGTGCCATATAACAATAACTTTTTTGTGAATTGGCTAGATGGTAGAAATACCGAAGAAAATGAAGCAGGGGAGCGAGGAGCAATGACACTTAGAGCAGGTGTGGTTTCTGTAACGGGAGAACTATTGCAGGAATATGAGTTGGATGCACGAACCTGCGATTGCTGCCAGACAACTTCCGCAATAACCGATAATGGTGCTGTTGTAATTTATAGAGATCGCTCAGATAATGAAATTCGAGATATTAGTATTGTCCGTCAAGTGGAAGGGGAGTGGACTGCACCCAAGGTAATTCATGAAGATGATTGGCAGATAAAAGGCTGCCCGGTCAACGGACCTAAAGTTGATGCTTTGGGGAATAATTTGGTAGTAGCATGGTTTACCGGAGCATCAAAAAAACAAAAAGTACAAATTGCTTTTTCTTCGGATGGTGGAGCCGAATTTACAAAACCGATTTTAGTTGCGAAAGGCGCTATTATGGGGCGGGTAGATGTGTTATGGATGAATGAAGACCAAGCTGTTGTAAGTTGGATGGAAGCCAATGACAAAACCGCATTGTTCAAAGCTATGATTGTACATAAAGATGGCACTACTTCCAAGAAAAAATTGATTGCTGAAATGGCAGATTCCCGTAAATCTGGATTTCCTCAAATGGAAATGGTGGAAGAAACCCTATATTTCGCTTGGACCGAGCAAGTGGGCTCAGTTACACAAGTACGTACCGCAAAGATGTCTATTGATGCTTTTCGTTTAATTAACCGTTAATAATTCAATGTCAAAAATTAAAACCGATCCACCAGGTATACCGTTGAAATCAAAACTACCATAACCTAAGTGAGCAGGTATCAGTAATACGCCGCTGCCACCTTCGTTAAATAGTTGTATACCTTCTGTCCAACCTGCAATAACCTTATTAAGGTCAGTGTTAAAGCCGTTATTATTTTGGTCAAAAACAGTACCGTCCAAAAAGTAACCTTTATAGGCTACCGTAACATTTGCGGTTCCTGATGCAGGTTTAGGTCCATCCCCTAAATTCTCGATAATATAATGTAAGCCAGAGGCTGTAGTTTCAGAATTTAATTCATTTGCGGTCAAATATTCGTTAATTTCCTTCTCGTTTATTTCGGTATAATCAACGGGTTCCGTCGTTACAGGATCATTGTCGTTAGAAAGGCAAGAAACCATTGTAATGGCCATAAAAAGTAACGCAATATATTTCATGATAAGAATTTTTGAAAAGTTAGTGTAATGAATGATGGTAAATGGAATTACAATCTTTTTTTAAAGGGTATAGATTAAGCGATAAAGGTATTTACAGAAAAGCGAACACTACAATTCTTGTATAGGTATTTTTGAAACTTTATGGCTTGAGATTGCGATTCAAATATAACAGCTTCCGTAATACTGTTCGCTAAAACAAGATGCCCAATAAGGTACTCAACGTAATAAGTATTGTTTTCAGATAAGAGCACAAAGTTAGGTTTGGTCGTCACGTTTATTATTTTACGATACTAAAATAAAGCATTTATTTAAGTGATCCTAATTTTTTTAAAATTCCTTGTAAAATGGGTATTCTATTAGGGTTGGATCGGTAAGTTTTCTATATGATATGTAATACCCATTGCCTCATATGCAGCTGGTATAAAAAAATAAAATTAAGATAGTTTTTAATTTTTGGCATTATAATTGCAACTTCACAAGTAATTATTAATATCAAATTATATTACATTTATGAGTACAGGAACAGTTAAATTCTTCAATGATGAAAAAGGCTATGGCTTTATTACGGAAGAGGGTTCAACGAACGATCATTTCGTTCACATTTCAGGATTAGTCGACGAGATTCGCGAAGGCGATGAAGTAGAATTCGAACTAACCCAAGGAAAAAAAGGTTTAAACGCAGTTAACGTTAGAGTTATAGAATAAACTTCAAAAAGTCCGTCAGCAATGACGGACTTTTTATTTGGTAAAAACCAAATGCGGTGCTAGGCAGCCGTTTCTATTAAATGTCTACTATCTTTATAGATATCTCAAGGTAAGTGCAATCTTGTAACGCCTTGTTAACCACAAGTAATACCATTATTAACTATATATATATTATAAACACTATGTTAGATCAATTAAAGCAAATGGCAATTCAAAAATTGCAAGAAACAATGAGCGCAAATTCTTTAAATTCTGAAGCAACTAGCGGAGCTGCAGAAGAAGGTGCATCTTCGCTGATCAACAGTCTTATGGAAAAAGTAAGTGCCGGGGATTTAAGTGCGGTAACAAGCTTATTTTCAAATGACGGTAATGCAACAGAAGATAGTGGCATCGTTCAGAATTTGAAAGGTAAACTAGCTGAAATACTAGAGAGCAAAGGCATGAATGCGGAAGAAGCACAAGCGGAAGCTAGTAATGTAGCACCAGGTTTAGTAGATAGCCTTAAAGAAAAGTTTGAATCGAATGAAGCTTCAGACGCTGCATTCAGTTTAGAAAGTCTTAGCGGTTTGGTTGGTGGCGATGCCGGCAGCTTACTTAATAAGGCGAAAGGACTTTTCTAAGAGTAATTACTTTTCTAATAGTACATATAAAACCGTTCAGCAATGAGCGGTTTTTTTATTTAAAAGCTTTATATGGTTTTTTGTGTATTAGGTCTAATTTTTGAGGAAAATTCATTTTTAAACACAATCAATTGTAATATGACACGTTAATTCAATAAAATAATTGGTTTATGAAAATTTCATTGAGTTCCCAAAAAGTAGCTGTTTTATCCGAATTGGAAAGAAAAAGAAAATCGGTAGCGCAACTATTATTGAAAATGGAATCTTATTTATATGAACCACAGACCTCTAGGGGCTTTGAAAAAAAGGAAGATTTAAAAACTACGATACATCGTACAGCAAATAGCACAGATGCTTTACTTGAAATATTGAAAGAGAACGATATTTCTATTATGGAAAGTATGGATGATATTGAACGCCAAATAGAAGAATGTTATGATTTGGAATTAGAAGTAGCAAAATATGTTTTAAACCGATAACGTAAACCGTATTTATTTAGAAAAACCGCTCAGAAATGAGCGGTTTTTTTGTGCCTATTTGTTGTGTGCTAAGTATTTAAGATATAATAGGGTAGTGACAAGTATTTGAAATAGGGGAGTTGGTACACTAAAACGTGTTTACAAAAGTTGTATATATAACCACAATTTTAAATGACCTTTTAATGGAGACGTTATTACCTATCTTAAAAACAGCTGATTACCGTAAAGATGAAAAACTACAGTTTAAAGAATTTTTATTTAATGACAGTATAGCTCCTGTGGTGGCTTATGGTAAAGATAGTGGTAATGCCATAGTTTATGAAGGTGCTTCGGATGAGTCAGATTTGTATAATAGATTTCCGGGAATAAAGAAAGAGGCGCTTGCGAATTTAAAAGCAATAGATGTAGCATATCAAATAACAGATGCAGAGGGGTCAAAAATACTATTTGCCGAAGGTAATGAATACGCCAGTGAAAGGATATTGGATAAGGATTTCATGATTAAGATTGCGGCAGAGCTGAAGTGCGATACGCTGATGGTTGGTATTCCTTTTAAAGGTGTGTTGATGGCTATAGATGCTAATTCAGAGATGCGTTTAAAGCTACCAGTGGTCGTAAAACAGTACTTTGAGAATCCGCAGCAAGACCCCATTTCAGATAAAGTATTTTTGGTCCAAAATGGGGAAGTTGTTGCCATGGGAGGGGAGAAATTACCAGAAAATAAATCGGAAGATAATTTTGTTATTTCTGAGAATAAGGCTCAAAACTATGGTATTGAACTAAAAAGTAAGAACATAGAAGAACTGGTAACCGATATAAATACATCTTTTCAGCAGGTTATGCTTATGATATTGCAACGTAAATCTTTTGGCGGTGAAATAATCTTTAAATTAAGTAAGGCTATTGTTAAAGACCAAAGCTTGATTGATAAATGCAATTCTATCATAGAGCAGATTGAGAAGAACGAAATGCTACAAACCATTTCTCAGGCATTGGCATCAAGTAAAGTACAGTTTAAGTTTTTGCATGATGGTATATTAATAGCTCCAACAGCGACGGCTATACCAATTGAATCCAAGCCAATAAATGCACCAAAAGAAGTTGTCAAAGAAACCATTAAGAACATAGAACCAGTTACTGTAAAGAAAAAAGCACCGGCGACGACCAAGAAATCTAAACCTTGGTGGAAATTTTGGGTAAGTGAAGAACAAGAAACTGCGGAAATGATTAAAGCTGCAGAAGAAAAAGCAAAACTAGATGAACTGAAATCTGGTACACAAAAAGATTTCGATAAGTCTGATCATAATAAGTTTATGCCAAAATAACTTAAGTTTTTGAATGTTGACAAATGCAATGAAATATGTATATAATAGTGGAGTTTCAAAAAGTCTATTTTACATAATATAAATTATAGAACAATTATAGTAGTTTTGTGGATAGCGCATTTCCGTGCTATTTTACATAGTTACGTTATAAGGCCCACAGGAGAATTATAACAAAGTAATTATGTAAAAACGAAACTACGGAAAGTTCAACTATATCTAATTTAGGCAACGGTTTCATTTCGTTAGCAAAAGCAATTTGCCATTGGCTAATCTTATTTATCACGGGTTATGTAAAATTGCCGCTACCAAGCGCTCGATTGTTTTATAAAATAAATTGCTCTGGCAATTTATTTTACACACAATTATCCATCGCTTGCCAACGCCAAAATAAAAGCTAGCCTTTTTGCTCTTATTAAAAATCGCGTATTCGATAAAATGTACGTCATAAAAAATTTTAGATGATTCTCGTAAGCTTGCCACAAGAGCATAAATTTTAAGAAAAATAAAATTCTATGCACTTGTTATATTTAGAACTTCAATTAATCCTTTTTTTTTTTTTTATTATCTTTTGTCTTGAAGCAAAAGAAACAAAAATTCAAGGCTGCATATAATTTTGGAAACAATTAACGGCTCATTCGCTATATTTTAGGAAACATTGGAACTCGTTAATATTGCTTTGAAGTATTATGTTAAATAGAACTTTTAATAAACTGTATTACTAAATCCCTAAAATATGTACGCTCACCTCACCTTATTGTTTTGCCAAAATTTTATGAGGCCAAGGTTAACATCGAGATTCTATTTTACATAATGTTTAACTATAAATACTTAGGATACTATCACAATTCTTTACAGACTTTAAAAATGGAATTTTTAAATATTTTTCATCTAAATATGCATCATTTGCATAATCTCCTATATAATAATCTAATGTATCTTCAAATTTCCATTTACTATTCTCTTTTTTCTTTTCATTATACCTTCTTTTCATTTTTTTTAGTAATGAAAAGCTAAATTGCCCCGATCTTTCGGAGAATCTACCTTTAATTGTGAAAAGATCATCCCACGCATCAACTTGTTCTTGTTCTTTTGAAATTAGAGCTATTTCAATTTCTTTAATTTTAACAATATCTAAATTTTCTTCATCAACATTATTTACCACAATTTCATATAATGATCTAGTAAACCCATCAACTAAATTTGTCTGAATTTCTATCTCAGTATTTTTATTTCTATAGGGATAAAATACTTTTCTTCCATTTTCTATTGGATCATCAGCCTTTTTATGATCTGAATTACATTTATAACAAAGTGGAACAAGATTCTTAAAATTTACACTAGCAAATGGATATTTTGATTTGGGCAAATAATGATCATAAGCTTCTCTCCTATCTAACTGTCCTGTATCAAAAGGCATATAACCACAGCATGGACATTGAGTAAATCTATTTGCCTTATAAAGTTCTATATAAAACTCAAGTTTGTCTCCACTTACTTTAGTTCTATTTAATAATTCTTCATAAAACTTAACAAAAAGAGGTTTCATTTTATTTTCAACCACTTCTGGCAATTGGTTTAAATAGATTGGTAATTTCCCATTACAAAGATTTTCAATGTCATTATTAATAAAAAATGCTTGTTTTATTTTGAATTTTTCTAATGGAGTAAGTCCTTCACATGATAGGTCTATTTCTACAATAGATTCCTTTAGCCAATCATAAGCATTTACAATTATATTATATTTGGCTTCAATTTTTGGTAAACAATAATTTTCATCAGATTCACACCAAATATCACAAACTAAGTGTTTAGCAAAATTATGTAGCTCAAAAATCGGATTATTTTCAATAGGATTGTAAACTCTTAACATACTTAAACTTTTAATTCATTTAAACTAGCCAATAATAAATCTTTTTCAATAGAATCACCTAAATGTGATATTCTAGTCTTTATTGCAGTTATTTCTTCATTATTTTTGAGTTTACTTAAATCATATTTCAATTCGCTTTTAGATAAATCACCTATCGTTTGTCTATTTCCAAATAGTACTTCCAATATGATGTCCACAGATGTTCCGAAAGTATTAAAATTCATATCTCGTGCATTGATACATTCCACTTTGCTCCTATCATCTTTGTTCCTTCTAAAGTAAAGAACCTTATCTGGAAAGCAATCAGAAATAATAAAAGGAGAGTGAGAAGTAATTAATATATCTCTTTTCATATTATTACTTCCTGTCGCTTCTAAACTATCATGAAGTGTACTAATAAATTTTGAGCGCCAATCTGGATTAAAGTGAGTCTCAGGTTCATCTAATAATAATAAGGCACTTTTGTTTTTTAACATTAAACAAATACCAAGAGAATGTAGAAACTGTTGTTCTCCATCCGATAATTGTTTTAAAAGTAGGTTTACTTTTTTATTAGTTCCTTTTATTCTTTTTTCTATATAATAATCTAAAAAGAAAAATACTTTTTCTTTAGGTCCTGGCATATCTATTTTGCCATGAGTATAATAGCCTCTAGACTCATAAACTTCCGCTTTAGTATCTATATCTACTGACCTATAGTTTAGAGTATATAAAATTTGAAAGGCTTGAAATAATTCAAAAATATTATGATTAAAGTTTACTTTAAATGCTTCTTTTGTATCATCATTAATCCAGAAATCTAATAGCAATTTGTTACCATCTTCAAATTGAGCAGTACTACATTTAATAAATTTTTGAATTGTATGATCAAATTGTTGAAGTATTTTTTCTCCTTCAAGTTTATGACCAATATTAAGATTCATTCTGAAACGCTTAATATCAATTATTCCTAGTTCTTTTTCTAATGGCTTTAATACTTTGTCTTTATCTTGAAATAAAAAATTCGAAAGTAATACTGCTTGACTCATTTCGTAGTCTATGTAAACAAGATTGCTTTCTGGTTTTTTATATTCAAGCTTTTTTCTTACTGCTTCATTATATTCATCAAAATGTAATAATCTAGATTTAAGAAATGGTATGCTAAGAATTTCATTTTCACCAGATGAATAGCCTATGATTAAGTCAGGTAAATAATTTTTTCCTGCTGATGGATTTTTATCATTTGGACTAGAAACAATGTTAACTATCCTTTCAACTTCATTGATAAAAGGATATGGTTTCCATGTCATTTTTGGATCTTCACCCAATTCTTTAATAACCTTAACAAGCACCATGTTTTCAACTGAATATTCAGCATCATTGGTTTGAGGCTTTATAAAATATTCAATTTCATATGCATCAGGTTTACCAAGATGCGAAAGAAATTGATTTTTGAAATTTTCAGGTTGATTTATGTTAGCGCAACTTTCTAAATGAAAAAAGATATTAGATAAAACCTCTAGAACATTTGATTTACCACTTCCATTCAAGCCAGCAAAACAAAATGGATGAAATTGAGACCACTCTTTATTTAAATCAATTCCGTTAACAATTGGTTTACGGAATTGTAACTTAAACCCTTTACTTAAGCTACTAAAATCATCATTTATTTTAATTCTATATAGCTTCATTACTTAATCTAAATTTGTTTTCTTTATTCGTTTCTAAAACTATTTCTTTCTCTCTAATTCTTTGTATAATACCTTTTAAATATTGAGAATCTAATTCATTTCTTTCTTTAGTTCTATCTAATACTTTGTATAAATCCTCTATTGCAATGTTATACTGTTCTTCACTTTCAAAATCAGAAGCATTTATTGTGTTTAAAAAAAGTTCCAATTTAATATCATCAAGAATCAAAATGTCAATTTCATCTAATTTATTCTTTTCTCTACCACTAAATGTATCATAAATAAAAGCCTTAGATAATTCTTCAATTAGTTCGGAAGAACGTAATAAATTGGATTTAATATTTAATATTTTATTATATTGAAGTTCATAATTTTTCTGTAAATCTATATGTGGCATAATTAAACTATGCTTTTTTAAAACTGTAAGACTTAAATTTTTTCTATTCCCTCCCTTTCCTAAACTCCTTAAATATAAATACGAATATTTTAACTGGCTGAATAAGAACACAGGAGAGAAAAAATTATTTGGCTGAATTGCAGCACAAGCTTGATTACAAGTAGATTCTATTTTCAGAAGGCCAACTTCCCCTCTAGTTTTTCCATCACCATACATAGCAATTAAAATTGTATTTATTGGAAATAATTTACAACTTGATTTACTTAGGCCTATTTCGGATATGGTTTCTTCTGTAAAACGAATTTCACCTCCTTTCAGATCAGAGCTTTTTGCCCAATTAATCGAACCATTAAAATATGAAGCAATACCTCTCTTAGGTGTTGACCCGGAAAACAATGGCAAATCTTTTATTTCTTTAGTTGGCCAATCTTTGATATTTATAATTGGGTCACCAAATGTTTTTAGAAACATAGATTTTTGATATTCTTCCAATAAATCGATTGTTTGCTTTCTTTTATCTATTACATCTTCAATTTTATTTAACCTATTTTTAATTTCTATTTGTTTTTCAAAATTAAAAACTGGGACTAAAACTTTTTTTAAATATTTATAGTGTCTTCCATATCCAATAGATGGTAATCTTGTGCTACGCAAAAAATAATAACCATATTCTATATCAATTAAATGAGTAGTATTAAAAACTTTGACACCATCTGCACCAATAGCAAATGGAAAATCGATAAATTTGACATGTTTACTGTGATCTCCAAAAATAATACACGGTAATTCTCCTTTAAATAATTTACTGCTATCATTAGTATAACCTGCAATTGTACTTTTACCTTGATCTATTACTGGTATTACTCCTTCATCTAATAATTCTGATTTTTTAACTTTTTTGCTACCTGCGGAGACTTCAATAAAGCAATCTTTGAAATTTTCTTTTCTCATTACTCTATATATCTTAATTCCTCTAATCCTTTTAGAATATCACTTTCCAGAGAATTTAATCTTTCTAATATTTCTTTAGGTTCTCTATAAGTTTCTGGCTCGTAAGCAAAATTGTGATACAAATTAAAATTTAATTCAAAATTATTTTTTTCAATTTCAACATATGGTATTTTAAAGTATTGCAATTCTTTATTATTAGTCTTTTTAGCGTCTTTTTTTTGCCATTCTGATATTACTTTTGGTATAGGTTTATCTTTTAGTCTTCTTCGTTTAGAATCTAAAGAGTATCCATCTGACTTCATACCATAAAACCAAACATCAGAGACTTGAGGTATATCATTATTTAATTTTCTTTTTTCAAAAAATAAAATTGACGTTTTTACTCCAGTATAAGGTTGAAAAACACCTTCTGGTAAAGATATAACTCCATTTAAGTCACAATCTTTCATTAAAATTTCACGAGTTGTTTTGTGAGCAATTCCAGAATTAAACAATAAGCCTTCTGGCACAATAACAGCAGCTTTCCCTCCTTCTTCAAGCATATAAACAATTCTTTCTAGAAAGAGTAATTCAGATTGAACTGTTTGTTTCTGCCTCTTATCATCTTTGTACTTTGGTGGATAAGCTCGGCTTAAGTGTTCGCTAACAGTAAGACTATTTATTTTACCAGTAAATGGGGGATTAGCCAAGATATATTTATACTTTTCAGCAGGTTCTTCCCCTTCAAATTTTTCATAGTGATCGGATAATGTATCTAAATGTACAATGTTAGGTTTTGTAATACCATGCATCATAAGATTCATAGTAGCTATCCTTACCATTGTTTGATCTATATCAAATCCATAAAAAATGTTTTCTTTTAATAACTTCTTTTGTTTTTCTGAAAGTTTGTCACCAAGTATTCCTTTGGGTAAACCATTATCATCTTCAACTTTCTCAGTTGAATATTTGGTTATAATATATTGATATGCTCCAACTAGAAAACCACCAGATCCACATGCTAAATCACATATTTTTCCATCCAAATCAGGCTCTAACATTTCAGCCATCATTTGAATAATATGACGAGGTGTTCTAAATTGTCCATTTTTTCCGGCTTCACTAGTTTGTTTCAATAAATGCTCATAAACATCACCTTGAATATCTTGAAAATGTTGATTATCATCTTTTTCTTGTTTTTCGATATCTGCATATATATCATCAATAAAACCTATAGCATCCTCAAGTAATGTTGGATCATTTATTCTAAAAGATGTATCCTCCATAGCATTTGCAAAAGGTTCTCCTTTTTCTGAAAGGTCATTTTTGATATATTTGAAAACTTTATCTTTCAAATGTTCAACTAATTTCTCTCCTTCCCATTTATGGTACTTACTCCATTTATATTCTTCAGTCACTTCTGGGTGAAAATTTTCCAATCTTTTCATAAAAAGAAGATATGAAATCTGTTCAATTGCAGTAATAGGATTTGAATGCCCACCAGACCATAATCTATCCCATAAATTTTGGACTTTGTTTTTTATTTCGGTTGTTAACATTTTCTAATTATCTTCTTTTAACTTTAAATCTTTACACACTTCATTAAATACTTCGCAAGGGTTTACATCAATAGCCAGTGCTATTAAATACAACTCATCAGCTCTCAATTTAGTTTTCTTGTTATTAGCCAATTCACTAAGCCTAGTTTTGCTAATTCCAGTTTTCCGAGATACGTCAGATCTATTTACAGATTTCCTTGATAAATAAAATCCTAAATCAGTCATTTTTGTCTGTTTTTATGAATATAAATCTACATAATCAGATATTTTATTCCGATTTTCTAAACAATTAGTTTTTATTTTATCCGAATTATGATATATTTGTTCTGATAATCGGAATATTTAATCTTAAAACAAGAACAATGCCAAGACCGAAATATACAAAAGCAGATTTAGAGCAGGTTGTTTACACTCAACTTGACAATTTGAATGCAATTCACGATTTACTTAGAGCTATGAAACTTCAAAATGAGTTGATAGAAAATGCAAATAAGAAGCTAAAAGATGAGATTATTGATTTTAAAAAGAGAGTTAATTATTCAACAGGCAAAAAATAATCCATTTCATACACATTCCCACTTCACTCCTATCGTCGCTTCGGGCAAAGAGTATTCCATTACCATTTCAAGAAGTTTTAGAAAGAAAAAAATCAAAGAGGACAGCAACAACTTTGCCAGCGCTCCATCTCGCTCAAAAATACAAAGGTATTCCAGACCTTCATATTTTATGCAGTAACCAAAGCTCAAGTTACATAACGCAAGACATTATAATTCAAAAAATGAATCATAATTGGTCGTGATATAAAATAGCGGTAAGTTATTGCGAATATTGAGCTAATTCAACAAACTGGCGCTATCAATAGTAAAAAATAATTACTTCTTAGAGGTTTGCTCTAAATAGGTGCTTTCAAATATTTTATCAGCATTAGCAGCTTCAAAACCTTCTCTTCTGTGCTCCCTTTTAATATCATTCTTGTCTAAAGACTTAAATTCCGGTAGTATAGAACGCTCTGCGAATTCCACATAACTTCCTGAAATTTTCATTTTTTCGTTATATGCAAAAGTCGCGTCTACCATTTCGGCTACCGAACTACTTTGACGTAATAATCCATCATTACTGGTTTTTATAATTCCGCCAGATGAGTTTAGAACAATTCCCAATTCTATTAAAAATTCATTGAAAACCTCTAGGGAATTATATGGAGAAGGCAAATCATGAACGCAAATGGTATAATGATTTAAATAATAGCGGTTGTAAATTACCCAAGCTGCATACTCACTTTCCTCCGATAGTTTTTGAAAATCAGCTAATGTTGGCAACTTCCATAACGGCTTATAGAAAAAATCTCCAACAGCCTGGGTGTCGTCTAAATCAATGGCATCTATCGGGTCGGCGATGATGGTGTTGGTATATTCAGAAATGATACGTTGCGCTTGATTAGAAAGGTCCTCTACTCTTAACTCGCTAATAAAAATTCTAGGATATTCTGGACTTGGCGGTGCATACCAATAGGCATCTAATTTTTTAGCAGCAAAGTGATAGGAATCCATTTTAGAATATCCGTAGTGTAAAAATATCTTTTCAAAAGAAGAAATTCCCAAATTAGGAACACCAAGTGTACGAAACGCTATATGATCGTTTATAATCTCATTTTCGTTAGCGATCATATTGGCTTCGATCATTGCCTTGGTAATTTTTTCTACATCGGTTACACTTTTTTTATAGGGAAGAAACAAAGCTGTTAACACTTTATCTAAAGCAGTATTCTGTTCAAAATTCATAGTACGCAGGTATTAAGATTTGATGGTAAGATTAATTTAGCTATAATTATTGTACAAAGTTCTTGTCTATTTTAACAATAAACAATTAACATTGTATGTTTATTGATAAGCATGACTAATCAATTAGAATTTAGACACCTCCACTACTTTTTGGTATTGGCAGATACCTTACATTACCGAGAGGCGGCAGAGAAATTGTACATATCTCAATCTGCCTTAAGCCAACAAATACAGCGTTTAGAATTTATTTTGGGGAAGAAATTATTTATACGCACCAATAGAAAGGTACGTTTAAGTGCTGAGGGAATTCTTTTTAAACAAGAGGCGGTGCTGATTCAAAATCAGGCTACGTTATCCATGGAACGTTGGAAATCTGCGGTTTCTGGCAAACAAGGATTACTTAAAATAGGATTTGTAGGTTCCGCCATGCAAAAATACCTGCCTCCTATTATTAAAAAATTTACCGAGACGCACCCGAATATAGAATTTTACCTGAACGATCTAAGTAACACTGATCAGCTTTCCGCTTTGGAAGCAGGCAGCATTGATATTGGGTTCATACGCTCTAATATTGTTTCCCCTGCCATGGAAATTAAGTCGGTATTCAAAGAAAAATTCACCTTGGTTCTACCTAAAGAACATGCCATATCTCAAGCGAATTTCAAAGACGTTTCGCAATTATCAGAGGAGTCTTTTATTCTGTTCCCAAATGAGAATAGTCAAATGTATTATGACCAAATCGTAGCGCTTTGCAATGACCATGGTTTTGCTCCTAAAATATCACATCGTTCTATACATGCCCCTACTATTTTTAAATTGGTAGAAGGCGGTTTGGGTATTTCTATAGTACCCAACTCTCTTAGAGATGACAAGAACGATAACATTAAATTTATTGAATTAAACAGTGTACCACAGGAAACCGAGCTATTTGCGGTTTGGAAGAAGGCAAATACAAATATAGCTCTGCCTTATTTTTTAA
>Ga0209295_1000620_pt1 | contig 15089 bp, 15 predicted proteins | sample Porto_5metaG_FD_187428 | JGI IMG/M metagenome (GOLD analysis project Ga0209295, IMG submission 187428) | Marine algal microbial communities from Porto, Portugal - Porto_5 metaG (SPAdes) (version 2) | ecosystem: Host-associated > Algae > Red algae > Unclassified | place: Portugal: Porto... | reverse complement strand
CCCGAACACGGAAGTTAAGCTCTTTTGCGCCGATGGTAGTTGGGGGTTTCCCCCTGTGAGAGTAGGACGTCGCTGGGCAAGTTGAAAGGCCGTTACCGGTTCATTCCGGTAACGGCCTTTTTTGTATGAAAATTTTTCTTATTTCTTGTGAAGATAGTTTTTCAAAGGTAGGCTAAAGATAAGGAGAGGTGGAATGAAGATGAGTAATTTATATACTTATGAAGTAAAGCAAGCGGATGGTAACATGGAGCAGCTAGAAAATTTTAAAGGAAAACCGTTGGTTATTGTTAACACAGCAAGCAAATGTGGGTTAACTCCGCAATTTGAGGGTTTACAGCGTCTGTATGAAAAATATAAAGATCAAGGCTTAGAAATTCTCGGGTTCCCTAGCGGCCAATTCAATGATCAGGAATTCCACACACAAAAGGAAACACTGGAATTTTGCCGTAAGAATTATGGAGTGAGCTTTCCTGTTTTTTCTAAAATAGATGTAAATGGTGAACTCGCCGATCCACTCTTTAAGTATTTGACTTCATGGGGTAAAAGCGACGTAAGCGGAGAGATTAAATGGAACTTTACTAAGTTTCTCATTGATCGCCAAGGAAATATTGTTCAACGTTACGAACCACAGGTTGAACCGGAGCAAATGGAGAAAGATATACAGAAAATTTTATGATCCATTAGTCGGAATAGTTTTACTTTTATCAGTTTCTTGACACCCCCTGAAACCGCTGATAACCTTACAATAATATTTAAAAGGAAGCAGGAGGCGTGTCAATTATGTGGGAATCGAAATTTCTTAAAGAAGGGTTAACCTTCGATGATGTATTGCTAGTGCCAGCTCATTCAGAAGTGTTGCCGAAGGATATTGATTTGTCAGTGGAGCTAACGCCGAAAATCAAGTTGAACATTCCAATTATTAGCGCTGGAATGGACACTGTGACGGAAGCAAAAATGGCTATTTCGATGGCGCGTCAAGGCGGTCTTGGAGTCATTCATAAAAACATGAGCATCGAAGAGCAGGCTGAACAAGTAGTGACTGTTAAACGTTCGGAAAATGGCGTTATTACAGATCCTTTCTACCTGACTCCTCAGCACCAGGTTTACGATGCTGAACATTTGATGGGAAAATACCGTATTTCGGGTGTGCCTATTGTTCAAAGTGAAGAAGATCTTACTTTGGTGGGCATTATCACCAACCGCGACCTCCGCTTTATCCAGGACTATTCTTTAGAGATTAAAGATGTCATGACGAAAGAGAAGTTGGTGACGGCCCCGGTCGGCACGACGCTAGAAGATGCTGAAAAAATTCTTCAGCAATACAAAATCGAGAAGTTGCCAATTGTGGATCAGAACGGCATGCTAAAAGGCCTTATTACTATCAAGGACATCGAGAAAGTAATCGAGTTCCCAATTGCTGCAAAAGACGAGCAGGGACGTTTGCTTGCTGGCGCTGCTGTCGGTGTTACATCGGATACAATGAAACGCGTCGAACAATTGGTGAAAGCTCATGTCGATGTTGTGGTCATCGATACAGCCCACGGACATTCAGCAGGCGTATTGAACATGGTCAGCCAGATTCGAGATACCTACCCTGAATTGACGATCGTTGCTGGAAATGTCGCTACTGCAAGTGGAACGAAAGCTTTGATTGAAGCAGGTGCTGATATCGTTAAAGTTGGTATCGGACCAGGCTCTATTTGTACAACACGCGTTGTTGCCGGTGTGGGAGTTCCACAAATTACAGCGGTTTACGATTGTGCTACTGAAGCCCGCAAACATGGCAAAGCGATTATCGCAGATGGCGGCATTAAGTTCTCAGGCGATATCATTAAAGCACTGGCAGCAGGCGGACATGTTGTCATGCTAGGCAGCTTGCTTGCAGGAACTACTGAAAGCCCAGGGGATACTGAAATCTTCCAGGGACGCCGCTTTAAGACATACCGCGGCATGGGATCGATTGCTTCTATGGAAAAAGGATCGAAAGACCGTTATTTCCAAGATGAAGCGAAAAAATTGGTGCCGGAAGGAATTGAAGGGCGTTTGCCTTATAAAGGGCCTCTTACAGATACGATTCACCAATTGCTTGGAGGCATCCGTGCAGGTATGGGTTATTGTGGAACAAAAGATTTGCGGTCACTTCGTGAAGACGCACAGTTTATCCGCATGACCGGCGCTGGGTTGATCGAGAGCCATCCGCATGACGTACAAATTACAAAAGAATCACCGAATTACTCTATGTAAGATGAGACACCTCCCTAGGGATTCCTAGGGAGGTGTTTTTTCGTTTTGCCTTCAGAGAATATGATAAAATAGCAAAAGGAATGAAATGATGGAGGACAAGCGAGTGAAAAGTTTAGTGAAATGGGTTCAAGTATTAACGATAATAGCTGTGGCTCTCATGATCGTGATGCCAAATCGCGTGCAGGCGGAAGAGACTGTTCCTGTATTGGCGGATGCGGCGATTGTTGTAGATGCAGAGACCGGACAGATTTTATACGGGCAAAATGATGAAGCCGTCCTTGGTATCGCTTCTATGAGCAAAATGATGAGTGAATACCTTTTGTTTGAAGCGATCGAGGAAGGTGTCGTCAGTTGGGAAGATGAATATGAAGTGACAGATTATAGTCACCGAATTTCGCAGGATTTGCGCTTGAGCAATGTTCCGCTTCGTCGGGATGGTTCTTATACGATGAAGGAGTTATATGAAGCAATGGCGATTTATTCGGCTAATGCGGCGACGATTGGCATTGCCGAAACGATTGCGGGTACTGAGAAAGAGTTTGTCCAGATGATGAATGACAAAGCGAAAGAGATGGGTATTGAAGACGCACACTTCGTCAATTCGACAGGGCTTAATAATTCATTTCTTTTGGGCATGCATCCTGAGGGGACGGGAGAAGACGAAGAAAATACGATGTCGGCCCGTTCGGTTGCTATACTGACTAAAGCCTTGCTGGAGGATTACCCGGAAATCCTCGATACTGCTAAAATTCCGGAATTGATGTTCCGCGAAGGCACACCTGACCAGATCCGCATGGTCAATTGGAATACGATGCTTCCTGGGATGGAATATGAATACGAAGGCATGGATGGATTGAAAACAGGGACCACGGATTTTGCGGGCCATTCTTTTGCAGGGACTGCCAAACGTGACGGAATCCGGTTGATTGCGGTAGTGATGAAAGCGGTCGATGCCGAAGGGGAGGGTTCTTATGAGGCACGATTTGATGCGACGCGTGCATTATTGGATTACGGCTTTGGATTTCAAGAAACGGAGATCATGAAAGCCGGCCAGCAATTTATGGGGCAGGAGTCCCTTCCTGTCGCAAAAGGTGAAAAAGAGCAAGTCGCGGTCGCGGTTAAAGAACCAGTCCGTTTGTTGACCCCTTCCGCTAGCACGTACCAGACCGAGCTTGAATTAACAGAGAAAGCGCCCATAGAGGCGACTGTAGAAGAAGGCCAACTTGTAGGTAAGGTGAGGGTTCTGGATTCTGAAGGCAATGAAGTGGAATATTTGAAAGACGAAAAATCGGCTACGGACGTAGAAGCGATAGAAACAGTGGAGCGAGCCAATTGGTTTGCGCTGTCCATGAAAGGCGCAGTGGATTTCATTAAGGGCCTATTTTAAGAAAAACCAGCTCATCCTTTAGGGAGTGAGCTGGTTTTTTGGTATGTTCCAGCATGTCATCAATTGGCCGATGCCCTGCTGGATTTCGCTTTCATCTAGACCTCCAAAACCGAGGACGATTTTTGGCAAAGCGGATTTTTGCTTGAGCAGGTCGTAATTCTGCATCGCGAATACACGAATTCCTGCTTCGCTCGCCAAGGAAACTAAGTTTTGTTCTGTGCGTTCGGTATCGATGGTCAAAACGACGTGCATGCCCGCTTGCTCACCGGAAACAGTCACTATTGGTTGGTAAGGGACAAGTGCGTGCGTCAGGCATTCAAGCTTTTTCCGGTACAGTTTGCGCATGCGGTTTAAATGCCTGGAAAAATGGCCTTTTTGCATGAATGTCGCGACGATTTGCTGGTCGATGCGCGGCACGGTAGACGTGTAATGCAAAAAGGTTTTGCGGTAGGCGTTCAACAGCCGTGGCGGCAACACGAGATAGGCGATGCGCAATGACGGCATAATGGATTTCGAAAAGGTACTGACATAGATGACCCGCCCGCCGACGTCCATGCTTTGCAGGGCAGGAATCGGCTGGCTCGTATAGCGGAATTCGCTGTCGTAATCGTCTTCGATGATATAGCGTTCGGGACTTGCGGCCGCCCAGTTCAATAGCTGTGCGCGACGTGTGGCGCTTAAAATCGAGCCTGTCGGGAACTGGTGGGACGGGGTGACGTAGGCGATGTCGACGCCGGTTTTGTCGAGTTCCTGCACATCGATGCCGTCTTCGTCGACTGCCATTGGGAATGCCTGTCTGTCATCGTGTTCGAAAATGCTATGGGTTAAGGCGTATCCCGGATTTTCAAAGCCAAAGCTCAAGTTTTTATCGAAGAGCCGGATCAGTAATGGCATCAATTGTTCGGTCCCGGAGCCAACGATGATTTGTTCGGGTTCGCATACGACACCGCGGGATTGGTATAAATAACGGGCGATTTCAGCGCGCAGCGACTCGTCTCCCTGCGGATGGCCAGCGAGCAGGAGTTCATGGTTTTCTTCATCGATTACTTCGCGTGCCGTTTTGCGCCATGTCGGGAATGGGAATGAACGGGTATCGATGCGCGCCGGATTAAAGTCATATACATAAGTGGGTTTTGGTACATCGTGGATAGCTGTTTCTTCTTGAGGCAGATCCAAATAAGCCAGTTCTTCCACCGGCATTGTGAAAAATCCTTTTCGAGGGCGTGGTTCAATAAAACCTTCTGCGACTAATTGGGAATAGGCGAGTTCGACAGTCGTCTGGCTGATCTGCAGATAATCCGCCAGTTTTCGCTTGCTCGGAAGCTTGGTGTCGACCGCGATTTTTCCGGCCGTGATGGCGGTACGGATTTCTCTATAGAGCTGCTTATATAGTGGTATGGTTGATTGTTTTTGCAATTGGAACATGAGCATATCCATCGAGGTTCCTCCAACTGACCTTTTAATTTAACGTAAACTGAGTCTTTTTATATGGTCACATTTTATTATACTGGAAACAACCAACAAAAGGGAGGAATTTTCAGATGAGTGAAAAAGGTACAGATCGAGTGAAGCGCGGTATGGCAGAAATGCAAAAAGGCGGCGTCATCATGGACGTAGTTAATGCAGAACAGGCGAAAATTGCAGAAGCGGCAGGGGCGACGGCTGTTATGGCGCTTGAGCGCGTGCCATCCGATATCCGCAAAGAAGGCGGCGTCGCGCGCATGGCGGACCCGCGCATCACCGAAGAAGTGATGAATGCGGTGTCGATTCCGGTCATGGCGAAAGCGCGTATCGGCCATATTACAGAAGCGCGCGTGCTAGAGGCGATGGGCGTCGATTATATCGACGAAAGCGAAGTACTGACACCGGCGGATGAGGAATTTCACTTGCTGAAAAATGATTACACGGTGCCGTTCGTCTGTGGCTGCCGCAATATCGGGGAAGCGGCACGGCGCATCGGAGAAGGGGCGTCAATGCTGCGCACTAAAGGCGAGCCTGGCACAGGGAATATCGTCGAAGCGGTGCGCCATTTGCGCCAAGTGAATGCCGAAGTGCGCAATATCGTTGCGATGGGCGAAGACGAATTGATGACAGCCGCGAGAGACTTAGGTGCATCTTATGAGTTTTTGAAAGAAGTAAAATTGCTCGGCCGTTTGCCGGTCGTCAACTTTGCAGCAGGGGGCATCGCGACACCAGCGGATGCGGCGCTCATGATGGAACTTGGGGCGGACGGCGTTTTTGTCGGATCCGGCATCTTTAAGTCGGACCAGCCGGAACGTTTTGCGCGTGCCATCGTCGAAGCGACAGCTCATTATCAGGATTATGCGTTGATTGCGAAACTGTCGAAAGATCTTGGGCCAGCAATGAAAGGCTTGGAAATGGCGACAATCGGTGCGGCGGACCGCATGCAGGAAAGAAGCTGGTAACGATGAAAATCGGTGTATTGGCACTGCAAGGAGCGGTGCGTGAACATGTACAGGCGATTCAGGCATGCGGCGCGGAAGCTGTCGTGGTGAAAAAAGCAGATGATTTGGCGAAACTTGATGGTTTGGTGCTGCCAGGAGGCGAAAGCACGGCGATGCGCCGCTTGATCGACCGTGCCGAGTTGCTGGAACCATTGAAACAATTTGCTCAAGCCGATAAGCCGATGTTCGGCACTTGTGCAGGGCTCGTGCTGCTGGCAAAAGAAATTGAAGGGCAGGAAGCTGCGCATCTCGGTGTCATGGACATGACCGTGGCGCGCAATTCTTTCGGCAGACAAGTGGACAGCTTTGAAGCGGATCTGGACATTGTGGGAATTGAAGCGCCGTTTCCAGCAGTGTTTATCCGTGCGCCGCATATCGTGCGTACGGGTGAGGACGTGGAAGTCTTGTGCGAATACGAGGGGCGCATTGTGTTGGCGCGGAGCGGGCCGTTTCTTGGCTGTTCATTCCATCCGGAACTGACCGGTGACCACCGCTTGATGCAGCTGTTTTTGGACATGGTCGAAAACAGGGAACTCTTGCCAACCGAAGCCCACTATAGTAAAATATGAATAATTTCAAAGAAGAAACGTTGATGGGAATAGTAAAGCGTAGTTTTTCTAGAAGAGAGCCGGTGGTTGGTGCAAACCGGCGTGAAACGCGTTTGAATCCACCCCGGAGTTGCATGGCGATGAGCCAGTGCCGGTTTTAATGCCGTTATGTGATGAAGAGGATTGGCCTTTTTGCCGATCAATCAGGGTGGCAACGCGGGTAGCTCTCGTCCCTTTACCAGGGGACGGGGGCTATTTTTGCGTTGTTTTTTCTTATTTGACGAATACTTAAGGAGGAATTTCTATGTTGGATATCCGTTTTGTACGGGAAAATTTTGACCAAGTGAAAACAAAACTCGGAAAGCGCGGGGAAGACATTTCCGTACTCGATGATTTCGGGGGGCTTGACCAAAAGCGCCGGGAACTTATTGTTCAGACCGAGAAATTGAAAGCGGAGCGCAACGAAGCGTCCCAGCAGATCGCTGTCATGAAGCGCAACAAGGAAAATGCGGACGAGGCGATCGCAAAAACACGTGAAGTCGGCGACCAGATCAAAGCGATTGACGATGAGCTGCGCGAAGTGGAAGAAAAACTTGACTACATCATGATGCGCGTGCCGAACATTCCGCACGACAGCGTGCCGTTCGGCGATTCTGAAGACGATAATGAAGAAATCCGTACATGGGGCGACAAGCCGGAGTTTGGCTTTGAAGCGAAGCCGCATTGGGACATCGCGACCGACTTGAACATCGTCGATTTCGAGCGCGCAGCCAAAGTGACCGGCAGCCGTTTCGTCTTCTACCGCGGGCTTGGCGCACGCCTTGAGCGTGCACTCATCAATTTCATGATGGACCTTCACCAGGAGGAGCATGGCTACGAGGAAATGCTGCCGCCGTATATGGTCAACCGCGAAAGCTTGACCGGTACCGGGCAATTGCCGAAGTTCGAGGAAGATGCGTTCTTGATCGAGAAGGAAGATTATTTCCTCATTCCGACGTCTGAAGTGCCGGTAACGAACTTCTACCGTGATGATATTTTAACGGCAGATATGCTGCCGCAAGCCTTCGCTTCTTACAGTGCGAACTTCCGCTCTGAAGCGGGTTCTGCAGGACGCGATACGCGCGGGTTGATTCGACAGCACCAATTCAATAAAGTTGAGCTGGTGCGCTTTGTGAAACCGGAAGATTCTTATGACGAGCTTGAGAAGCTGACGGGCCATGCAGAGAAAGTGTTGCAGCTGTTGGGCCTTCCATACCGCGTCTTGAAGATGTGCACGGCGGACCTTGGCTTTACTGCAGCGAAGAAATACGATATTGAAGTATGGATTCCGACGCAGGAGACGTACCGTGAAATTTCTTCTTGCTCAAACTTTGAAGATTTCCAGGCGCGCCGCGCGAACATCAAGTTCCGCCGCGAAGCGAAAGGCAAGCCGGAATTCGTCCATACCTTGAACGGCAGTGGGCTTGCTGTCGGACGGACAGTGGCCGCATTGCTTGAAAATTTCCAGCAGGAAGATGGTTCTGTTGCCATCCCTGAAGTGTTGCAACCTTATATGGGCGGGAAAACGACGATCCGCTAAACGAGAAGACCCGAATGGATTTCGGGTCTTTTTTTCGTGGGAAAAGGGTAGACAACTAGAAACAAGGAAAGGAGCGGTTGATATGCAAGATGTGGATTTTCGCTTTATCGAAACGAATGGAATTCGTCTTCACACAGCAGTAGCCGGGCCGGAAGATGGGGACCTCGTTGTTTTATTGCATGGCTTCCCGGAATTTTCATATGGAGTCCACCACCAGATGGAGGCACTTGCTGCGCGGGGCTATCGCGTTGTGGCACCGGACCAGCGGGGATATAATTTGAGTGATAAGCCGGAAAAAATTGAAGACTATACCATCGATAAACTGCGCGATGATATTGGCGGCTTGATTGGAGCGTTTGGTGAAACATCGGCATATGTCATTGGCCACGACTGGGGAGGAGCGGTGGCATGGCATCTGGCAGCGACCAAACCCCAGTATGTCAAAAAGCTCGTCGCCATTAATATGCCGCATCCGGCCGCAATGCCACGTGTCATGATGAAAAATCCGCTACAATGGGTGAAAAGTTCGTACATGGCCTTTTTCCAGCTGGCGGAAGTACCGGAGAAACTGATGGCTACGAGCGATTACAGAATGATGCAACAGGCGATGGAAACGACGGCAGAACCAGATGCTTTTTCGCGGGAAGAGTTGGAAGCCTATCGGGAAGCTTGGCGTCAGCCAGGAGCGTTGACAGGCATGCTCAATTGGTACCGCGCCATTCGCAAAGGCAGTTTCCAGCAAATTCCGGACAAAGAAATCGAAATTCCCGTACGCATTTTGTGGGGCATGGGAGATCAATTTCTATCACCCATGCTCGCCAAAGAAAGCCTGAAGTTTTGTGCACAAGGAGAACTTGTATGGATCGGGGAGGCGACGCATTGGGTGCATCACGAACAACCGACTATCGTCAATCACTTGATTGAGGAATTTCTCGCATGAAAAAACGGAAAACCCTAGGACTGGGTTTTCCGTTTCTCTTTGTTCCGTTTTCGCAAATCGCGGAAGAACTGTGTGAGCAAGCCGCCACACTCATCCGCCATGACGTTTTCGGTCACTTCGCATTGATGGTTGAAGCGCTCGTCGTTCAGCAGTCTATACAGCGAATCGACGCAGCCTGCCTTGCTATCGCGCGCGCCGTAGACGATATGCGGAATGCGCGATTGCAGAATGGCCCCGGCGCACATCGGGCAAGGCTCTAACGTTACGTAAAGCTTTGTGTCTTCAAGGCGCCAATTGTCAAGTGTTTCACAGGCTTGCTGGATTGCGAGCAATTCAGCGTGTGTGACTGCATTACGCGTCGTTTCACGTAAATTATGGGCACGCGCGATGACGCGGTCGCCTTGAACGATAACGGCGCCAATCGGCACCTCGCCTTTTTGGGCTGCTTTTTGGGCTTCTTCAATCGCCAGCCCCATAAAATAATGGTCTTTTTCCATTCCGTTCATGATTCATCGCTCCTCGACTTTCAGTGTATCATCTTTTCATCCTGACAAAGCACTACAAAGCCGTGCACAATTTGGAACGCCATTTGGCTCTACTTTTACCTTTAGGGATATGGTAAAATAAATGGCATTGCATTTTACTTGAATCGAAGAAGGGGGACTTCTTGTGCCGGTGCCATTTATCACCGTAGAAGGTCCGATCGGAGTGGGGAAAACCTCACTGACGAAAGCACTTTCGGAGCAACATCAGTTTCAATTGCTGAAGGAAATCGTGGATGAAAATCCGTTTTTGAATAAATTTTACGAAGATATCGAGGAATGGAGCTTCCAGACGGAAATGTTCTTCCTATGCAATCGCTATAAGCAATTGAGCGATATCCAAAAGAAATTCATCTCCAACCAGGAGCCGGTCGTGGCGGATTATCATATTTTCAAAAATTTGATCTTCGCCAAACGGACGCTGCCTGAAGAAGAATATGCCAAATACGAAGCGATCTATAAAATCCTGACGGCCGATATGCCGAAACCGAACATGGTCATTTATTTGCACGCGAGCCTCGATACCTTGATGAAGCGCATTAAATTGCGCGGCCGTGAATTCGAACAGATGATCACGCCTGATTACATGGAGCAATTGTCTGCAGACTACCATGAATTCATCGAACGTTTCGAGCGCGAGCACCCGGAAATCCCCGTGCTGCGCTTTAACGGAGACGAACTTGATTTTGTGCAAAACCGTTCCGACCTCGAAGTGATTCTCACTCATGTGGAAGGCACGCTTGAAAAAAGGAGCTTATCAATATGAATGAAAATTTACGAGACAAGTACGGCATTCCGAAAGATGCCGTCATCACTATCGCCGGAACGGTCGGCGTCGGCAAGTCGACAATGACCAAAGCACTTGCGGATTCACTGCAATTCCGTACCTCTTTTGAAAACGTAGATGGCAACCCATATCTTGATTTGTTTTACGACGATTTCGAGAAATGGAGCTTCCATCTGCAAATCTATTTCCTGGCAGAGCGCTTCAAGGAGCAAAAGCGGATGTTCGAATACGGCGGCGGCTTTATCCAAGACCGCTCAATTTACGAAGACACCGGCATTTTCGCGAAAATGCACCAGGAAAAAGGCACGATGAATGAAGTCGATTATGAGACTTATACCAACCTATTCGATGCGATGGTCATGACGCCCTATTTCCCGCATCCGGATTTGTTGATTTACCTCGAAGGATCGATTGAAGACATCCTCGGGCGCATTCAAGAACGCGGCCGTGCGATGGAACAGCAGACGCCCGTTGAATACTGGCTGGAAATGCACGAACGCTACGAACGCTGGATCGATTCGTTCAACGCCTGCCCCGTGCTGCGCCTCAACATCAATGACTATGATTTGATGAACGACCCGGATTGCTCGGAGCAAATCGTAGAACGCATCGGCAAGTTCATGCAGCAGACCGCTGTGTTGAAACGCTAGAAAAGCGGAGACAATTGTCTCCGCTTGTTTTATTTCCCGGGAAATAAGCCAATAAAAAACCCACAGGAAGGATCCCGTGGGCTATATCGTAATATTCGGACATATTGATGGGAAGAAAAATTCGTTGCTTACACAACGAATCAACCTCATATCTACATGCGCGTAGTTATTCAAAAAATGGAGGAGGAAGAGGGATTCGAACCCCCGCGGGATTTGACTCCCCTGTCGGTTTTCAAGACCGATCCCTTCAGCCAAACTTGGGTATTCCTCCGTGTTGGACAAGATATAATTTATCACGGATTTAAAAACCCGTCAACAGTTTTGAAAGAAAAAATTATGTTTTTTACAGAAAGCAATAGAAAGGCTGGTTCATGGAGATAATCGCCGCCTGTTTTATGGCGCCATTAACTTTATGTTTGATTTTTCCCCCAGCACTCCGTATACTAGTAAATGCCGTGCTAGGTGGGAAGGTAGCGGTGTCCTGTAACCTGCAATCCGCTCTAGCAGGACTGAATTCCTTTCTGAGGCTGTTTGTATGCAAGGTCTGCCTCATGCACGTAGTGTTGACATCTGGGTCCTGCGCAATGGAAACCCATGAACCATGTCAGGTCCGGAAGGAAGCAGCATTAAGTGGTACTTTCTATGTGCCGCGGGGTTGCCTAGATCGAGCCAACGACATGAGTAACGCTTGTGTACAGCAGTCGAAGAAAGGTGCACGGCTTAACCTAAATGATCCAAACCTGTCCGCAGCTTGCGGGCAGGTTTTTTTCTGTCCAGAATGTGTGGTGCCTGGTGAAATGATTCGGGAACAAGGCCCTTTTATGGTATAATGAAAGGACGGAACAAAGACTTTTTAAAAGGGGAGAACAAGGTGGCGTATCAAGCTTTTTACCGTGTGTACAGACCGCGGACTTTCTCGGAAATGACCGGCCAGACGCATGTCAAACAAACCCTTCAGAATGCTCTCCTTTATGATAAAACGACCCACGCGTATTTATTCTCAGGACCTCGGGGTACTGGGAAGACGAGTGCGGCGAAGATTTTCGCTAAAGCGCTGAACTGTGAACAAGCCCCCTCAGCGGAACCGTGCAATGAATGCTCTTCTTGCCGGAGCATCGACGAAGGCTCGAATACAGACGTCATCGAATTCGATGCGGCTTCCAATTCACGGGTCGAGGAAATGCGGGAAATCATCGAGAAAGTGCGTTTTTCTCCAGCTAACTCCAGGTTCAAAGTTTATATCATTGATGAAGTGCATATGTTGTCGAACAGCGCCTTCAATGCGTTATTGAAAACATTGGAAGAACCGCCGGAACACGTCGTCTTCATTTTGGCGACAACAGAGCCCCATAAATTGCCGCTGACGATTATTTCGCGCTGCCAGCGGTTTGATTTTAAATCACATACACAAGTGGACATCGTCGCGCGGATGATTGCCGTCTTGGAAGATGCCAAGATTCCTTATAATGAACAAGTGCTGAAAATCATTGCCCAGGCAGCAGCGGGCGGCATGCGCGATGCGCTCAGCCTGCTCGACCAAGTGGTATCGTTCAGTGGAGATGAAATGACCATTGAAGATGCGCTTCTGGTTACGGGCTCCATCAGCCAGGATATGTTTTACGGCATTGCCGAAGCGCTGCTGAAGAAAGATGTTGGGCAAGCGTTGACCTTGCTTGAGCAATTGGTGCGCGACGGCAAAGACCCGGTGCGCTTAGTGGAGGATTTCATTACCTTCTTCCGCGACCTATTGCTGATTCAAACAGCGCCGGGATTGCGCGATATGCTGGAACTTGCCGCCTTCGAACCGCGTTTCGAAGAGCTGGCGGAACAGTTTGAAGCGTCAACGCTCTATAACTGGATTGATATTTTAACAAAGACCCAGCAAGAGATGCGCTTCTCGAACCATACGAAAATCTATATGGAAACGGCCCTCTTGAAGATGGTGCAGGCAGACGCACCCGTCCAAACCATAGGTGCAGGGGCGCCGTCTCCTGAACTCGAAGCGAAAGTCACGAGCCTCGAACAATTGGTGCGCGAATTGCAGCAGCAATTGAAAGATGGCGGTGGAGCAGCCAATGCGGCGCCTCAAGCCGAGCAGAAAAAGCGGCAGCGTTCGCAAAGTGCCTTTAAAATTCCAACTGGCCGCATTCAGGAAGTGCTGAAGAATGCAACGAAACCAGATATCCAGGCGATCAAAACCAATTGGGCGACCGTGATGGGGCAACTGCAGCGCTCGCATTCGGCATTGCTCAACGATGCCGAGCCGGTAGCGGCATCCCCAGATGCTTTTGTGTTAAAATTCAAGTATGATATTCATTGCCAGATGGCTTCTGAAAATCAGACTTTTGCCGCAGCGTTCAGTCAGTTGCTTGAGCAGTATACGGGCAAGGCCTACACGCCGGTTTACGTGCCGGATGCCAATTGGCTGAAAATCCGTGAAGAGTTTATCCGCAACGGCGGCTTGAAAAATGAAGGCGACGCGCAGGAACCGGAAGGGCAGGAAGAGAATCCGTTTTCCGGGGACGGCGCAAGCCCTGAAGAAGATCCATTCGTCTCTGAGGCGGAGCGGCTCTTCGGCAAAGATTTTGTCGAAGTCCATGATGATTAACGAATACAAAATTTGAGGAGGAACCAATTATGCGTGGTGGAGGAAATATGCAAGGCATGATGAAACAAATGCAGAAAATGCAAAAACAAATGGCGGAAGCTCAAGAAGAGCTCGGTACATTGAAATTTGAAGGAACAGCAGGCGGTGGAATGGTTAAAGTAACAGTTTCTGGCCATAAGGAAGTTCTTGATATCGCATTGGACCCAGCAGTTGTGGATCCGGAAGATGTTGAGATGCTGCAAGATACATTGATCGTTGCAACAAACGAAGCGTTTAAAAAAGCGGACGAGCATGCGAATTCCACAATGGGGAAATTCACGAAAGGTATGAATATCCCCGGCATGTTCTAGGAGGTAAGCGATAATGCACTACCCGGAACCTATTTCCAAACTGATGGAAAGCTTCATGAAGTTGCCAGGAATCGGGCCGAAAACAGCGGCCCGGCTGGCATTTTTTGTGCTCGGAATGAAAGAAGACACCGTGCTTGATTTCGCGAAAGCATTGGTCGATGCCAAACGTAATTTGAGCTTTTGCTCAGTTTGTGGCCATATTACCGATGTTGACCCATGTCAGATTTGCCAAGACACAAGCCGCGACCGGTCGATGATCTGCGTGGTCCAAGATCCAAAAGATGTCATTGCGATGGAGAAGATGCGTGATTACACAGGTCTTTATCACGTATTGCAAGGTGCTATCTCACCAATGGATGGCATCGGGCCGGAAGACATCAATGTTCCATCGCTGTTGACCCGTCTTCAAGATGAAGAAGTGAAAGAGCTGATTTTGGCAACTAACCCGACGATTGAAGGGGAAGCGACCGCGATGTATATTTCCAGGCTAGTGCGTCCCTCTGGTATCCGGACGACGCGCATTGCCCATGGACTTCCTGTCGGAGGCGACTTAGAGTATGCGGATGAAGTCACACTTTCGAAAGCACTTGAAGGTCGGCGTGAACTTTCCTAAGCTTCGAATAAATGGGAAATATTCTGACAAATAATGATTCTTGTATAGTTATTCTTTTTGATTTAAATGAAGCTTATATAGAAGGAAGTCATTTATCCCCTTTGTTTAAATAGGGATGAATGGCTTCTTTTTCTTTAAGGAATAGTGGAGGAATAAAGAAAGGTTTTTAAATATAATTTAATTTACCAAAAGTGTTGACTTTCTAAAGGCAGTGCTTTAGTATATTAAGAGTCGTCAGGAACGACAGCAAACATGAACCTTGAAAACTGAACAGCAAAACGTCAACGAAAGACGTCACGAGCGCCTTGGCGCGCGAACGGCTTTTGCGATGGTCGCCCTTGGGCGATCGGAGCAAGCAGCCATTCCGACCTTCGGT
>Ga0209295_1000618_pt1 | contig 15151 bp, 12 predicted proteins | sample Porto_5metaG_FD_187428 | JGI IMG/M metagenome (GOLD analysis project Ga0209295, IMG submission 187428) | Marine algal microbial communities from Porto, Portugal - Porto_5 metaG (SPAdes) (version 2) | ecosystem: Host-associated > Algae > Red algae > Unclassified | place: Portugal: Porto... | reverse complement strand
ATACTGAGCGTTGCTATAAATAAGTATGGTGGAGCTAAACGGAGTCGAACCGTTGACCCCTTGCATGCCATGCAAGTGCTCTACCAACTGAGCTATAGCCCCTCGCTAAGAGTGTGCGTATTTTATGCAAGACCAGCAGTCCTGTCAACAACTATTTTAAAAATATTTCATAAATATGCAAAAAAAAGCGTTCTGGCCTATTTTAAAGCCTCAACACACCCAAATTAGCGTGGATTTTGCTTAAGTGCAATCTCTTTAATGGCTTTATCGGTATAAAACTCTTCTTCGCTGCCATCAGAAAAAATAATCGCACAGCATTCAGTCGGCACATATTGACCGCCTTTTTCTCTGATTGTTCTTATACCTTTGACGCCAATGATGTCATATTCACTTAATTTATCTAGATTATGCTTGGTGTAACCGCAATAAGTGCTGTATATCCATTTTAAATCTTCGAAGTCTTGGCCCTTGGTTAGGGTCAAATTTGCGTCAAAAAGCTCCTTTACAATGGCATCATAATATTTTTGGGCTTCTTTCAGGGTGTTAAAGACAAAATCTTTGCTTTCTATGGTGACGGTTTTGGCAGCCATGTTTATTTCCAATTAAAATATTGAGTAAGAGATTTTTATATTCTGATAGTAGTACTTATTAACAACGAAAAAAGGGTCAGAACTGGCCTGACCCTTTTATATTCGATAAGTTTGGCTAATTGGCTGAAACTATTCAGGCTGTTTAGCCGATAAACTATTCAGCAGCTGCTAAGAAATCTGGCAACTCAGCCGCTTGTTTCTCAAGCTTTTTCAGTTTCTTTTTGCCGAGGCCGCCCAGTACATCAACCGCGTGACGCAAGCGAGTCAAGGTCATATCAGCGCCGATAATCGCCATAGAGTTCATGACTGGCGTCGATGACGTGCTACCCGCGATAGCGATAAAGAATGGCGCCATAAAGTCGCGCATCTTAATATCAAGGTGAGCGGCAAGGCCTTTTAACGTGGCATAAATATTTTCTTCTGACCAAGTTGGCAAGACTTCTAACTGCCAAAGCGCTAATTGCAGCATCTCGATGATTTGCTCAGGCGTTAGCGATTTATGGGTGAAGCTCTCAGCAGTGATGTCAGGTAGGTTTTGGAAGTAAAAACCGCCCCAATTCACCGCGTCAGACAATAGCTCAATACGTGGCTGAATCGCGGCTGCGATAGCGGTTAGTTTGTCACTGTTGCTGGCCCACTCAAGGATTTTATTCTTTAATTCTTCAGGACTAAGCGCACGTAGCCACTCACTATTTAACCAATTTAGCTTTTCGATATCGAAGATAGGGCCACCAAGCGATACGCGCTGAATATCAAAGCTCGCAATCATTTCTTCTAGCGTAAACTGCTCAGCATCGTTAGGCATTGAGTAGCCCATACGGCCGAGATAGTTTAATAATGCTTCAGGCAGTACGCCTGCATCACGATAGTAGGTGATAGACGTTGGGTTCTTACGCTTAGACAGTTTTGATTTATCAGGGTTGCGCAGTAGTGGCATGTGGCAAAGGGTAGGCATTTCCCAACCAAAGTACTCATACAGCAATTGATGCTTAGGCGCAGAGTTTAACCATTCTTCACCGCGCATGACATGGGTGATGTCCATCAAATGGTCATCAACGACGTTGGCTAAATGATAGGTTGGCATACCGTCGGTTTTAAGCAGCACTTGCATATCGACTTGCGCCCAAGGAATCTCAACCATACCGCGTAGCATGTCATTCACCTGACAGACACCTTCGGTTGGTACGCGCATACGGATCACATAAGGCTTGCCTTCAGCGACCATTTTGTCTGACTCTTCACGTGATAAGTTGGCATAGCGACCATCATAGCGCGGAGTTTCACCATTAGCCATTTGCTCAGCACGCATGGCATCTAGCTCTTCGCTGGTACAAAAACAACGGAACGCATGGTCTTTTTCTATTAGCATCTCAGCATGCTTTTTGTAGATATCGCTACGCTCGCTCTGACGATAAGGGGCATGTGGGCCACCAATATCTGGACCCTCGCTCCAATCTAGACCAACCCAGCGTAGGGCGTCTAAAATCATCTTCTCTGATTGCTCAGTTGAGCGAGTCTGGTCGGTGTCTTCGATACGTAAGATAAACTCGCCGCCGTGAGCTTTGGCAAAGGCCAAGTTGAACAGGGCAATATAGGCAGTACCTACGTGTGGGAAGCCAGTGGGTGATGGGGCGATACGCGTGCGCACAGGACGCTTGCTGTCAGTAGAGGTTTGCATGGTAAAAGTCTCAAAGTTTGCTATCGATATAAGCTATTAGTATAAATAGCGATGAAAGATACGAAGTCGATGTTAAGAAATAGCGTAAAATATAGCGCTAGTATAACAGAGACATGTGATATTTTTAATGAAAAGCCCTTCTAGTGCTTGACTACAGGTGTATCCTTGCGATAATAATGCTAAGCAAGTCATAACTTGTTTATTTTCATCTAATTACTGGCCAGTGTGGTCGTCATCTATTGAGTTGTTTGTGTCCCTATCAAAGTCTAAGCCAAAATCGAAAGCCAGTCCTTCTGTCGCTACTGATCTCTCTGAGTCAGCGTCTAATCCTTCTACTATAAAGGATGCGTCTACCCAAGATGTCGATCTGGATGTTACTCACGCCCGCCATGAGGGTGATATCACGTCCGATGAATTGAGTTTTGTTCATGATGCGGTATTACTACAAGAGACAGTCGCTGCGGTGCTCGGTGTGAAATCCTTGCCTAAGCAAAAGGAAGGCGACCAAAATAGCTTAAATATAAGTGGTATCTATGTTGATGCGACCTTTGGTCGTGGCGGACATAGTCGATTGCTATTGAGCCAACTTGCTGATGATGCAACACTAATTGTCTTTGATAAAGACCCGACAGCCATTAGCGTGGCGCAAGAGCTGGCAAGCAAAGATAGCCGCGTACGTGTGGTTCACGATAGTTTTGCGACGTTGACTGACAGTTTGGCTGCCATGGGCATCAGTAAGGTTGATGGCTTGATGGCGGATTTGGGTATTTCATCACCGCAGATTGATGATGGTAGTCGTGGCTTTAGCTTTATGCGCGACGGTGCAGTAGACATGCGTATGGACACCAGCCGTGGCCAATCAGTGGCCGAATGGCTTGAAACAGTTGATGATGAGACGTTGGCTAATGTGCTTTATGAGTTTGGCGAAGAGCGTCACAGCCGCCGTATTGCTCGCGCTATCAAACAGATGGAGAGCTACGAGTCTACGCTTGAATTAGCAGAAGTGATTAAGGTTGCGCATCCCAATTGGCAACGTGGCAAACATCCAGCCACACAAAGCTTTCAGGCCATGCGTATTTTTATTAACAATGAGCTAGGCGATGTCGACGACTTTTTAGCGCAAAGCATTCCTATCTTAAAATCAGGTGGACAGCTTGCCGTGATTAGTTTTCATTCATTAGAAGATCGCCGTATCAAGCAGTTTTTGCAGCGCCATAGCAAAGGTCAGTATCCAGAAGACGAAAATTTGCCTATGCCGCCCAATCGTCCACGTTATTTTAGCAAACCTAAACGCGTTGGGCCTAGCAAAGTTGAAACCAGTCATAACCCACGCTCGCGCAGCGCATGGTTACGTATGGCCACCCGTACTGATACAGCTTACGAGCAGACAACAACATCATAGAGTAACATGACGCCGCAAGTCGTAGTCTAATACGATTATTAAGTTATGTAAGATTGCTAATGCTTGTCTAAATGATGCGTAAATGTCCTAATGGCTACGCCACTGTTAAAAATCTGTAAATATTGTCTGTTAGGCTCAGCAGTTGGTTTTTTATGCACATGATAGTTGCATGGCTTTATATGTAGTACAGCCATGCAACGTGTTTGGTTATGGTATGACCTATTGATAGCCATGAGTTGTGATGACTTATGGCTTCCGAATATATTTTTCATATTCGTTTTTTAAATTTAGTTTTACACTTATAAGTGTCTTTGGTTTTATATTTATCGATGGTATGACCGAATAATGACACGTTCATCTTTCGCAATCCGTTATCTACTCTATCGTTTACGTTCACCTTTTTGAGATCTCATGGCAATATCTGACAAACCAGCGAATCGACGCACTGCTACACCTTATAATACCGATGTCGGCGAGCTGTTCATGCGCCGGTTTAATGTGGTGAGCATTTATGTGGTCGTGCTACTGCTATTGGCCGCCACGATTGTATGGAGTGGTATCAAAACTGCCGAAGAAGTTCAGCAATATCATCAGGACTACAAAACCTTGCAAGACATGAAAAAACAAGAACGTAAGCTACAAGTAGAGCATCAGCGTCTATTGATTGAGCAGCAAACCTTTAGCGCCACGCCGCAGATTGCCAGTCGAGCGGTTGCTGAATTGGGTATGTATTCGCCCACATTAAAGGACAAACTGATTATCCAACCTGGTGTCGCTAATGCATTGGTGCCAGTGGTTACGGAAGACTCAGATGAAGAGTTGACTGACGTGATTGGGCCACGCGCCTCTACCGACATCTCTCCTGAAGAACCAGCGACGGAGGCAGGACAATGAGTGAGAAAAAGCCTAAATCCACCGCAAAAAATACCAGTAAAAAACCAGCCAGCGGCAAGGTAACCAAACCTCTCCGCCGAGCCAGTGCGGCTAAATCTGGTCAGACGAGCAGCAAGCCTGATAAAGCTGCAAGTAATCGTAAGGCCAAATTGTTTGGTCGTATCAAAAAAAGCGACACCCAAGGCGCTTATACCAGTGTAAAAAATCGTAAAAGTAAAATGGTTTTTTCGAGCAAAGCGTCAGGTGCTTCTGCTCTTGGCGGTTTTGAACAAGACAAAAACCGTTTTCGTATGGTTTGGGGTCTAGCGCTAGTTATATTGGCGTTGTTGATTAGCCGCGCCTATTATATTCAGGTTGCCAACGCACAGTTTTATCAAGACAAAGGTAATGAGCTTATTACCAGTGAGCGTACCCAAAAGTCTTATCGCGGTATGATTACCGATCGTAATAATCTACCGCTTGCGGTCAGCGCGCCGCTCGCGACAGTTTCATTCAGTCCGCATGATTACTCGCGTGAATATTACGAGCTAAAGCGCATTATCATTACCAACCCTAGCAGTCCACAATTACAGGCGCGTATGCAAAAGCGCCTAGATAATATGGATCTGACCAAGCTAGCCGCTGCTGCCAATATTTCGGTCGATGAGTTGAAAAAAGTCACTGCTATTGATGACAGTATCGATGTGACCGATGAGAAAGCCGTAAAAGCAGCTTTGCCATCTGGCGCAGGTTCGCACTATTTGCCACTGCTTAATAAGGTTACACCTGAGATTGCCCAAAGCGTCAGTTCGCTTGACTTTCCTGGTGTCTACGAAAAGAATTTCTTTCAGCGTTATTACCCTCAGCCACAGTCTAACGCGCAATTACTGGGCTTTATGGGTCAAAACGCTACAGACCCTGAAGGCGGCTACGAAGGCCGTGCTGGTATTGAACGCCAGTATGAAAAAGATCTGGCAGGTGATGACGGGAAAGTTCTGGTTCTAAAAGACGCCAAACAAAATAGCCTAAAAGAAATCAAACAAATCGAGCCAGAAGTACCTGGTAAAGATGTGGCATTGACGATTGATTCACGCTTACAGTATTTGCTATATAAAGAGCTAGAAAAAGCAGGTCGTTTGCAAAAAGCGCGCTGGTCCACGGGTATGATTGTTGATGTGCAGTCTGGTGAAGTGTTGGCACTATCGACATGGCCGTCGTTTAACTCAAACAACCTCAATGAGATGACAGGTGAAAACCAGCGTAACCGCGCACTGTTAGATGTGTTTGAGCCAGGTTCGGTGATGAAGCCGTTTACCGTGGCGGCAGCGCTAGACTCGGGAAAATATACGCCAACGACTTTGATTGATACCAATCCCGGTTCGATTCGCGTACGTGGCTATACCATTCGAGATCATAATAATTTGGGTATGATTAATATGGCAACGCTACTACAGAAATCCAGTAACGTTGCCTCGACCAAGATTGCGCTATCACTGCCAGCCGATGCTATTAGTAATATGCAACGACAGTTTGGCTTTGGCTCAAAAACACCTTTGCAATTCCCAGGTGAGGGCAGTGGTTTGATCGTCACGCCAAAAGAGAAAGAAACCTCGCGCCGTGCAACGGTTAGTTATGGTTATGGTCTACAAGTGACATTGGCCCAGGTTGCACAGGCGTACTCAGCCCTAGCAGCAGGCGGGGTCATGCATCCATTAACTTTAATTAAAGATGACAAGTCGCAGCCAAGCAAACGGATTATGGCGCATGAGCAGGCAATGTCTATCGTGCAGATGCTTGAGAGCGTGACTGAGCCTGGTGGGACGGCGAAAGCCGCCGCTATTGATGGATATCGCGTGGCAGGTAAGACAGGTACGTCACGCCGAATCAACCCAGATGGTGGTTACTATACGGATCAGTATCGTAACGTCTTTGCTGGTATGGCACCTGCATCTAATCCAAAGCTGGTAGGCGTAATGCTTATCGAAGACCCACGCGGTCAGATTTATGCTGGTCTCACAGTCGCACCTGTCTTTCATAATGTGATGAAAGAAGCATTGCGATTGTATAATGTGCCTTTGGATAAGCCACTAAAAACGGAAGCGCAGTAAGCGTTCAATTATTTTAAATGTCCAGCTCTATTGAGCTGACACGTTTTAACTGTTTAGGATTTATCTATGACTATATCATCGCTAGATAGCGCTACTGTTACTTTACAACAGCTTATAGATGCAAATAAAAGCCAGCAGCTTACAGCGATGATAGCAACATCGATTCAGAAAGCATCTAATCAGGCAGGGTCAGATCAAGCCCAATCTATTGCCCATATTCCGTTTCAACAGTTTCGCTTAGACAGTCGCCAATTAGAAGCAAATGACGTATTTGTCCTGTTAAAAAGTCAAACAGCCAACCCTCAAAAAAGTCGCGACTATTTACTGCAAGCGACTGAACAAGCCGCGTTTATTATCTCAGAGATTGACCCTAGCGTTGTGCTTAGCGAAGCAACAAATCCTTCAAATACCAGTAGTGAAACGACGAAAGGTGATATCGCTAATGCACCTCAGCAACTAGCAGCATTACCATGCCCTGTCTTATATGCTCCTAACATTCGCGATTTTTTAGGTAGCTTAATTCAAGCGCGCCTGCAATATCAGCAGCCAATGACTCTACCGACCGTGGTTGCGGTGACTGGTACGAATGGTAAAACAACCATCAGCCAATTAGTGGCACAGCTTACTCAATTGATGGGTCAGAGTAGCGCGGTAATGGGCACTGCAGGTAATGGTAGACTTGGCGCTTTGGTGCAAGCCAGCCATACCACGGGCGATGCGTTAGCTGTCCAACAGTTCTTATATCAAATGGGCACAGAGCAAGTAGAAATATTGGCATTAGAGGCCAGCTCTCATGGGTTGGACCAGCAACGTCTACAAGGTATGCCAGTCACTGTAGCGATTTATACCAATTTGAGTCGTGACCATTTAGACTATCATGCTGATATGGCAGAATATGCCGCTGCCAAAGCCAAGCTGTTTGATAAAGCTCATTTCCCAGATTTGACCCATGCCATTATCAATATTGATGATGAGTACGCTCAGGTTATGTTGGATACGGCAAACGCTAGCGGTTTGACGGTATGGACATACAGTTTGGATTCATCAAAAGCTGCTACTTTCGTTGCCGCTGATATCGCGCCAAGTCTACAAGGCGTCAAAATAAATCTGCGTACTGATTTTGGCGATGACAAAGCTGACAACATAGAGATTGTCAGTCCATTATTAGGTCGCTTCAATGTAGCCAATTTGCTCGCAGCGATAGCAGCCGTCGTAGCACTTGATGATGACTTGGCTATGAATATAGAGCGTATTACACCTGCTGTTGCACAGTTGCAAGGTGCGGTTGGGCGCATGCAGCGTGTACCGTCAAATGATGGCTGCTTTATCGTAGATTATGCGCATACCCCAGATGCGCTAAGCCAAGTGCTGGCAAGTTTAAAAACCCACTGTAAAGGTCAGCTATGGGCGGTATTTGGTTGTGGCGGAGATCGTGATGCAGGCAAACGACCATTGATGGCGCAAGCAGGGCTGGCAGGTGCTGATCAAGTTGTTCTGACTGCGGATAATCCACGTACCGAAGACCCCAATGTAATTTTGCAAGATATGCAGGCTGGTATGACAGCTGAGCAATATCAACGAACTCATATCGAGCCTGCCCGCCAAACCGCTATTGAGTATGCAGTTAGTCACTCAGGCGTAGATGATATCGTTGTCATCGCAGGCAAAGGTCACGAAACTTATCAAGAGATTAACAACGTTCGCTATGATTTCGATGACAGTGTTGTTTTGCAGCAAGCATTGAATCAGGCGGGACGTGTGTAGTTGATTGACTCTCGATACATGCATTAGTAAAAATTGATCATTAAATATAAAAATTAAGTAGTCATCATATAAGGTAATCATTATGACAGCCGACACCGATAATACTGCCCAGTCGCAAGGGCTCTATGTCTGGCAAATGGACAATATACTCGCAGCTACCGCATCGCTTGATGGGCATTGGCAACTACCACAAGGCCATGCAGTAGAGCAGACGGCTTTAGCCAGTAAGCGTATAGCCACCGATACCCGCACGATAAAGCCAGGCGATATATTTTTGGCGCTAAGTGGCGATAATTTCGATGGTCACGATTACATCGAGACAGCAGTATCAAAAGGCGCAGTTGCCGCTGTTGTCTCGCGTCCTATCTCGTTATCCGGCCCAAATGCTATTCCGCAATTGGTGGTCAGCGATACTCGTTTGGCGCTAGGTCAATTGGCAGCGTATCGTCGTCAGCAGCATACAGATTTGACCGTGATTGCTATTACGGGCTCTAGTGGTAAGACTACTTGTAAAGAAATGCTAGGCAGTATTTTTGGTAGATTGGCACCGACCTTAATCACTCGTGGTAATCTCAATAACGATTTAGGTGTGCCAATGATGTTGCTTGAGCTATCGGATCATCATCGTTATGCTATTTTGGAATTGGGCGCAAACCATATTGGTGAGATTGCTTATACGACTGAAATCGTTCAACCTGACGTGGCCTGTATCTTAAACATCGGTACAGCGCATTTGGGCGAATTCGGTAGCCGTGAAGGCATCTGCCAGACTAAAGCAGAGATTTATCATACGTTGACGGACGCGCAGTTTGCAATTGTTCCTGATAAGGATGATTTTACCAATCAGCTACGTCGAATCGCTGAAAAGCACACCTCACATGTGATTGGCTTTGGTAATACGGATGTCAGCGCAAGCCATCTAGACGTAGAGCCTGAGCGTAGCGAATTTAAGCTACATATTGGTAACCAAGTCCATGATATCAACTTGCCATTGGCAGGTGAACATAATGTCAATAATGCCTTGGCTGCGGCTGCCTGTGCGCATGCGCTAAATATTGACGTGAGTGATATCGTCATTGGGCTCGAAAATGCGCGTCCTGCTAAAGGTCGTTTAAATAGCCAGATACTTGGTATGCACCGTCTCATTGATGACACTTATAATGCTAACCCTCATTCGGTACGTGCCGCTGCTAAAGTATTGGCCGCGCAAACGGGTACGCAGGTCATGGTGCTGGGCGATATCGGTGAGTTAGGAGAGGCGGCTATTAGTGAGCATCAAAGCTTGGGCCGTACTATTGCGACCACAGGTATCAACGTGCTGCTTTGTGTTGGCGAATACGCCCCTTATACCGTTGCGGGTGCGCAAGAAGTGTCTGATATCAGTGCGCATGCCTTTGCAGATAAAGACAGTTTATTACAGTATTTACAGCCGTATTTGCAAGCGCAACAAGCTAAGCCTTGTACTGTGTTGTTCAAAGGCTCTCGTTCCATGGGAATGGAAACACTTATTCATGCGCTAGTAGAGGAGTAGGCGGTGTTAGTTTGGTTGTTCGGCTGGCTTGGCCAGTATTATACGCCGTTTTCTGCGGTTTCTTCGTTGACACTGCGAGCATTGCTGGCAGTTGTTACCGCCCTTGTATTTAGCATGATGTTTGGTGGCCGTGTCATTCGGCACCTGCGATCGCTCAAATATGGTCAGGCCATTCGTAATGATGGGCCTCAATCGCATTTGGCCAAGACGGGTACGCCAACCATGGGCGGGGTATTGATCTTAAGTGCGATTGGCATATCGACGCTACTGTGGGCACGATTAAACAATCCTTATGTTTGGATTTTGCTTGTGGTTATGGTTATCTTCGGCGCCGTAGGTTGGGCAGATGATTGGCTAAAAATTAAGTACAAAGATCCAAAAGGCTTAATCGCTCGCAAAAAGTATTTTTGGCTGTCTATGGGTGCGTTATTTGTCGGTGTGTCTTTGTACTATATCGCCACGCTACAACCAGATATCAATACCACACGTGAGATGCAGGATCTGCTATTGCCAGTATTCAAAGACTGGATGATTCCATTTTCAGCAGTGCCATTTGGTATTGGCTTTATCATCTTTACCTATTTTGTGATTAATGGCGCTTCTAACGCAGTCAATCTAACTGATGGTTTGGATGGTTTGGCGATTTTGCCAGTCGTTCTCGTCGCTGCAGGTTTGGGTGCGATGGCCTATGTATCAGGTGATGTACGCTTTGCTGATTACTTGCATGTGCCTTATATTCCTTATAACTCTGAGGTCATCATCGTCTGTGGCTCAATGGTCGGAGCAGGTCTTGGTTTCTTATGGTTCAACGCGCATCCAGCACAAGTCTTTATGGGTGATGTTGGCGCGCTAGCACTGGGCGCGATGCTAGGTACTATCGCCGTGATGACTCGTCAAGAGATTGCCTTTGCGATTATGGGCGGTTTGTTTGTTGCCGAAGCGCTATCTGTTATGTTGCAAGTTGGCTCGTACAAACTGCGCAAGAAACGCGTCTTCCGTATGGCGCCGCTGCATCATCATTTTGAAGAAATTGGCTGGAAAGAAACGCAAGTGGTGGCGAGATTTTGGATTATTGCCATTATTCTTGTCATCCTCGGGCTAATGACGTTAAAGCTACGTTAAGCTATAACAGCCGAATATCTATATAGATATCAATTTGCAAAACTCCAAAAAGCCGTTTCAATCGTGATTGAGACGGCTTTTTGTCGCTCAGGACCCATGAATTTTGTTAAAATGCGAAGCATATTGCTATCATTTTGAGATGCCCGTGTCATTATTTATTTGTCCGCTTTGTCAGTCACCACTACAGCCTGCCGCAGATACTTGGCGCTGTGATGGCAGTTTGCATCCCAAACAAACCTCACATCCCTTTGATGTGGCGCGTCAAGGCTATGTTAACCTGCTGCCAGTACAACAAAAAAAGTCCAAAGCCCCCGGAGATAGCCAAGAGTCTATCGATGCGCGTAAACGGTTTTTGAATCATGGTCACTACGCACCGCTCCAGAACCTAATTAGCAAAAAAATGGCAGAATTGCTGTCTAATGATAAGCTAATAAACGAGCAAGATAGCAAGCCAGTCAATTGGCTTGATATTGGCTGCGGAGAAGGCTACTACACACAGGCAATGGCGCAAATGGAATCGGGTGTCATAGACACGCTGATAGCCGCCGACATCAGCAAGCCTGCAATGGTTGAGCTGGCCAAAGCCAGTAAACTAGCAGGTCATCTATGGTATCAGACGCGTAAAGACGATACTGCCAAGACGACAGCGGTCTATCCACTAGTGACCAGTGCTGCACATTTACCATTACAGCCGCACAGTATGACGGGTATTAGCAGTATTTTTAGCCCTATTTTGCCCGAGGCGTTTGACAGTCTGTTGATGGATAATGGTTATCTGATCATTGCCAAACCTGATGTCGGGCATTTGGCAACGATGCGTGATGCGTTATTTGATGATGTGCGTGAGCATGATTCTGATAAATTTTTGCAAGAATTGGCACCATATTTTACGTTGGTTGAGACTTGCCGTGTCAGTACGGATCTTACATTATCCGCAGAGGATTTGGCTGATTTAATGACGATGACGCCTTATGCGTACCGTGCCCGCAGTGAAAAAAGGCAAGCATTATTGGCAGCTGTAGAAACAGCAGCATTTAGCACGGAGGCGAAGTTTGTGGTTTATGTTTTGCAGAAAACATCTGCTTAGTGCATTTAGAGCATAGCAGTATGAAGTATTGCTATGCTCGTTTTAAATATTAGCCAGTAACTCCTAATGAGTCAGGTTTTTCGAACAGCAAAAATATTGATATCAGGAAATTTGGCTTCTCCGTATCCGCATTTGTTATCAATCAGCTAGTCATTCGCATTTTTATACATAGCCTGTCTACGATGCTTACCAATAAAGCGTAAATACACTGTCATTTAACCAAACATTACGCCAACACCTAATATGCCTTTGATCGCGCATGCCCTCGTAACAATTGCAACCTTTCTTCAAGTTTCATAAATCTACTTAATACCAGAATCATTTATCATTCTCTTTGTCGATAGAGTAAAGCTTTATCACGATAGTTCATTTAACACTCAGTGAATTATCTATAACTACTCTAAATATGAATTCAAAGGAATAAAATGATGAAAAAGATACTAGCCACTTCAATTTTAGCCGTTACCGCTTTTCTATCTATGGCTGGTCAAGCCAATGCTGCACCAGACTATGATAAGCATCACGCTGCACAAGTGAAGCAACAAAAACACGATAGTAAGGTTAAAGTAGAGCATAAGCACAAAGTCGAGAACAAACATAAGGTCGACGATAAGCATAAAGTAGCCAAAAACAAAGCAGTCTTTGCTAAACAAAAAGCGAAAGAAGCCGCCGCTAAGCACAGAAAAGAAGAGCTAGCTAAACAAAAAATGCACGACAAAAAAGTTCGTGAACATCGCTCTTAAGTACACTGTTTATTTATTCAAAAATAGCGCCCTAATTAGGCGCTATTTTTTGTTCTTATATGACACTATTGAACGTTACTAGTTGAGCAAATGCTACTGACTGATAAACGTCATTGATTTGGACACTCCATTTTTATTAGGCTGAGTGAGTGTGACTTTACTACTCAAAACATCGCCTTTAGCATTGATTTTATAGCACTCTGAGGATGTGCCTGCAGCATCAGAAGTCAAAAGTAGATTACCTGAGGTTTCTATACAGAGCCACGCCGTGTTATTTGTATCCTGTGTGAGCGACCAGTCTTGCTTATAAGTGGCAGTTTTCTGACGCATACTACTGTCAGCATATACGTTTTCAGTGATAAGCTGATTTGAGTCGCCCACCGTAGCTATCTTAGGGATACTTGTTGTTTGGTTAGCGATTGAATACTCACCCGTACTATCCGTAAAACCATGGAACACCAACGGATTTAGCGTAAAATAATTGATAGCAACTGACTGATCCGTGATCTGCTGGTTTACTGTGTTGATTGTGCTGACTTCTGCGCCTTGTACCATTTTATTATTAAAGCGCATGCTACCTTTAGGAGTGATTTGAATATCTGCGGCTACGCTTTGTCCGCCGACAGTAGCGACCAGTTTTTCACTACGTTGTTTGGTATAAATATTGAGTAGGGCGGTCTCAACTGGGTATTGAGTGACAACGTTATCAGAGCTGTCATTTTGATTGGTATTACCTGTTGCCGTGCCACTTATGCCAGTAGCGCAAGCACTCAACCCGAGTCCCACTACGATACACATTCCTAGTGTTTTCATTATTGTATCCTTTAGTTTATTGATATAGATGCGATAAGTGTGAGCCGTTTATTTATATAGACCTAGCCATAGGTATTCCTTTTCGAATATGCCTTTTATTGATATCTTTAGTTGCCTTAGAAAAAATAACGCCTTTAATAGAGAGTTTTACTTAATAGGCCACTATCGTCGTAAACAGACAAATCGCTGTTGTGCTTCATAATTTCTGGAAATTTTTTAATACTATTACCTTCGAGGTGTAGCGTTTTTAGCTGGCTCAGCTGGCCGATACTCTCAGGTAGTACGCTTAAATGGTTATCAGAAAGAGTTAGAACTTCTAAACGATTAAGCTGTCCGATGCTGGTAGGTAATTCATTGAGCTGATTGCAACTAAGTGTCAGGTTGGTCAAGTTGCTCAGCTGGCCGATACTCTCAGGTAGTACGCTCAAATGATTATCAGAAAGAGTGAGTACTTCTAAACGATTAAGCTGACCGATGCTTTCAGGTAACGTGTTAAGGGGGTTACTACCAAGCGTCAGCTGCGTTAAACTTTTAAGTTGGCCAATGCTTTTTGGTAGTGCAGTAATATTGTTGCCAGTCAGACCAAGTGTTTTTAAGTTTTTAAGTTGTCCAATATTAATTGGCAACGCTTCAATACGATTACCATTAAGACCAAGTTGAAATAAGTTTTGCAGTTCTACAATACTCTTAGGTAGCGCTTTAAAGTGGTTGTAATTTAAATCAAGTATATCTAAATGACTAAGCTGTCCAATACTCTCTGGTAATTCAGTAAAACCCTTTGCTTCTAAAACGATCCCTTTTAATGCTAGCAATGCTTTTTTATCACGAGGTATAGCTTCCTCCATAATGTCGTAATTGTCTGCCCATCGCCAAATTTTCTGTATCCAAGTATCATCAAGGCCTAGTTGGGTAGCTGTGTGCTCAATTATGATGGGATCAAGCACATTATTTTTATCAAAAGCTGTAAGCACTTGAGAATTGGCTATAACCTGATTTGTGTCATTATCATTTTGAGGCATTATATTTCCCAATATGGATAGAGCGCGTTGAGACTTTATTTTTACTAAATCATATCATTTATGCTCAGTAACAAGTTAATTGATATGAATCAAAGAAATACGCTTTTATTCATAGCTTATGTCAGTGCTAAATAAGCAAAAAATTGGGGCACATAGGTATCAAGAGGGCACAATAGTAATGTTACAGACAGCAGTAGATAATAAGTAGAGACTGAAAGTCTTACTTTTAAAAGTTTTAAGGCGTGTTTGGAGTAAGGTAGAACAAGATGTAGAAACTGATGCTTTGATAAAGCCAAATAAGATTGGCGGTGAAGGAGGGATTCGAACCCTCGATACGCTATGAACGTATACACACTTTCCAGGCGTGCGGTTTCAGCCACTCACCCACTTCACCGTTTTTTGAACGCCTAAGTATAGCGGA
>Ga0209295_1000613_pt1 | contig 15292 bp, 12 predicted proteins | sample Porto_5metaG_FD_187428 | JGI IMG/M metagenome (GOLD analysis project Ga0209295, IMG submission 187428) | Marine algal microbial communities from Porto, Portugal - Porto_5 metaG (SPAdes) (version 2) | ecosystem: Host-associated > Algae > Red algae > Unclassified | place: Portugal: Porto... | reverse complement strand
AAAACTGGAAAAATGTAGAAAGTATTAAATTCACTTTCAATGTAGATCGTGAAGATGAGCACTTTGAACGTACCTGGTTATGGGAAACGGCACCTAACAACGTAACCATGATGACCAGACAAGATACGATTACATACAACAGAAAATCTGTGGACAGTACTATGACCGCGACCGATGGCGGGTTTGTAAATGATAAGTTTTGGTTATTGGCACCATATCAATTGGTATGGGACCAAAATAGTTTTACCCACAAGCTTACAGAAAATGTAGAAGCGCCAATAAGCAAAGCTACCATGCATAAATTGACTACGGTCTATAATAATGAAGGCGGTTATACACCTGGTGATGCTTATGATTATTATTTTGGTGATGATTATATTATTAAAGAATGGGTGTACAGAAAAGAAAATCAATCTGAACCTAATATGACGACCACTTGGGAAGACTATAAAACCCTAAATGGATTGCACATTAGTATGATGCACAAAAGACCGGATGCTGATTTCTCTCTTTTCTTTACAGGTGTTGAGGTGAAATAATTAGGTACGGAGTTTGATATTGTTCAGAACTAACTAACCAATTATGAAATTATCGCTTTTCACAATACTTCTTTTTTCATTTTTCGGCTATGCCCAATACAGCACTAGCGCTATTGTCTTGGATAGTGCAGATAATACACCATTAGAATTTGTTGGTGTTTACAATAGTAAAGACCACACGATGACCAATGCTGACGGAAGGTTTCAGTTTTCATCATCATTAGATTCTATTACAATTTACAGAGTTGGCTATGATAAATTAAATACCACTTTTCAAAAAGTGGGAGATACTATTCACCTCAACAAAAGTGTATTAGAACTAAACGAAGTTACCGTAACTAATGAAAAAACGCTATGGCAAAAGGTTGGAGATTCTGTGAGATCAAACTACCCCATTTATCCTTACAAAGAGAAGTTTTTGTTAAGAGGCGTACTGCGGTATAATGGTGAAATTACCCGTATACAAGATTTACAAGGAAAGTTGGAAAGGAGAACACTTCTATACACTAAAGAGATAGATCCTGATAAAAAAGACTTTAAAGTAGAGTTAACCAATATGCGTAAAGTTGGTTTAGTCAAAGATGAAAATGATGTTTACTTTATTTTCGAATCGTTCAATAGTCTATTCATGAATCTAATTCCTATGAACGCAACAGGAGATGATTTTGATTTGACTGAATCTAGTTTCGATAACGGAAATAAAATCAGTATCAATTTTCAATCAAAACCCGCTATAAAAGATGAAGATTTTTATGGATATTATATTATAAATACAGAAGACTACGCAATGGAAAGGTTTAAAATGACAGTAGAACTATATGATAAGCCTTTTAAAAATAGTGGTAAGCATATTAGATATAGAACAGTGTCCTATGAAAAGGAAATATCTCTTTCTAAATCTTCCAATACGAGTAAATATTACATAGCTTCCGCTAAGTACGATGTAAAAGTAGAACTGACAGATGAAGAGAACTCTTTTACCTCTTTTTACGATGTTTCTTTTATTCTCACCACATCTGACAACGAAGGTGATTTTGAAGTCAAGAAAAACGTGAGCACATCAAAAGACTTATTCAAGATAAAATACCCGTATGACCAAAGTTACTGGAATGCACAAAACCAATTGCTTTTAACTGATGAGATGCTAGAATTTATTGAGAAAATACAAGATCCTGCCAGCGAATTTAAAATCAAGAGTAATATTAAAAATTAGGAAAAGCTAAGCCTTTCTTCGCTTTAACAAAAGTGAAAATAATAGTATAAGAAATGCACAAACAAGCAATACTACAAAGCTTCTAGTTAAACTGTAATTCTCAGCCAAAAAACCCAAAATTGGTGGCGCACATAAAAAACCCGCATAACCCGTACCTGCTATAAATGCAATGCCTTTAGAGGATTCAATTCCTTTTACATTCCCTCCTATTCTAAAAACTTCGGGTACCATTACAGAAAAACCCAATCCGTTCAAAGTGAAACCTATAATACTTAAAGTAATGTCTGCCGAAAGCACTAAAAAATAACCTAGTATCGCAAAAACAGCTCCCAAAGTCACAATTTTCACCGACCCGATTTTATCACTTATACCATCACCTAGAAATCTACCTAAAGTCATGGTAATTTGAAAACCCAAAAATCCGATTCCCCATAAAGCTTCCGGAGCTAATGCTACTTCCTTTAAATACAATCCGCTCCAATCCACTATAGCTCCTTCACTACCCATTGCTATAAATGAAATTAGACCAAGTAACAATAATGGCTTTAAAAGCCCTAAGCTAAATGGTTCGTTTTCAATTTCCTCTGCTATTTCTGAAAAATATTGACTCCTAAATTTCAAATTGACCAATACTACCAACAAGACGGCAAGTGACATGTGTAATACCGGATTTGATAACGGACCAATTAAAAAACTACCCAAACCTGCCAATACTCCACCAAGACTAAAAAAACCATGTGAAGCTGCCATAAACTTTACTTTGTCTTTTTTTTCGATCTCGGTTACCAAAGTATTCATAGCGATATCGGTAATACCGTTTGCCGCTCCAAAAAGAAATAATGCCACCATCAACACATAATAATTAGACGCTAATAACGGCAACATAGCCGCGGTACAGCTCATCATTACCCCATAAAAAGTGACCTTACCTACTCCAACTTTATTGACAATACCAGAAGCAAATGGAAATACGGTAAACACTCCCAATGCCAAAAAGAATATAGCTATACCTAATTCAGATTTACTGATTTCTAAAGCATCTTTTACCGTAGGTATATAGATTGCCCATGTACCAAATAGAATATTTATACTAGCGAAAACCCACGAGGGACCAAAGTATCTAGCATTCCCTAAAATTAATCGTAATGATTTCATTTAGTATTGGTTGTTGGTTACTTCGGCTACGCTCAGCACAAGTGTCCGTTAACTATTAAAAAAATCTATTTTCTATTCTCTAAATTCTATATTCTAAAAATCTATAAAATCTAATTTGCAAGTACCCCTGCTTTTAAGATCTGACCAAAACGATACATATCTTCATAAGTAGAATAAAAAGGTGCCGGTGCTAAACGGATTACGTTAGGCTCTCGCCAATCGGTCACCACGCCGTTATCTATTAGATAATTAAACAAGGCTTTTCCTTGTCCGTGTAAGAATACAGACAGTTGACAACCTCTATCTTTGGGAGTGATAATTTCAAAAGAGCTATCTACTTCTTTATCTATTTCGTGTAAAATGAACTCCAGATACGAAACAATTAACTTTCTCTTTTCTATCAGTTTTTGCATACCCACTTCTTCAAACATGGTCAGTGATGCTAGATATGGTGCTACAGATAAAATAGGTACATTACTTATTTGCCAGGCATCAGCGTTTTCCATGGGTTCGAATTCTGACTTCATAAGAAAACGGGTTTCCTTCTTCGTTCCCCACCAACCTTCAAAACGTTGTATGTCTTTTTTGTTCAAGTGTTTCTTGTTCACAAAAATTCCCGAAGCATTCCCTGGACCGCTATTCATATACTTATAACTACACCAAGATGCAAAATCGGCATCCCAGTCATGTAATTTTAATTCCACATTACCAACGGCATGCGCTAAATCCCAACCTACGTTGGCACCAACGGCTTTTCCGGCTTTTGTTATGGTTTCCATATCCATCACTTGCCCGTTGTAATAATTGACCCCACCTATCAACATAAGAGCCAACTCATCACCCAATTCTTCAATTTTCGCTAGTATATCTTCGGTTCTCCAATGATGTTCTCCTTCACGCTTTTTAATCTCTACGATAGTTTCTTCTGGGTCTAAACCATGAAAGCGAACCTGACTTTGAAACATATATTGATCACTGGGGAAAGCCTTTTCCTCACATAGAATCTTAAATCTCTTTTTTGTTGGATTATAGAATGAAACCATCAATAAATGAAGATTTACGGTCAAGGTATTCATTACCGATACCTCTTCCGGCAATGCACCAACCACTTTTGCCAAAGGTGCCGCTAAGCGTTCATGATAGTCCCACCATGGTTTTTCAGCATAAAAGTGACCTTCAACGGCTAGTTCTGCCCAATCTTTCATCACCTCATCCACAAAAGCCTTTGTTCGTTTTGGTTGCAGACCTAATGAGTTTCCTGTAAAATAGATAACTTCTTCCCCTTTAATTTTAGGAAAAATGAACTCATCTCTATATGCTTTTAAGTTGTCTTGCGCATCTAAAGACTGTGCAAACGCCAACGTATTTTTAAATTCCATAGCTAATTTTGTATAAAAGTAATCATAAGCCTATAATTCTATAGACTCCATTCAATAATTGGGTATTACGATTCTGTTCTTAAGCGCATTTCTATCATATGCCTTTTAAATCCTTTTTTCTCATAAGCTCTAATAGCAGGATCATTATCATTGTACACATGCAACCGTATCTCAGTTAAACCTGCTTTTGTTGACCAATCTTGCAGGGCACTTACTATTTTACCATTTATACCCTTACCCCTATAATCCGGTTTGGTATACATGAATCCAAAGTAAGCATATGTTTCATGATCTAGGTAATGTCTAGCCGGTTTTTCCAAGGCATAGCCAGTTGCTACAATTTTATCTCCGTCACAAGCAACCATAACTGTTGCTCTAGGGTCTTCCATTAACATGTCTAAATTATAATAAGTAACATCGCTACTTCTAATGGTGGGGTCCATCGGGCGTTCTACTTTCACAACTTCCTGCTCATATTGTAACAAAACAGGTATATCACTTTTTACCGCTTCTCTAATCGTAATTTCAGTATTCATCGCTCTACTCTTTTTCAGTCCTTTAAATTAAGGCTTAAAACCCTATTTTTGCAAAAAGAAACGCATGCATTTTCTATCACCCCTTTTAGAAAACTATTTAGCCGATAATTCACAAGCCGAACCTAAATTATTACAGGAGCTTACACGCGAAACGCATTTAAAAGTCATACAACCACGTATGCTTACAGGGCACTTTCAAGGTCGTGTGCTTAGCTTGCTTTCTAAATTGATGAATCCCACCAATATTCTTGAAATTGGCACTTATACCGGGTATTCTGCTTTATGCCTGGCAGAAGGCTTACAGAAAAACGGACAATTACATACCATAGATGTCAATGCAGAACTAGAAGAGATACAGCGTTCCTTTTTTGACCGAAGCGATTATGGTTCTCAGATTATTCAGCATGTGGGCAATGCATTGGATATCATCCCAAAAATGGATATTACTTTCGATCTTATTTTTATTGATGCCGAAAAAAAACAGTATGATAAATACTTAGAGGCCGTTTTACCTAAAACGAAACCTGGATCTGTTATTCTTTCTGATAATGTATTATGGTCTGGAAAAGTAGTTGAACCGTTAGACCCTAAGGATGTTACTACAAAAGTATTGTTGGATTATAATAAGAAACTAAGTGAACACCCGCTTTTAGAAACCGTTCTGCTACCTATACGTGACGGCTTGACCTTAAGTAGGGTAAAATAAGTAGACAATATAACCTATAGAACAGCCAAGCTGATAGGACACCTACCGCAGCACCCACCATTAGATCAATGGGGAAATGTACACCTACATACACTCTACTCATAGCAAATAATAAGGGCCAAATATAAAATAGGTAAACCCACTTAAATTTATGTCTTAGAAAAAGCACCGTTAGAGTGATAATCGAAAAAGATGATGATGCGTGACCTGAGAAAAAACTGAAGCCAGACGGACTACGCAATATGCGAATTAAGGTATTTAGTTCCTCATCATTATTAGGGCGTAGTCGTGCAACCACGTGTTTTGTTAAATCAGTTATGGTAGCTACAAAAGCCGCCATGACCAAAATGGTCAAAATCATTGTTATGGCCTCACGTTTTGGAAACTTAAAAAAGAAAAGAAAAACGATAAGTGCAAATAAGGGAATCCAAGGTGGAAATTTGGTTACCGTAGACCAAAAAGCATCATACTGCTCAATACCAAGACTGTTTAGATAGACAAAGGTATCTCGGTCCCATTGTAAAATGTCATCTAACATAGAAGTTTACTTTCGCTTGATGCTGCCCGTTACTTCATTGATATTTTTACTGACATCCGTAATTTGTTTTTTAACATCACTACCTAAACCAGAGCTAATGTCTTTTTTCATATCGTCGATATCTTTTTTGATATCGGTCACAAAACTAGTATCTATACCCTGCTTGTCAGCACTCTTCTGAATTTCTTGTTTAATATCTTCGGTAGCATCTTTAAGTTGACGCATACCTTTACCTAAACCCTTGGCAATACCAGGAATCTTGTCCGCGCCAAAAACCATCACTACGATAAACATAATGAAGAAAATTTCCGCGCCACTAATAAATAATGAATACATAGCAATCATACTACAAATATAAACAAGTTTCGCAACCAAAATTAAAAAAGCCCCGTAGTTATACGAGGCTTTTAACAATAATTATTTTCTTAATTATTTTCCTTTTACTCCATTCTTCATTTTATCGAAATCGCTCTCTTGCTCTTTCTTAGGCCAGCTATTGTTCGTTGTATCAATATCCGCCGTTTCCATTTTAGGATCAATGTTAATTCCTTTTAACTCAGAAGTAGATGAAATTACCATGCTTACCTCTTTGCTATTCTTTCTCCAAATTTCTGGAGGATAGGTAACATTCTTAACTGAACCGTCTGCATATGTATATTCTACGATCAATGGCATTGGTAAGCCACCTGGGCTGTTATATGTTACTTCATAGAAAAACTTCGGTTCTTTTATCGCCGCTCTCTCTGCTGCTGTCATATTATCCATCATAAACTCTTTTAAAGTTTTAGATGTTTCAGACGGTAAGTTATTTTTCAATTCGGGTGAAACCATAGCTGCATCATCATATTCCTCTAAATATACCATTGGTGGTAAATTAGATTCTGGAATACCACGCTCTGCTAAATACGCCTTCATTTTTTTGTTCGGCTGGTCGCTAACATAATATTTCTTAATATCCTTTACGGCCATATCTACATAATCCGTAGTATAGAACCATCCTCTCCAATACCAATCTAAATCAACGGCAGATGCATCTTCCATTGTTCTAAAGAAATCTTCTGGTGTTGGGTGCTTAAATTTCCAACGATGAGAGTATGTTTTAAAAGCATGGTCAAACAACTCACGCCCCATAACCGTTTCTCTTAATATATTCAAAGCTGTTGCCGGCTTACCGTATGCGTTTGGCCCTAATTGAAATACATTCTCTGGATTTGACATAATCGGAGAAATCGTACTTTGATCTCCGCTCATGTAAGGTACGATCTTTGCAGGATCGCCTCTTCTAGATGGGTATTTATCATTCGGAGCTATTGCCGTAGGGTATGCCTCGCCAAATTCCTGCTCTGCCATGTACTGCATAAAAGTATCTAGACCTTCATCCATCCATCCCCATTGACGTTCGTCTGAATTTACGATCATTGGGAAGAAGTTATGACCTACTTCATGAATAATTACACTGATCATACCGTATTTAGTTCTATCAGAGTAGCTACCATCTTTGTTTGGTCTACCGTAGTTCCAGCAAATCATAGGGTATTCCATTCCTTGACGCTTAGCGTGTACAGAAATTGCCTTAGGATAAGGGTAATCAAAAGTATGCGATGAATATGATTTCAACGTGTGCGCAACTGCCTTAGTTGAATACTCTTCCCATAAAGGGTTGCCTTCTTTAGGGTACATAGAAACAGCCATTACATCTCTGTTTCCTAATTTAACGGCTTGCATGTCCCAAATAAACTTTCTTGAGGTTGCAAAGCCAAAATCACGAACATTTTCAGCCTTTAGCTTCCATGTTTTTGTTTTCTCGGAAAATCCTTTTTCTGCTGCTTCCGCTTCTGCTTGAGTAACGATAATAACAGGCTTGTCATAAGATTTTTTTGCCTTTTCATAACGGCTCATCATTTCCTTACTGTAAACTTCTTTTCTATTTTGAAGTACACCTGTTCCATCTAAAATATGATCTGCAGGTACCGTAATATTTACTTCATAGTCACCAAATGGAAGTGCGAATTCGCCATTACCCCAAAATTGGTGGTTCTGCCATCCTTCTACATCATTATATACTGCCATTCTTGGAAAGAATTGAGCAATTACATATGCTCTGTTGCCATCTTCCTCAAAAAATTCATAACCAGATCTAGCTCTATTTACTGTGTGGTCAGGTATGTTGTAGTTCCACTTTACATCAAAAGAAAACTTATCTCCACTTTTAAGCGGTGTTGGTAAATCTACACGCATCATAGTAAAGTTGATCGTAAATGGCAATGCTTTCCCAGAAGCATCTTTTACATAATCGATATTGAATCCACCATCGAAAGACTCTGTCATGTAATTCCCAACAAATTTTTCAGGAGAATCACCTAATGAAATACCGCTACCGTTCTTTAATGCAGCTTTAGAATCTTTTTCTCTTACATTTTGATCTAATTGCACCCATAAATACTCTAGATCATCTGGAGAATTATTGGTGTACGTAATGGTTTCTTCACCAAACAATTTGGCGTTCTTATCATCTAAACGAATATCCATTACATAATCTGCCTGCTGCTGATAATAATCAGGACCAGGTGCACCTGATGCAGACCTATACGTATTCGGCGTTGCGAACTCCTCATACAATTGTTTAAACTTGCTCTGGTTGTAGTGTCCAGGCTCCTTTTCTTTGGTGACAGCTTCTTGTGCAAAAGACAATGCTGCGAAAAGGATTAAAACAGACGCAAAAGCGTACTTTACTCTTATCATTTCTTAGTTATTTAGTACTGGAAAATTAAAGTTTTTATAGCGATATCTTAAAGTATGTTACAAATTTAACATTCCTTTAATACGTGACTTTATAAGCACGTGGCTCTTTTTCTTGCCATTTACCTTCATATGCACCACATTCTGCTGATCGTCATATATATCGGTCAAAACCTCGTTGGTTATACCTATTTGCTTTAAGGTCTTTAATGGCACATTCGGTACTTCTAAATAACAAATGACCATATCAGAATCGTACTTATGGCCAATAAAATCGTACGTAACGGTCTTACCATTGATCTCTACCAAAAATTTGGTACGTAGGTATTTTTCCAAAAACTCCTTATCTACCGTAGATTCTTCGTCAGTACCTAATACCGCAGGGTAGCCATAGCGTTCTTTTAGTACGGTATTCATATCATCTATAAACACACGGGTAATGATCTGTATGGCTTCATCTTTCTCAGCATAATCTACATTGGTAACACTTATGTAAAATTTATGTGCCCCGGTGAAAGCAAAAAGTGGAAGCATCAAAAAAAGAAATACCGGTTTTAATATTTTCATAGTGTTTTGTTTCATTACCATAGTACAAACCATATGCCAAATTTATGGTGTTTAATCTAAAGAATTATTTTCTCTGTACAGTAAACTCTTTCGTCGTAAATATTCCCAAATTTCTAATTCATTATGGGTATCTACCACTTCTTGAAACCTAGGATCTACCTCGCAGTAATATAAGAAGTCGTCTATTTTACCCTTTGGGATCGATAATTGTTTTACATACACACTATCCGCGTAAAATTCTCTTACCCGCTCTGTTCTATTGTACAACTTATTACGCTCTACCCTTTTCTTCAACATTTTGGTACGCCCGCTTATGGCATTGATCAAGGGGTCAAAACTCATAATAGGGTTTCCTGTGGCAGCCTTTAATTCGCGCTCTGCCTTAGTAGGTATTTTAACGTAGGCATTGGGTAAGCCTAATGTAGATGCCGTGACTATGGGGTCGGTTTCCAAGGTAGCCAAATCTGTTAATAGATTGCCGCTTAGGCTATATGGAGTTACGGTGACCTCGTCTAATTCGGTCAAAGCGTCTTCTAAGCCAACGGAGATCAATTTGCTCTCAAAAATAGCGGAACTGACTACTACCATTTTCTTTTTGTATTGTACCGCAGAAAACTCTAAGGTATCCAATAATTTTACCGCAATAGCGAAATATCCATTTTCATCGGTGATACTGGCTCTTTTAGATGTTACATTGAGTACATGCGTTGCGGCAACGTCACCATTGTCGCTATACACCCTACCCTCTAACTTTTTGAACTCTCCTATTTGCGCCCATGAGAAGAGACTTGAAAAAAGTAAAAAAAAAAGGAAATTACCTCTCATTTAAACTTTTAAGAAATGATTTGCTGTTATTGACCAAAGCATCGATCAACTGAAATTCATTCTCTTTTCTAAGTAATGTCGTAGCTGGCATTCTGTCATCGCAGTAGTATAGAAACTCATCGATTTTATCTTGTGGTATCTGTAAATCGACCACAAAGAAAGAATCATCATAAACTTGACGTAGCACTTCGCTTACCTTCAATTTAGGTGCTTCTTCTACATTTTTATTTTGAGATTTAAAAATAGCCCTGAATATGTTCACAAAATTTAAACCGTCTTGCATCCCTTTTTCAGCATCTGACATCGCTATATTATCTACCCCTGTACCACGATCTATCTCGTACTCATATTCTTTGAACTCTTGGTTCTTGGCATTTAAAAATCGCTCTTTCTGTTCTGGTGTAATAACCACCTCGTCCAGTTCTGTCACTTTTTCGTTGACCTCTACCACCAAACGATTATTGGCTAAAATTTCTTCGGTTACGGTCACTACTTTAATATTATAATTTACGGCAGTAAAAACGAGTTGATCGCCCACTTTTACATCTATTCTAAAGACACCTTGATCATTGGTTATCGTAGCGCGTTCAGCCGTGGCATTGATCACATTTTCGTTTGGCACCCCAATGTTCATGTAGATTACCGAACCACTTAAAGGCTGCCTGTCGTCTTCTTGTGCAAAACTTGCCACGGTAGTAAATAATACGATTAAGAAAAGTAATTTTTTAGTCATGTAGTGTATATTAAACTTATCATACCCTTTTTAGCCGGGCATTTAAAAGATAAAGAAAAGATTTGTAATCATCATAAAAAAAACTGCGTCAATAAACTTTTGTTAATTTCTTCTTCTTTACCACAAACTTGGCAAGTGTTTTCAGTCCTTTTATGGGCACTCTAAAACGAGCTGTTCAACGACGTTACATGTTCTTTAACCCATTACCCTATTATTTCAACTTATAAATAAAGAGGATTAGCAAGATAATTCTATTTTTGTTCATCACTATTTTCTCGTCATAAGACACTAAGTATGAAAGCAATAATTTTCTTTTTTTTATTTACAGTACTGGCGGCACCGACCGCATTCGCACAAATTAAAATTGGAGACAACCCGCAAAACATAGATGCTTCATCTGTTTTAGAACTTGAAAGCACCTCTAAAGTACTGGTAATTACACGTGTTACCACTGCAGAAATGGAAGCTATTACACCACAACGTGGTGGTATGGTCTACAATACCGACACAGAGTGTATAAATTATTACGACGGCACCCAATGGGTTAATTTGTGTAATGCCGTTGACTTTTCGATTACCAACGACCCAATTATCAACGGTAGAAGTACTATTGAAATCACCGATACGGCAGGTAGTATTAACCTAGAAGTTGCCAAAAACAGTATTTTGGGCGATAATATTATAGATGGCGGCATTGGTCCAGACGATATTCAAGACAATTCTATTTCTCAAGATAAATTAGCTGCCGAATCTGTAGGTTCGAGCGAATTGAGACAAAATGCAGTTGGTGCCGAAGAAATTAGGGACGGTAGTATTACCCCGGCAGATATTGCCAATTTTACACCGGGGCAGGTATTGACTACCGATGAAAACGGAATTGTACAATGGGAAGATTCTGACGGACTTTACGATCTAACGTTCAATAAACTAGATACCACATTAACCATTGCCCGATCCACCATTGCAGGCGTTTCTACTATAAGCTTAGGTGCCTTAATTGGTTCTGACGATCAGCAATTAGATCTTACAGACAATATTCTTAGTATTGAGAACGGTGAGAATACCATTGATCTGTCTACGTATTTTCAAACCTTGAGTATAAATGATACCGGTACAGAAATTAGTTTAACGAATGGAGGAACAATTTCTTTGCCACCAGGTACAGTTGATACAGATGAGCAACAATTAACTATTGATGGAAATACAATATCATTAACCAATGGCGGTTCCGTTAACTTACCAGAAGGCACGGTAGACACCGATGACCAACAATTATCTATCGCAGGAAATCGTATTTCGCTAACCGATGGTGGATTTGTAGATATACCTGAAGGAAACCTAAGTTTGGACGACGGATTTATCTTTGTTGGTAACGCAGCTAGCGAACCAACACCTGTTGCGGTAAGTGGAGATGTTACTATGAATAATATTGGTGAGTTCACTATTGAAGCAGCAGCAGTGACACCTTTAAAAATTGAGCCTGCAACTGGCGTATTAACAGATGTTCAAGTTTTAACAACCACTACTGGCGGAGTTGTTGAATGGGCAGATTACACACCTGGAGGAGGCGGAGGTACTGACCAAAATGCTAGCGAAGTTGAATACGACAATACAACTTCTGGATTAACTGCTATAAACGCCCAAGCAGCTATTGATGAACTTGCAGATAGTGGTTTGGTAAATACCGACAATCAGGATGCCAGCGAAGTTGACTATGACAATACGACTTCTGGATTAGCAGCTGTTACCACCCAAGCTGCAATTGATGAACTTGCAGATAGTGGTTTGGTAAATACCGATAATCAGGATGCTAGCGAAGTTGACTATGACAATACGACTTCTGGATTAACTGCTGTTACCACCCAAGCTGCTATTGATGAAATTGTTGATGGAGGTTTAGCAGACACAAATACTACCAATGCTACTTTAACTGAAGACGGAACCAACCTAATCCTTACAGATAGCGAAGGCGATTTTATTACTATTCCTCTTGCAGATATCAACAACGGTGCCGACAATGACACTACTAATGCCACACTCACTCAAGACGGAACTAACCTTATCTTAACAGATAGTGAAGGCGATTTTATTACTATTCCTCTTGCGGACATTAGTACGGGAACGACCAATGCCACCCTAACGGAAGACGGAACCAACCTTATCTTAACAGATAGTGAGGGTGATTTTATTACTATTCCTCTTGCGGATATTGATTCAGATACAACTAACGCTACTCTAACGGAAGACGGAACCAACCTTATTTTGACAGATAGTGAAGGAGACTTTATTACTATTCCTCTTGCGGATATTAGTACGGGAACGACCAATGCCACTCTAACGGAAGACGGAACCAACCTTATTTTGACAGATAGTGAAGGTGATTTTATTACTATTCCTCTTGCGGATATTGATTCAGATACAACTAACGCTACTCTAACGGAAGACGGAACCAACCTTATCTTAACAGATAGTGAAGGAGACTTTATTACTATTCCTCTTGCGGATATTAGTACGGGAACGACCAATGCCACTCTAACGGAAGACGGAACCAACCTTATCTTAACAGATAGTGAAGGTGATTTTATTACTATTCCTCTTGCGGATATTGATTCAGATACAACTAACGCTACTCTAACGGAAGACGGAACCAACCTTATCTTAACAGATAGTGAAGGTGATTTTATTACTATTCCTCTTGCGGATATTGATTCAGATACAACTAACGCTACTCTAACGGAAGACGGAACCAACCTTATTTTGACAGATAGTGAAGGCGATTTTATTACTATTCCTCTTGCAGATATTAGTACGGGAACGACCAATGCCACTCTAACGGAAGACGGAACCAACCTTATCTTAACAGATAGTGAAGGTGATTTTATTACTATTCCTCTTGCGGATATTGATTCAGATACAACTAACGCTACCCTAACGGAAGACGGAACCAACCTTATTTTGACAGATAGTGAAGGAGACTTTATTACTATTCCTCTTGCGGACATTAGTACAGGAACAACCAATTCCACTCTAACGGAAGACGGAATCAACCTTATCTTAACAGATAGCGAAGGTGATTTTATTACTATTCCTCTGGCGGATATTGATACGCGATACACTGCTGGCGCAGGCCTTGAGTTATCGACTACAAATGTATTTTCGATTGCAGAAAATTCAATCCAAGGTAGTTTTGGTGGGACAAGTATGATTATTAATGGTTCGATTGGTCAAGCTGATATTGGTGGCAATGCAATTGGATCTGGTGAAATTCAGGTCGATGCAGTAGGTTTATCAGAAATGAAAGATGATTCAGTTGGTTCAGATGAAATAATAGACGGCAGCATTACAAATGCCGATATAGGAACAGGTATAGACGGCAATAAAATTATTCCAGATTTTGGCGCTCAAAATATAACTACTACAGGTGATATTAATATTGGCGGGACTGTTACAGTGCAAGCCGTCCAAGTACATCCTGACTACGTTTTCCAAAAATACTTCCTAGGAAATTCTATTTTAAACCCTAACTATGAGTTTAATGATATAATGGAAATTGAAGTTTTTGTAAAAGAAAATAATCACTTACCGGGCATCAAATCTGCTGCAGCAATTAAAGAGCAAGGTTTTTGGGATATAGGTGAAGGTTCTAGAGTCAACCTTGAAAAGATAGAAGAACTATTTTTGCATACCATTGAGCAAGAAAAGAAAATTAAAGAATTACAAAGTGCCAATACTAACATGAATACAGAATTAGAGGAGTTAAAAGCTCAAATGGCAGAGATCAAAAGCATGTTATTAGAAAAGCAGAACAACTAATGAAAAAATACATACACATATTATTCATCCTTTTTGCGGCAACTATTTCTGCCCAAACAGCATTATACAACAACGGCAACTTACGTATTCACGAAGGTGGGCAAATTGGTTTTCATACCAACCTCATTAATGAATCGCCTTTAGATAATAATCTTGGGTTAGCAGGTTTTTACGGATCTGAGCTTTTGACCGTTTCGGGTAATGTAACTCCGCAGTTCCATGATATGGAAATTGCTTTGGAAAACAATATGCAGCTGAATTTGGGCATGGACAATACCAATAACACCAATTTTATTTTTGGTAGTATCATTACCCCTACTGCGCAACCAGATATTTTTTACAATTTTGTAGACAATTCATTTTACAGCGGCGAGAATGACTTTAGTAAAATTGAGGGTTATGCGGCAATTACCAATCAGCAGAATTTTGGTTTCCCAGTTGGTGATGTTCAGTACTTAAGACCATTGATCATAAATTCAGAGAGCGTTAATCTTTTTGCTAAATGTGCCTATTACTTTGAAAGTCCAAATAACGCACCTGCTCCACTTA
>Ga0209295_1000612_pt1 | contig 15376 bp, 15 predicted proteins | sample Porto_5metaG_FD_187428 | JGI IMG/M metagenome (GOLD analysis project Ga0209295, IMG submission 187428) | Marine algal microbial communities from Porto, Portugal - Porto_5 metaG (SPAdes) (version 2) | ecosystem: Host-associated > Algae > Red algae > Unclassified | place: Portugal: Porto... | reverse complement strand
ACATTAAAGACTTTGGTCAGTGAAGAGAACTTACATTTCCATTACAGCTAAGACGTACATTACGTTTTAAAAATTCATTATAGTAATCTTATTGCTTTAACTTTTATAAATTGGACAACCACCATGGATGACACTACAAATAATAATACACTCGGACAAACTGATGAAGAAATCATCAATCATGAACAGTTCGAGGACATGCGTGACCTGCTCGAAGAAGACTTTGTTGATTTGATACAAGTATATTTTGCTGATAGTAAGCAAAGAGTTGCAGCACTGCGAATTGCCCATCAAAAAGACGATAACGCCAATGGCTTTGAAACTGCTCATGCTCTAAAAGGAGCCAGCGCCAACTTGGGTACGACTCAATTAGTTCGTCTTAGCAGCCAGTTACAAGAGTACTGCCGTGAGCGTCGTATCAATGAACAAGCCGTCCTTATCGAAGAGATTGCCATTGCGTTACACCGTGCTGAACAAGAAATCAATCAGAGACTGGGACAATAATGAGTAACGATGCTTCAGCAGTAACATCACATACAGTGAACGACTACCTTGATTGCCTGCAAGTGGTGATGGTCAATACAACTTTGCCTGCCAATATTGGTTCGGCTGCCCGTGCGATGCATACCATGGGCTTATCTCGTTTAACGGTGGTCGATCCCAAATTACCGATTGACAAAACCAGTGTGTCTCATGCAGCGGGTGGCAGTGAACTATTATCATCAGCTTTGATTGCACCCACTTTAGAATCTGCTATCTCAGACTGTCAGTTGGTATTTGCCGCTAGCAGTCGTAGCCGTCACTTACCTCGCCCTGTCGTGACACCTACGCAAGCCGCTAAGATTATGTTTGACTTTATCGATGCACAGGCAGCTTTAAGTGCAGATGACAGTAATGTTGATACCTCATCTGCTGCTACTTCTAACAAACCAAATATTGCTATTCTATTTGGACGTGAAGACCGTGGATTGACCAATGAAGAATTGGCTTATGCTGATTATCACATTCAAATCGATGCCAATCCTGCTTACCCTGTGCTAAATGTCGCATCAGCGGTGCAAGTCATCGCTAGCTTTATTTTTGCGTATGCTCAAACGCATACCCAAACACAGATAAAGACAGCTGATAATTTAGATTCGGATACAAGCACAGACGCCCAATCGACAATCAATGTGAATTTGCGTCAGCAATGGGATGAGCCTGCTATTAATCAGCAGCAGCTACAACAGCTCACTCAGCGTACTACTGACCTTATGGTGCAGCGTGGCTTAGCAAATAGTGAACATCTAAAATCATTGCCATCACGCTTGTCTAGACTTGGGTCACGCCTACAGCTTGATCAAAAAGAATATCAGTTATTAAGCGCTTTGATTGCCAAACTATCAAAAGACTAAAACAAGCCATAGTTTATGAGCTTGCCTTCGTTTGACAGCTTTTTACTATATTTTGCCGTATAAAACTGTTATAACTTGCAGCAGCTTAGCGAAAGTATATTCCTGATTATCCGAACTTTACGACCACAGATTAGAGGCATCGCTGTTTTCGCAACGACACTCTACCGACGAATAGATAGGACGCTTTATGTCATTGCCATCCAAATTTTTCAAATCGCTTATTACTATCAAGAACGATTTGAAAGAAGATATTGATGCAGTATTCACCCGAGATCCTGCGGCGCGTAATAGTCTGGAAATTATCCTAACTTATCCGGGCATACATGCGCTTGTTTTGCATCGCGGTGCACACTGTCTTTGGAACAATGAACAGAAACTAGCCGCTCGCGTGATCTCTTACGGCTCGCGCATCATGACAGGTATCGAGATTCACCCTGCTGCCAAGATTGGTAGACGCTTTTTTATCGATCATGGTGTCGGTGTTGTCATCGGTGAGACGGCTGAGATTGGTAACGACGTGACGCTATATCATGGTGTCACTTTAGGCGGGGTATCTTGGAACAATGGCAAGCGTCACCCAACGTTAGAAGACGGCGTAACCGTTGGTGCTGGTGCAAAAGTCTTAGGGCCATTTACGGTCGGTAAAAATGCTAAAATCGGCTCAAATGCAGTGGTGGTGAAACCTGTACCAGCAGGCGCAACTATGGTCGGCAGTGCCGCTCGTATGATCTCAGATCATCACGATGAAAAAGGCAATCCCATCGCGACAAAAGTACAAGACGCTAAGCAACAAGAAAAAGTTGCGCAAGCTGGCGAGAACAGCGATCAAACTAACGACACTGCCCCTACTGCCAAACGTACCAACACCTTCCGCGCTTATGGTATCGATCCCTATTCACAAGACCCTGTTGCAGAAGCTTTTGCTAAAATGCTTGAGCACATTCAGCAATCAGAGAACCGTCTAGATCAATTGCAGTCAGCGATGTGTGATATTGATCCCAATTTTTGCAAAAAAGAATATGACAAGCTTTGTTTAGAAGATTTAGATGTGATTGGTCGTGCTGATATTAATGAAGTAGATAACGAGCAAAAGTAAATACGAGAGTCTCAGTAAAAGAAATAAAAATAAGGGGCATGCAACATACTGTATGCCCCTTATTTTTATCTACTGCAAAAATATCAGATGTAGTCAGTGTCAGTTAAAATAAATTACCTTACCATTTGTCTACTTATTATCAATTTTTTCTCAAAACGTTATCCAAATATCTAATCAGCAGATGCAGTTAATTCTTTAACCCCCGCTTCTTCGTGTGCTTTAAATGGATAACGATCAGCCATTACAACCCAATCAGATATTGGTTTAGCTACCAATTCCTTGCTTAGGCTATTTTCTATATTGGCCAATTTAACCAGCAAAATATCAATGTCCATTGTCACCCGCCTGACTTGATTTGGTTCAGTCTGTCGGCATCTATTACAGTCCCCTTCAAGAGCTTTAAAGGTTTGCTGTAGTTGCTGTAAGCTCATCGGTGTGGTCAGCACTAGATGGACACATTGATTGGTATAATCAGGCTTTGGTTGTTCCAAGCTCGCGGTAAAGTCAGGATTTCTAAAGGCAGTAGATAGTCGTATCTTGCCTAATTCTGCTAAGCGCTGCCGAGCAAGCGGTAGATACTTGTCGGCTTGATAGTTACTACCCAGCGCTATCACTACCTCTACCACGGGCTGCGCTTGCATAGCCTCGGGTGCGCATTGTGTTAGCGTTGCCACACTTAAGTCCATCGACGTTTTATGCATTGTTGGCTTGGTTGTTATTGGCTTCTTTAGCTTGGGTAACTGGCTTATCCGTTGGTGCAAAACGAGTAATTTGAACCCCTACCGCGTCAGCTTGAGCAATAGCAGTGGGCTTAGCAATGCTCAACGTTATTTTTTGACAGTCATATTTTGCAAATATCTTATCAGAGATCTGACCAGCCAGATGTTCAAGCAGTTTTGCTTGAATCTGTTTGCACCACTCGCTCACATCATCGCAGACTTCTTTATAACTCAGAGCGTCGCTGACATCGTCTGATATAGCAGCAGCACTGATGTCTGTCTCAAGCGCGATATCGATGAGTAATGGCTGAGTAATGGCGCGCTCCCAATCAAACACACCTATCACTGCATCGACTTTTAGACCTTTTATAAATACAACATCAGACTGAGTATGAAACATCCTATCATCCTTGTTTGCTAATTTTTTTCGTATTTTCAATATTTACTTAACCGATTTTAGCGCTTCTTCACGTAGGCGCGCCGCTTTTAGTACTTTACTTGGACGATGGCGCCACAGGTCAATGCTGAATAATAGCAGACCCAACCAAATCAGACCAAATACTGCTAAACGGTGTAAATCGAATGGTTCTTTATAATAGAACACCGCCAAAAAGAAAATGAAGGTCGGTGTCAGATAGTTCATAAAGCTCAGAATACTGTATGCAACGAGCTTAGTAGATTTATTGAATAATAAGAGCGGTATTAGTGTAATCGGGCCTGCAATCATCAATAGCCAAATATTTGAGCTAAACCAAAAGCTCAGTTGATGACTGACCACATCCGCCTGCCAAAACCACCAAACACATACAGGTACTAACATTGCTGTTTCGACAAACATAGCATCAACAGCAGTCAATGGCGTTTGTCGTTGAATCGTCCCATAAATACTAAAGCTAAATGCTAAAACAAGTGATAGCCAAGGTAAGCTACCAATCATCACTACCTGTATCACGACAGACAGTAAAGCAAAACCAATAGCCACCCACTGTAGCGAGCGCAGGCGCTCTTTGAACAAGATCATGGAGAGCGCAACACCAACCAACGGCCCTATAAAGTACCCTAAGCTGGCCTCAAGAATACGATCATGATTGACCGCCCATACATAAGTTAGCCAATTGGTGGCAATAATCACACTGGACAATAGAGATAGTGCAATCCATCTTGGGTTTTGCTTGAGCGTTTCTATCCATCCCCAACGTTTGGTAGCCACTAACACAATCAGTAGGCAGCAAAACGTCCAAACGATACGGTGACCAATGATTTCCGTCGCATCATAATCGGCCAATTGCTTAAAGTATAGCGGAAATCCACCCCAAATAAAGAACGCGATAAGCGCAGTAACAATACCGCGTCTGGTTGTGGTGATTGGGGCAACGGGTTTTTTGATGACATTTTGGGTAGTCATAATATAGGACAACTTTTTAGAGCAAAGCGCACTCTCACCTAATTCTAATTATTATTGTCAATTGAATCGTGAAAGCGCAGGGTTACTACAGTGAGATTATAAGGTAAAAAGCAATGTACTCATGCCAATAGGGACATGAGTACATTGCTAACGATGTTAGATTAAATCTTTAAGAGTTAATGGTAGCTTAGCGACTTACTCAGCACCAGTATCCACTTGGATAGACATACCGATTTGGTTGGCAAGTTCAGCAAATCCTGGAAAGCTAGTATTAACCGTTTCAACCCCTTCAATGGTAATTTGCTGGGATGCACGCAGACTCGCAACAGAAAAGCTCATTGCAATACGATGATCGTGATGCGAGACAATATGACCGCCACCAAAGACAGGCTGGCTATTGTTGACTTCACCGCTTTCAGTAGCCATGCCTTTGCCTTCGATAATCAGACCATCATCCGTCACAGTACAATCAATACCAAGCGTATGTAGCCCTTCTGCCATCACAGCGATACGGTCTGATTCTTTGACACGTAGCTCTTTAGCACCAGTCAATACCGTACGACCTTGCGCACAGCTGGCTGCGATAAATAGCACAGGGAATTCATCAATAGCCAGTGGTACAAGATGCTCTGGTATTTCAATACCGACTAGGTTTGAGCTGCGAATCGTAATATCAGCAACTGGCTCGCCGCCCACATGCGTCTCATTGCTTAGGCTAATATCTGCCTGCATAAGCTTTAGAATATCAATAACGCCAGTACGTGTAGGGTTGATACCTACTTGCGTCAAGGTCAGCTCACTGTCTTGACTGATGGCTGCTGCCACCATAAAAAACGCTGCAGATGAGATATCAGCAGGAACTGCAATATCGCCGCCTGTTAGTGTGCCGCCACCGGTGACACTGATGCGATTGCCTTCTACGGTTACCGGATAACCAAAGGCCGATAGCATACGCTCAGTATGGTCACGGCTAATCTCAGGCTGTGTGACCGTTGTCGTACCCTCGGCCCATAGACCTGCTAGGAGCAAGCAAGACTTTACCTGAGCTGAAGCAACTGGCATATCATACTCATTACCTTGTAACGGCTTACCCGCCGTGTCACGACCAGTGATACTCAGCGGCGCAGTACCGCTGTGGCCAGTGCTCTGAATTACAGCTCCCATCGACCGTAGCGGTGCCGCCACTCGCTCCATCGGGCGTTTATTCAAGCTAGTATCACCTGTCAACACACTATCAAATGATTGCGCGGCTAAGATACCAGACAGCAGACGCATACTGGTGCCAGAATTACCCATGTATAAAGGGGTTTTGCTAGGTTTTAAACCATGCATACCGACACCATGAATAGTCAAGTTACCATTATCAGGGCCTTCAATAGTCACACCCATATCACGGAATGCTTGCAGCGTCGCTAACGCATCTTCCCCTTCCAAAAACCCAGTCACGTTTGTCACGCCTGTGGCAAGACTACCCAGCATAATGCTGCGATGCGAGATAGATTTGTCACCAGGAATGGCGATGGTGCCAGAAACAGTATTGCTAGGGGTAATATTATAAGAAGCTGACATAGCAGAAGTATCCGTATAAGGGGTGCTGGCTAACATATGGCCGAAATGTCGCCGTGCGGCTTGCGCGCGGCCCAAAAGTCCCATCAGGGCGGTTGAATCTTGATCAATAATAAGCTGGCGCATTGTCTGTAAATAGACACCATACTCATCAAGGGCGCTGACAATCGCGCTTTGGTTGGCAAAAAATATATCATGCCACATTTTAGGGTCACTGGCAGCGATACGCGTAAAATCGCGGAACCCACCAGCGGCATAACGAAACATATCTAAATTATCATCATGGCTTGCCAATTGCTCAACCAAATTAAAGGCAAGCAGGTGTGGCAAATGGCTGGTGTGCGCTAATATGCGGTCATGGTGCTCAGCATCCATTGACATGACATTTGCGCCTACTGATTCCCACAATAGTCGCAACTTTGCAATAGCAGTTGCACTGGTTGTCGGTAGCTCGCAAATAATGACACTATGATTGACAAATAAACTGGCGCGGCGCGCATGATACCCTGAATTTTCAGCCCCAGCAATTGGATGCGCTGGCACTAGACCTATCGGCAGCGAGCCGAACACTGCTTTAGCGGCATCAATGATATTGACTTTAGTACTACAGACATCCGTCATGATGCAATCACTGGTAAGCTGTCCGTTATCTATCGCTTGTTTGATATCAATGAACACGGCTTGAACAGCCTGTACTGGCACTGCAATAATGATTAAATCACTGCCAGCGATGACGTCCTGTAAGTTTGCACTACCTGCATCTAGCAGACCATGCTCGATGGCTTCTGTGATACTTGGTGCATGCCTATCGACTGCTACCAAACGCTCGCTCAAGCCATTATCTTTAATAGCTTGCGCAAAACTGGCACCAATCAGCCCAAGTCCAATCACACAAACTTGTTTAAATATAGATGGCGTAGTATTTAGAGGCGATTGAAGTTTATTATTTTTCTGACTACTCACGGCTTTTCTCGTTGGACACACTAAGACATAGATAGGGCCAGTCTTAGTGTTATAAATTTTAATGGCTAATTAAGAACAATTTTTAAATCACAAAGCACTTATGGGCGCGCTTAGTCTTCAGTCAAAATAGAACGCAGAGTATCAATCAAACGCAGATTGTCTTCAGCCACACCTACTGTGATACGCAGCCAGTTAGGTAATCCATAAGTATCCAACGGACGGACAATAACGCCTTGTTCAAGTAGCGCCTGATGGATAGAAGCAGCGGTTATATCTTCCATCTCAACCTGCACTTCGACCATAATAAAATTGGCATGCGACTTCACAAAACCCAATCCTAGCGCGTCAAACTGCTTTTCTAACCAACGCATTTGCTCATCGTTTATCAGACGAGTTTTTTCGATAAAGTCTTGATCGGCAAGTGCAGCAGCAGCGGCAGCTAAACCAACACGGCTGACGTTAAATGGCTGACGAATTCGGTTTAGTAAATCCGCCACTGCCACCGAGCTTAGAGCATAACCGACGCGTAAACCTGCCAGCCCATAAGCTTTAGAAAAAGTACGCACAATAATGACATTATCGAACTCATCCAATAGTGCGCGGTTGTTACTCTCAGGACTATACTCGATATAAGCTTCATCTAGTACCACCAAGACGGAGCTTGGTACACTAGCAACAAATTGGCGCAGCTCTTTTTGCTCTAGCTGCGTACCCGTTGGATTGTTCGGATTGGCAATAAAAACGATTTTGGTATTCGGATTATCTTGTACTGCTTGGCTCATGGCTTTTAGATTATGGCCGAAGCGTTGAGCAGGCACTTCCAATCCCGTGGCACCTTGCATCTTCGCTAGCATAGGATATACCACAAAAGCATACTGGCTATAGACGATGGCATCATCAGCACCCACAAAGCTACGTGCCAAAATATCGAGCAAATCATCAGAGCCATTACCCAAGGTAATTTGATCGGCATTGACATCGTTAAAGTCAGCCAGTGCTTGCTTTAGATAGTAACCATTGCCATCAGGATAGCGCGACAACTGCCCTAACTGCTCAGTCACTGCTAGCGTCACTCGTGGGGAGCATCCCATTGGATTCTCATTGCTAGCCAGCTTGACCACGTCTGAGACACCATACTCACGTGTCAGCTCTTCAATTGGCTTACCAGTTTGATAAGGTGTCAATGCCAAAATACTGTCGTAAGCTGGCGTCAACGGCGATAGATCTGACGCGGTCAATTGAGTAGTCTGCATGGTTTATCCTTAGATGGTGTCTGTAAATGCTTTGTTTGAATACTATCTGCAAATAAGACCCATCTATTATGTATGAATACCAGTGAGTAAGCCTATAGTTGTTTATAGGACAGCTTTTGGATATGAGCCCAATATGCGCAAATCTTTGACCAATGGACGAATATCATTGATGGCAGCGCTAACGTTTGGATCATTAACATGACCATTCATATCGATAAAGAATACGTATGCCCACTTGTTAGGACGCTCAGGACGCGTCTCAATACTGGTCATCGATACGCCATGATATGACAAAGGTTTCAAAATTTCGATCAGTGCGCCTGCTTTATCGTGAGCTGAGACGACGATAGAAGTTTTGTCTTGGCCAGATGGTGCAATCGCTTCATGACCGATAATAAGGAAGCGTGTGGTGTTACTTGGATTGTCTTCGATATTTGAGTAGAGCTTATGCAAGCCATACTCTGCAACAGCGACGTCACCTGCAATCGCAGCTGAATGCCATTCGTTTTTAAGGCGGCGAGCAGCTTCACCATTACTTGATACAGCAACGCGCTCAACATTAGGGAAGTTTACATCTAGCCAATGACGGCACTGAGCAAGCGACTGCTGATGCGAATAAATACGGCTCAAACCATCAATCTTAGTATGCTCAGCAACCAAGAAGTTTTGATGAATGGGCAATTCAACTTCGCCAATGATTTTTAAGGTAGAAGACAAGAAACCATCTAGAGTATGGTTGACTACGCCTTCTGAAGAGTTCTCGACAGGAACCACGCCATACATCGCTGTACCCGCTTCGACTTCGCGGAACACATCAGTAATGGTTGTCATTGGCACGGTGTCCGCTGCTTTACCAAAGTGCTTGAGCGCAGCGGCATGCGTAAAAGTACCGACAGGGCCCAAGAAGGCAATACGCTGCGGCGCTTCTAAATCCAAGCATACTGACATGATTTCACGGAACAGGCGCGCCATTTTCTCATCGGCAATGGGACCTGTATTACGCTCCATGACAGCTTTTAGCACCTGTGCCTCACGCTCAGGACGGTAAAAAATAGGATTACTATTGTCATCAGCGGCGATGTGATTTTTCTTTACCATGGCTACTTGCTGAGCCAACTTTGCACGGTTGTTGATTAATGTTTGGATCTCACAGTCTACTGCGTCAATATTTTGGCGAATATTGTCTAAAAACTCTTTTTCAGTTGCGGTATCGCTAGCGCCTGTAGTGGTTTGATTTAGATTATCCATTGTTTGCTCTGGTGACTGCTCGCTCATTACCGCCCATCCTTTTTAGATTTTATCGCTGTTAGATATTACTATTATTTAAATTCTGCTATTACATTGCTATTACGTATTGCCAAATCTGACTGTTTTTTCAATTAGAGCCTGATAGTAGAAACTATATTCAAAATCAACCTCAAAACAGTCTATCAAAAACACCTTATATCGCTAGTATCATTTGGCGTTAATGCTATATTTACTGCCAAATACAGCAGCTTGATACATAGCCGGCTCTACTATAGCAAAAACTAAGGTCAGTGCCCATGCGTAAATGCGTATAAATATACCAGCTGTTATTAATATTAGCACAGTTGAGCCAGATAACAGCGACGCATAGCATAACTATGAGGCAACACCTGCTCAAAACTGTGTTACAGTTCCAGTTCAGCTCCCTACCCTGTTATATATAAGAGGAGCATCATGTGATTAATAAAAAAAGGATACCTGATGAGCACATTACAACAACTACGTACCATGACCACGATTGTTGCTGATACTGGTGACCTTGCTGCTATTGCCCGTCTAAAACCTATCGATGCAACCACCAACCCAAGCCTTATTACCAAGGCTTTGATTCATCCTGACAACCAAGGCATGTTGTCAGAGACCATGAGTCGTCACAATGGTGATGTGGATGCCGTGATCGATGCGCTGACCATTCAGGTTGGCTGCGATATTTTAGAGCTGATCGAAGGCCGAGTCTCTACTGAAGTGGACGCTCGCTTATCTTATGATACTCAAGCGACGATAGATAAGGCTCTGGCCTTTATGGATGCTTACCAAAAAGCGGGCGTCGATTCAGAGCGAGTATTGATCAAAATGGCAGCAACTTGGCAAGGTATCGAGGCGGCGCGCTATCTTGAGACTCAAAATATCCACTGCAACCTGACCCTACTATTTGGACAACATCAAGCGATTGCTTGTGCAGATGCTGGCGTGACCCTGATATCACCTTTTGTAGGCCGTATTCTAGATTGGCAAAAACGCCAACAAAGCCGTCAAAACGTACCAGCTTCTGATGACATGGGCGTACAGTCTGTCAAGCTCATTTATCAGTATTACAAACAGCACGGTTACGAGACACAAGTAATGGGCGCTAGTTTCCGCTCTACCGAGCAAATTTTGGCATTGGCAGGTTGTGACTTACTGACTATAGCTCCCAACCTCATTGATGAGCTGGCAGCCATGGACACCGAGGTAACTCGCCAACTGTCTCCAAGCATGTCGATAGATATGACGGCGATGACTCAAGTAAGCTTGACGCATGAAGAGTTTAGCGCTGCATATCAGCAAGACAAGGTTACGCAGGACTTGTTACCTAAGGGTATTGACGGTTTTATCGGTGCGCGTGATGAGCTGGCTAAGACATTGGCAGCGATCCGCGGACAATAATAGCCACACGACAGAGCACGACGGATACTGGGCTGGCACAAAAGATATTTGCCTACTAATAGTAAGTTGGCTATCATTACCTACTTCAAATGACAAGAAGCAAGGCTTATATGAAACGGCTATCAATATTATTGGCAGGCAGTGCTTTAGCGATCAGCGCCCAGGCAGTTAACTGGGTAGAGGTGTCCGAGAGCAGCTCTGGATCAATTTTTAGTATAGATTTGGATTCTATTGAAAGCTCTGACATCAGTATCATAGATGAAAAAGATGTCGAAAATATCACAGTATCTATCCTTAGAACTTATCCTAAAGACAAAGATGCCGATAAAGATGACTCGAAGGAAGAAAAAAGCAATATTGACCATAGTGAGCAACAACTACTCATTTCATGCAAAGATGCCAGTTACTATAGACGAGCCTTTGTTAACTACGATGCTGAAGGCAAAGTAACCAAATCATGGCAGTCAGAAAAACCAATATTGACCACAAAAGACTTTAAAGTCACCACACCAAAGACAGTCGGTCGTACGGTGATAGAGCAGTCTTGTAAAGACTACGAACAAGACGAAGAGCAATAAATACAGCCTATTCACACAGTACTAAGAAGCATTAATACAGTATCAAAAAAAGCGCCCTGACATAGTATCAGGGCGCTTTTTTATTTGGAGAGTCGTTTAGCTATATCGACAATACAACGTGTCTAGTAGTCAAAGAAATAGCAATTCATTTTATGCTTTTAGTACCGTATAGACAGGTACTGGGAACTCACCATGCAAGTCGACCAAGTCCAATAACACTAACGCACCGACTACAGTATGGTCAGCCGATTGACACAGCTCGTAAGCAGTAGTCAACGTACCACCAGTCGCCAAAATATCATCGACCAATAGTACGCGCTCAGGCGGTAGATTGTTTTGCATCTCAAGCGTGTCTTTACCATACTCCAGTGCATAGGCTTTGTTGGCAACCGGTGGTGGCAGCTTACCTGGCTTACGTAGCAAGATCATGCCTTTGCCCAAGCGGCCTGCTAGCATACTGGCAAAGACAAAGCCGCGCGCTTCCACTGCACCCAGACAATCTACCTCGTCCATAAGTCCTTCTGGCAATGCGGCAAGCAGCGCATCGATGACAGCGTCAATATGACTGCGCAGTAACGGGGTAATGTCATAAAAATCAATGCCAGCTTTTGGAAAGTCTGGTACTGTGCGAATAATCTGCCAAAACGGATGGTCAGTATTGAGCACATGAGACGTCTCATTGTTGGTGGCGGATGTGGCGGCGGCATTGGTACTCATGATGACCCTTAGCTTATGTAATTGGATGGTTTAGTCAGTTTAGATAAGACAATAACTGGATGATATATCAGCGATAAGTGCTAAGCATTACTGTGAATTTAGCGGCGATTATTATAGCATAATTGGTTTTCGTATGGCGGGCTGGCGTCCAGTCTTGTTATTAAGCGCTAATAAGGTAACGTATGTGATTGACTTGATAAAAGAAAAGTCATCTCAATATACAAGTGTAAACTTAACTATGAAAATTGCGGTTATATGCTAAACTACGTGCGTTTTTGCAGTCTAATATAATAGCTGTAATATTAAAAATGAGCGTTTATAGCACGCTGTAACTGTAATACTGGTAATGATCGATAGGACTATTTATGAAACGTTATGAATGTATTGTCTGCGGCTGGATATATGATGAGGCGCTTGGCTGCCCAGAAGAAGGTATCGCACCTGGTACTAAGTGGGAAGACATCCCTGATGACTGGACTTGCCCTGAGTGCGGTGTCGGCAAGCTTGATTTTGAGATGCTTGAGCTGTAGTAGATGACCCTCTAATTAGGACACTTCATGACAAAATCAAATGACATCAATAGTGCCAAATTGCCTGAAACGCTAGATAACAATCTAGAAGATCATCTGAACAACTACCCTACTCCTGAGTGGCGCAAGTTTGGGGAGCATCAATGGCGCGACTCTGACCTGAGTAAGCACCTTCGTCAAGCAATGATTGACATCGGTGATGGTATTGAGTTGTGTGTCGAAGCTGGTGGTAACCCTAACAACCCGCCACTACTGATGATCATGGGGCTAGGCTCACAAATGATATTTTGGCCAGACAATTTTATTAAGCGCTTTATCGATGCTGGTTTTTTTGTGATTCGTTTTGACAATCGTGATATCGGCTTGTCCTCTAAAGTACAGATAGAAGGCCTACCGCGTATTAGCCAGCTCAAGATGATGTTACGTCTACAAACTGGATTGTCTAATAAAAGCACGCAGGTCGCTTATAATTTGACTGACATGGCTGAAGATACCGTGCGTTTAATTAAAGCGCTCAAACTCGGTAAGACACATCTGCTTGGTGCCTCTATGGGCGGTATGATTGCGCAAATCGTGGCGGCACGTTATCCAAGTCTGGTGCAGCGAATGGCGCTTATGTTTACCACGACCAATCGTGCGTTTTTGAAGCCGCCCAAGCCCAAACAGCTGTATACCCTTATCAACCGTCCAGAGAGTCACTCTGAGCGTGATATCGTGCGTCACAGTGTTTGGTTTATGAAGACCGTTGGTACACCAGGTCATGTGAATGTGCGTATGGTGCGTGAAATCGCTAAGATTCGCTATCAGCGTAATTTCCACCCGCTTGGTACAGTACAGCAGCTCAATGCTATCTTGGCATCAGGCTCTATCAGCCGATTTAGTAAGCAAGTTAAAGCACCGACGATTGTATTGCATGGTAGCGCTGATGGACTCCTGCCTGCCTCACAGGGCCGAGTCGTTGCCAAGACCATCCCTAATGCTACGTTCCATCTCATCGAAGGCATGGCGCATGACATTCCAGAGTATTATCAGCCTTATATGGTTGACTTAATCAGCAATCATTTAGCAGGCAAATAACTTTAAAAATTAGGCCTGTAAAATATTAGCATTGTAAAAAAAGAGTGTAAAACCTATCATTAACTTGCAGGTTTTACGCTCTTTTTTATTGCCTATTTAATCCTAGGACGTGTCTTCAGTTCAATCGATAGTTATCTAAATGGGTTAAAAATGGCTAAATCTTGACAAATGGCTGACTAATATCTCGACATTATCTGCGCTATTTTCCTTGTTTGACTGCCATTTATCTCATGCTTATCACCATTTTCAAAATGAGGACACGCCCTAGTAATTGCATCAGTCACAAGCAACAGCAGTGCCTGTTTTATCAATACACATTTTATTCCCGTTCTTTAGGTTACCAATCCACGCCTTATCACCTATAAATACAAAAGATGGTTTGCCCTGATAGCTATCGTTAGCATTCACACCATTATTAGCAAAGCGAAAAGGAATCACCAGCTCACCGCCTAGATTAACAAAACCCCACTCTTCACCGATACGCACGCCAGCATATTCCTCAGAAAACGGACGCACTTCGTCAAATGAGTACGTAATCATAGTGACATTATTGTCATCGACGAAACCCCATTTGCCATCTTGCTGACGCGATTGCAGCGTTGTAAAACGTGCTGGTGCAGACTGTGATGCTGTGTTAGGTTTTTCATTAGAAGAAGGAGATTTATTTACTGCCTGAGTGTCATTCTGGGCATTTGGATCACTCGCTACATTGCCGTTTTTATCCACCCAACTGGTTGCACGGCCCTTGCGTACACGCGCCACCCCATTACGATAATTGTCGATATCATCAATCGCTGCAGAAAACGAGACAACGGTACTATTGGCTGTGTTAATCACACCATAATTACCCTCTTTTTTTACCACGATACGCCCATCCGATACAGGCCGCGCCCAACCTTGACTCTCTGTCAATATGTCGTACATAACAGGCACGACTTCGCGGCCCTGCATATTGAGATAACCGACGCGACTGTTGCGCAGTACAGGTAACAGACCGCCCGATAATTTATCGGCATCGACTTTTTGATAACGTGATAAATCAACGACTCGTTTGCCTTTTTTATCGATTAATGCCACTGGCGCACCAAAGTCTTTAATCGCCAAAAAGTAACTGCTACTGGCCGTGCAAGAGACGTTTTTATAATAACTTTTTGGGATTTTACAACTGGCGGCGTGTGCACTAGGCATCAAAAACAATGCGCTAGATAGCATCGTCACGACGACACTGTATTGCGATATTTTCAGTAGTAAGCCAGAAAATGTATGTGGCTGTTTTTTTGATAGCAATCGTTGAAGCATAAATAAACCTAGACAAATAATATAGATTGTTTGGTATAACCAATCAGACGTTAAGTACATTATATCGTCAATCTACTATACATGTGTTGCAGCGTTAATGTCGCTT
>Ga0209295_1000611_pt1 | contig 15442 bp, 20 predicted proteins | sample Porto_5metaG_FD_187428 | JGI IMG/M metagenome (GOLD analysis project Ga0209295, IMG submission 187428) | Marine algal microbial communities from Porto, Portugal - Porto_5 metaG (SPAdes) (version 2) | ecosystem: Host-associated > Algae > Red algae > Unclassified | place: Portugal: Porto... | reverse complement strand
AGGTGGCGAGGCAGCGGGGGCGTGGGCGGCAGGCGCTCCCGCGGATCCTCCGCCTGAGTTGCTGCGCAAGTGGACCATCAAACGAGCCCATCGCAGGTCGTGGTGTGCAAAGGAGCAGTGACCGTAAAGATCGGCCCGTGCAAGACACGGGGCCGGGAAAGAATTCACACTGGTCAGCAGGTGCGAAGCGCGCGGGTCGCGAATCCCCCCGACAGACGCCCGAGCAGGGCGCGCGGCGGGGAGGAAAGCGAAGGTGCCGGTCGTTTTGCGGCCGGCCCGGCGCCGCCCCGCCCTCTCGTGTACCGGCGGGCGCTCTGTCCGCCGACCCTCTGCCGGGCATCCGGTTGTCCGGGCGGTTGGGGACAGCCCGTCCCGCCGCCGCCCAGTCGGCCTCCGGCTGACGGCCGGTGCCCCCCCGCGGGTCGGCGACGGCCCCCTGCTTGGCGCGCACGCTCAAAAAACCCGACAGCTACGTACTCACCTCTCTCCAGGTGATCCGTATATCTGACCATCGACAAACGAGGCCGTATTCGTTTGCCTAATGATGAGCCCCAGCTGACGCCGATTCGTCTGATTTTCATGTGCGCCAGCGTCTGGGCGTGTCGACTCTACTGCATCCGTGCTGAAAACGACTGTGTCAGTACTGCACGAACTGTACTGGCACGTGTCTTGGTCTTGTAGTCTTTGAACTCCTGATTATATAAATTTCAAGCTTTGGATGCCCTATTTGTCGGCTCCAGGCTCCCCTCTCCGGCTACCTTCAGCCACTCGCCCCGAGATTCCTACCCCGGCCCTCCACAGGTCGCCTCGGTAGCCCACCGGTCCCCCTAGTACCCCTTTCAGCCATCCTTATACCCTGAAAGTCTCCCTGTCGTCCCGCTCCCGGCGCCGGGCACCAGTGCGCCTCTTTTTTTTAGGGTGGATGCGATTTATTGTGCCCCTTCGGGAGCCCGCTTTTGAGGGGCCGTCGTTCCCAGGGAGACCTGGGGCGATCGGCGTGATGATGAGAAGAAGTCAGTTTCAAAATGACCCCATCAACATCGTCGCACAAAAGCCCTTCCTGAGCAGCCCTCAGACCACATGTGGCGAATTGAGAGGACTGTTCTCAAAGTTCTCGATTGGGCTTGGGACGTGGCGGCCTCTCACAGGCCCTCTTACGTATGGGCCGGAAATGAGCCATATGTGGCAACAAGCTATTACCGACCAGGCCGCATTTTTACTGATATTTCCCAGCGTTGGCGGGCCGTTTGTGGCCCATTTATTGGGAGAAGAGCGTCCTAGGAATCTCGGAGCCTCAGCGGCGGCGTAATCCGCGAGATCCGCCACTGATTGCGGTGGACGGGCCGACGAAAGGCAGCGCAAATTTGACACGATACAGACACGAAGCGCGTGTCTGATACGAAAAGAGAGATTGGAATTCAAAACGTCGATTGAGTGCCACATGGCGTCACAACCGGCTGCTCAAAAACACAGGAGCGGCGTCCTCCCAGCCGATTGTTCTCTCGCTAGAGATTAAGCAAAACAATGGAGTCTTCGACGAATGCTCCCGCCTCCCTCTCCATATAGCATGGGAGCAGAGAGTTGGCCTTAACGACTCAGATGTATGACCAAGTCCAAAGTGATACTCTCAAGAGCAAGTGTAGTGTGCCTCGAAATTGAGAAAAGAAGGCAGATCCACGGCAACAGATCTCGGCCTGGGATACCCGTTGGTAGCTTTCTCTGATGCGGCTCAGCCGTCCCAGATTCTGCGCAAAGCTCAAGATGGAAGAATGACAAGTACCTGCGAGTAGAACGCAAAGAAGCGAGGGCACGGGTATCACGTATTTGCCGAGCCCGCCGCCACACCTTCTTCCGGCCAGGGCGCAAAAAAAGCAGCTGCAAGCGTGGTGGTACCTTCTTGCCACAGCTCCTCTCGGGCAGAGCCCACCACCAACAGCAGCAAGCGTGGAGGTTCCCCTCCCGCAAGCCCCGTCGAGGGTAGGGCCCACCACGAGCTGATACGAGCGTGTTGGCGCCCCATCGCGTCAGACTGTAATTGGAAAAGACCGGTCCCGAATGATTCTCGGGTCCAGCACCAGTCGCGGTGATGACGCAACTCATACATGGTGGCTGCGAGCGCGCAGCGTGGTGACTTACCATGCGATGGCCTCGGGTTCGGCGCGAGCCGCTCGTTGTTCTTGACACGAAAAGCAGGCTCGTATCATCAAACCCTGGCTAGTCGGACTGCGTCCATGCCCCCCGCCGCAACATGGCCGCGCGGTCAGCTACTTGCCGGTCGCCCCTGCGGCACGAGAAGGCTTCGCTGGCATGGCCTGCAAAGGCCGCCCGGAGTCCGCAATCACGCCTGACAGCCGACGAGCGGACATGACCCGAAGAAGGGGCCGACGCCAAATATGCTTCGCTGCCACCTCCCCATGCTCAGCAGGACGGCCACTCTTCATTTGTGAAAAGGAACCACCAGCAGCAGCATGATGTATCCATGAAACGTGCCACAAGGAACTTTCTCCCTGATTTGCTTTTGTTTGCGACCCTTGGAGCCCTCTTTCTGTGCCGCGCCATTTTGGTCGCTTTTTGAGCGCCTCGCACTAGCTCGCAATCTCCAAGAGAGTACCGCGACGGCAGCGTCTGTCTCGATAAATGCAAGGAGAGTCAGAGCGTTTCTCATTCATGGGGGTGGCAGCGGGTTCACGCTCTCCATATCGTTCCGTCGGCCTAGTGGTCGGCAGCGCTTTGGGCCAGCTCGCGCACGGCCGCTGTAGTACCACGATCAGGGAGGTGACCTCAGGAAAACGGAAGGAACGGCCGTCTGGGCCGCTCGCGCAACACCCGCTATGGGACTCGAGGTCCAGAAAGTCGGGCCGATAGAGTCTTCACGACATGACGACACGGCGCACATTCCGGAGACGACTGTGCCACCCACCGTCGTCGCCCTTCGGCCTTCAACGGCGGAAACTGTTGCCCGGGCTCAATTTTCAGATTGGCAGTTGGCACGGGCCGCTACCAACCAATGAAGATATTTCCCGCCATGCATATCAAGTCCCCCGAAGCGATTATTGCAGACGAGGGGCAGTCACCGTTCCGCGCGCAACGCGCTCCAGCCGGCGCGTGGCGCCCGGACGGCTGTCGCCTACCGCGCCCTCTTTCCGGGGCAAACCAGCCCCCTGTGGAGCCCTCACAGCGGGGCGCGCAGGCGGGGCGCGTCCCTTCGGTGGCTCGCACCGGTGCGCGAGCGGGCCCGTCATCGTAGATCCCACGCCACCGTCCCGTCCGCGACTACCGACTCAGGCGTCGCCAGCCTCCGCCGGTCGTCGCGCCCCGGGCGCCCCCGACTGCCCACCGGCCGCTCCCCCGCCACCGACGGGGACCCCGGAGTACTACAGCCGCCCTCTCGCAACATATCGTAGGCCTAGTCCTCACAGATGTGGCGGCGGCTGGTGTCGAGGTCCAGCGCATGCTTGGTCACGGGCCGCGAGGCGGCGACGGGTGCAATCATGGACCCCTGGCGAGAGTGAGCCACCCCTTTTTTGTGTCCCAAAAGAGAGGTACCGATGTGGCGGTATCTTTGGCCGTGGGAAATTCACACACACAGCCGGCCGTCCAGCTGGACGCGCTTTGTGCCCCGCGCCTCCTGCCGCCCAGAGCGCGCCTCTCTTACATTGTTTCTTCACCCTCTTGTCAGCGCCGAATCAGCGCACGCGGCGTCCCATCGTTCTCGCGCGTTATTTTGGGAGCTGTTCTTCCGCATGGCCGCGCCGGCGACGAAGGCCGGTGCACGGCGGGTTTGCGGTGGGGCTGGCTAGCTCTCTGAAACTCGTATTGTGAGCACACTTCCGGCCGATTTCTCCTTCTCACCCCGTCCCGTCTGCCGCGTTGGCTCGCCCCTCGCGTCCGTCCGCACCGCCCGGCGTTACCGCTGTTGCCGCGCCAGTGCGCACTTGTCGGCCTCCTGGGCAGCCAGAAGGGGGCACGTGTCGGCGGAACTGAATGTAGCATGGCGGCCGGAAATCGCAGAGCTCGGCAGCCACCTCGAAGTCAAGCGTGCGGCCACCGCCGCGCATCACCAAGTGCAAAAGTCGCAGCGCTCTTGCACATCCATCTGCGCGCGCCGCAAAAGGACAGGACTTGCAGCAGCTATCGCTCAAAAGGTAGTGCGGCGGCCGCCGCGCATCGCCACTTGCGGCAGCTTCCGCACAGCAGTGAGTAGAGAGGCCGGTGGGCAACAGGATGTTCCGTGACAGGAGCGCAGCAAGCCACTTGGCTGCCGCCGCGCAGTCAAGAGTGCGGCAGTTGCCATGCAAAAGACAGTGCGGCGGTCGCCACACATCAGCCAGTGCGACGGTTTGTGCGCAGCATCCACTACCGTGGCCCGTGCGCATGAGAAAGTGGATTGCGGAGGCCGCGATAGCCGCAGAGCACAAGGAAATGCGGCGGTGGCTCAGCACTAACACGTAGGGCAGCGGCCGCCGAAGATCACGTCTGGAGGGCGCCGCGCGGAGAACAGAGGAGACTCTGCCTCAGCGAGAGAGCCACGCTGGCGGCGGCTGCACTGCAGCACCACGTGCGGCGGCTGCCGCTCGACAACCCTGCGCACGGTGGCTGCCGCACCACAAAAACAGGTGCGACGGCCGCCGCACAAGAATAACAGGTCCGCCGGCCAACGCAGAACACGGACAGGTGCGAGAATCGCGGCATACGCATGAAAAAGCACCTGTGGGGCGTCCGTCACGCGAGCGCAAGAAAGATGGCGGCTCCCGCCGCCGTCGACGTGTCTCACGCCAGACCCAACTCGTGCGCACGATGACGCCACAGCATGCATGGCCTCGCGGTCCCGCGATCACGCCACTTCCTTGTGTCAATGATGCGATTTTTACCCCAGTGCGTTGTGTACGGGACGTTTTTAAACCTTCAGGACTCTTCCTGGGCCGCTGCGTGGCCTCTCAGCTGTCCTTCGAGTGAGGCGATGTCAGTATTCGCGTATGCAACATGACGTATCGTTCGCTGGCTGGTGTATCCAGTGGTAGGGGCGTGTGCCGCGATCAGCTCAGATCTGCGAGCCGCGCAGGAGTCGCTTGCGAGGCGGAGGTGCCGGCCTGGGAGCTGTGCGTGTGTCGAGCCTGCCCACGCTTGGAGCGCCGTCTCGGGGGTCATTCTGGCCAGTCCCACCACACAGGCTCGCGTTCGCGCTCTGGCCGGTGGCTCTTGCGAACGGTTTGGTGGCTGAACTTTGTCTGTGCGCTCTCGCCGATGCTCCTCGCGCGGCTCTTTTCCGTCCCTCCGCGCTTCCTCCGATTTTCCTCTTTCGCCCAGCCAGTGTTTCCCTCATGCCCCGCACGCTTGCCTCCCCGCCGGCCACTTCCACGCTCGGGATTACCACGGGGAACGCGCGTTGAGGGCGCCAAGGACACGAGGAGAGGCCGAGAGCAACGGCTCAGCACCTGTCCCCCTGCAGCTTCGCCCTCTCCGCCCTGCCCCAGTACAAAGACATACAATCAGGGGAACACGACGCCGCCGCCCACCCTTCCCCGCCGCCTCACTTCCGAATATTCTCACCCCGCAGTCTACTTTACGTTCTGCCTCACAGAGCCGGTCGATTTCAGCCTGGTGCCATGGACGGGCGCATTCATGTCTCTTTCCTTGGGACGGAGGTCCTCTCAGGCGGCTAGAACCATTGTTTTCCTTTTTTTAGGGCTAGCTTTACAAATGGCTGCCTGCTGGCCGACAGCTTCCGGACGGTGGCATGCCTTCTGAGAAACACCGGCCTCCGGGTTTCTTCTATTTTGGCCTCCGCGGACAGACGACGACCACAAGTATCTGCAATACCTGCGTGCTCGTATGTGATATGACCAAAGCGGCCTGTCCCATGGTAATTCTCATCGTGGATCTCGGCGGCTTGCTCCCTTCAACGACCACAATGAACACCCCTGTCAGTGGGGTGTACGCTGAAGATAGGCGGGCCAAAATCACGGCCCACCTCATTGAACTACCAATGAGCTACCCGGGACGCCCTCCGGGCCGCCCGGATAGTGGCCGGCGGCAGACGCGGATAGTCCCCCGCGGCAAACGCCCTTCGTGACGCCCACCGGACCGCTTGGACGATCCTCCATGGTCGTTTAATGCGCGCTGCCCTCTGAGAACTCCGGACGGACCCCCTCGTGGGAGCCTCGATCGCCGACTCGGGGGCTGTCCGTTTCTCAGCCATCGGTTGGGCTTGCTGCGTCGTGCGAAGGGCCCCACGTTCGACTCGCCACCGTTCCAGCCAAGCTCTCTCACCGACCGTATCGGGGGTAGGCACTGGCCTTAGCGCTCCGGATAGCCATCAAGTAGCTGGGCGCTGTCGGCTCGGGCCCCTTCTTACCCTGTGATGCACCCCTGGGCGTCGTGTAGAGGCCAGCGAAGTTCCAATCTTGAATGCTGGGGCGACATACAGCGGACGCGGATCACGGCCGTGCCACCCAAAAATCCCGCGCTGTCGATCAATTTTCCCGCGTCGTCGCAGGCGGTTCCGCCGCCTACGCCGCGGGGGGCGGCTCCGCAACCATTTTACCCTGCGGGAGAGAACCGTTCCCCGCCTTGGTGGCAACCGTTGCAGAAGTCGACGCTGCTGCAGGCGGCAACCCACCCAGTGAATATGTTGGGCGGAAACCCAGCCTCTTCCCCTTTGACGTTTTCACTCGGGCCCTTGCGGCCACAGCGTCCGCCCCTGGGCCCTCTCCACCCGCAGCTGCCTTTCTGGTTATGAAGGCAAGCATGATTACGTCATTGGGTTCTGGTCTGGGCTGGACGGACAAGTACCGAGAGCCGCTTTGCAGGGAGCACTTGGTGGTGAGCAAGGATCCTGGTACGGCGACCTGCTGGTCCATTGAGCCTATTTGGGCATCACTACATGAAACGTAGACCGCATTGATAAAGATGGGGCCAGTACGCGTCAAGAGCAATGTGAGCGCGCTCGAGAAGCACTTGAAGAAGATTTGTATGGGCGTGAGCACGTGTACGTCTCATTACCTGGCTGTTTAAAATTTTCGAACAACCCGCAGCCTCTCAGAAGAGAACATCAATGGTGGCGCTGTCGAGCAATATTTCTGAAGTGAAATCTTTGAGGCCATCCGCAACGACCGGGAGAAGGACAAGCGCTAGGGAAAATCGGAAACGCGGAAGGTCAAACTGGCGCTCTGCAAGCGGGTGGTGTGCTGGCGTGTGCTCCAGACGTCCGACAGGTTCAATAACGCGGCCAGCATTGCGGTCGGCAACATAGACGTGGACGACCCCTCCGACAGAAACGGCAAGAGCGGCAGCATAACCAGCCCGAGAGCGGCCAACACGGAAAACGAGCGCCTGCCGTTCGGCATCCATGCTGCCAAGCAGACGCGGTTCGAGGACGCAAATATGGAGAAGATGATGAAGGTCAACACGGTGGCGGTCAAAACACTTGCGGTGGCGGTGCACGAGCGTTGTGTGGCTTGCTTCTTTGGCTCTGCTGCGCGCAACACGCGTGAGGAGTCCGTCTAGCGTCAGACGATGTTGATGAAGATGAGGTGGTGCGCGCACATGAAGGCGGCGCCTGCACTGCCTCCTTCGTCGGAATTGGGTACCGCCCATGTGGCTGATGGGATTCAAAATGTGGAAGTGGACGCCGATGTAGCTGCTTTCTAAATTACGTCCACCGCCACAGTTGCCACGTCTCCGGGGCTTCCAGCTGCCGGCTCTGTCGCCAAAACCAGTTTGGTTCCTGGACGGGAGCTGTCGCATAAAACGCCGTGTCACCCCAGCCCACAGAAACAGATAGGGACACCTACTCAGCTGAGGGAACCTACCAGCACACCCTTGCTCGACTCTCGCCCGGTGACACGGTCACCTAGGAAGACACCCGACGGCGCAAAGAGGGAAAAAGGAGGTGAGAACGCAGTTATTTGTATTGTGGAGAAGCCGGGCCAAGGGCGCCCCGCTGTCCCCTTAAGCCAACATCGCGGTGCGGGGGAGATTGCGCACGCCGCGCCGGTTCTGGTCCTTGGGGCTGACCGCGCGCTTTGTGCACCGGGTAGCGCCTGGGCGACTCTTCTTGCCGGCCTCCCCGATTGCTTGGTCCGGGATCCCGCCGAGCGCTACGACTCCATCATCTCTGCGCCGCTTATCCGAGCGCCGATCGAGGATGAGTACCCCGAGTGGTTGTCCGCGACGGAGTCCCCAGTGAAGGCCTTGGCCGCACCGCCGGCGTACCCCAACCTGCTCTTCATGCCTGTTCCGGGTTCGTAGTTGCGTACGCCACGCATGATGCCCCTGTCAACTAATGCCAACTCCGAGCAGCGGGTGCGTCGGCGGAGCTTCCTGATCAGCTGGAACCACCAAGGGTTTTGGCGCCTTTCCCCGGTGATGCGCACCCAGTTCTTCGCGGCGGTGCCCTCTTGGTTCGCACAGATGAAGATTCCGATTGGGTTCACCACTGGGCGCTCCTTTGTGGCGTTCTACGCCCGGGATGAGATCGACTGGTCGTGTCGGGACGCCCACTCCGCCACAATGGCCATCTGGGTGACCGAGTACTTGGTGATGGCGTGCAGCCACTGGTACGAGGAGGCGCGTGACAGCCGTTTCTGGGTGTTCTCAGGCGCCCTGGTTGGCTGGCTGAATCAGCTCGAGCCGGAGGATCTTGCCGTTGATGAAGCCGATGCCTTAGGCTTCTTCCAGGCCATGCTGGCTCTGCGGGCGGCTCTCTCGGTCCATGATCAAGCCTCCCACGACGCCGTGCGCCGTCTTGATACCTCCCGTCGGGACCGGGATGGGCGGCGCACGGTGGTTACCCGGCAGGACACCGACGGGGTGCGCATCGTCGTCCAGAACCTCTTTGACGCCGCGGCGTACTCGATCCCGGCGTCTTGCGTGGCTGTCCCGGCGGAGGCACCTCTGTGTCGCGCCCAAGTTCCCCTCGCGTCTGTCGGGGTCCCGTCGGGCTGGGCGTCTGCCGTGGCGCAAAGAACCACTGGGTCCGGATCTTCGCCCTTGGGTGGTCTGCCTCTGCCGGGTCATAAACTGATGCCGCCTCCACGTCCTTCCCACCTCGCCAATTTCGGTTACCTTGGCGACGACGGCTCCTTCTTCTCGGGCGGACCCTACGACTCCCATGGTGAGTACCGTGGCCCGGGTTGCGACGGTCAACCGCTTGCTTTTGGCCCCCTCGGTGCCCGACTCACTCCAGTGGGATCCGTCGGCAACACTGGGGTCGGAGGGTGAGGCCTGGCTGGAGCGTCTTGTCGGGCGCCTCTGTGGGGCGTCGGCCAGTTTTCCCACCAGCGTGCTCGTGGTCTCTCTGGTCGACTTTCTCGGGTGCTTGTCGAACGACTTGTTTGCCTGGGCGGACACGCACCCGGTGGGGTACCCCGAGGCTCTGGAGGCGGTCCTGCAGGGGTGGTCCCGTACTGGCGTGAACGACCAGCTTTGGCGTCTTTCAAACATCCACCAGCAGTGCCAGGAGAGCCTTCTTCGGCGGGCGGAGCAGGCCGGTACTTGGAGAGCCCGCGGGTCGGGCACCGGTGATCAGCGGGAGGAAGCCGCTCGAGCGAGCGAGACCTGGTATCGCGACGCGCCTGGGAGCCCCCAGCGAGGCAGCGGCTGTAACGGCAACCAGACGTGAATGGGGCACAGCTGGTACGAGTCGGGTCCTCGGGCGAGCACCCCGGTTGATATTACGCGTCGTTATGGTCCTTCCTTCGCGAGATCAGATGGTGAGTCTGGTCATGAGCGCCCTTCGGCGACTCGTTGCTGCCTGGACTGAGGCGCCGTGCCCCAGGTCGGTGTCGGTCGGGTTCAGGAGCATGCGTGTGCTTCGTGTTGGCCGCGGTAGACCCCGGCCCCTTAGCGAGGGAAGAATCGGGAGACATAGTACTTGCATAAACGAAAGATGCTGTCTCTGGGCTGTTCCGTCAGGCCTACTGGGCGTCTTGACCCGGCTCCACCTGGTCTGGATCTAGGGAGAGAAGCCCCTTGCGACGACAATGCAGGGACACGGCCGCCACCGGTAGACGACCCTAGTGTTGCAAGATCTCGTCTTCTGGCCCATAGCCAAACCAGCGGACCAGCAACCAGTGCATCCTCTCCTCGTCCCACGTGTGGTCCATAAACCGGTCGAACACAAACTCTGACCCACCCGGCTGGAGCGCGTCTGGTATTGCCACTTGCGGTTGCTTGGGTCAGTTCGGGGGGTCCACAGGACCCACCGGCACCGCATGGTCGCCGCTTGCCCGGTAAAGGATTCCGCCTTGGTCAATCAGGTAGGTTCTCCCGTCAGTCTCCAACACCTCGTACGGCCCTGTCACCTTAGGGTCGAGCTTGTGCTTCCGGGTGTGGTTCCGCAGGTACACCCAGTCACCACTGGTCACGGATACCCGGCGAGGGCGGACTTTCTTGCGATAGTCCCTCTTGTACCTGGATTATGGTTTGGATATCGAGTCCCGTACTTGGGGTAGCAAGGCCTTGAGCGACTCCAGGAGGGCGTCCTTGGCCTCGGCCACCTACTGACTCGGGTCCTGCGCCATGTTTTCTGGCATCGGTGTCACGGAAGAGTTGCTCAGGCGCCGTGGGGTGACCAAGTCCGTTGGGGCCACGCCAGTAGTTCTGTGGGGCCCCTAGTTGTACGCCAGCGCCAACACGGAGACGAGCTCGTCCCAGTTGTCATGATGGTCCTCGATGTAGTGCATGAACATGTCCACGAGCGTCTTGTTGAAGCGCTTGACCTGGCCATTGGTCTGCGGGTGGTACGTGGACGTTTACACATTCTGAATGCTCATGAGGTTACACGCGCACTGGAAGATCAAGGAGGCGAACTGGGGTCCGTTGGCTGTCAGTACTGAGTCCAGGGGCCCATATAAGGAAATCCATACCCGGCAGAACGCCGACGAGACATCCGTCGCGGTGACGCCAGCCAGGGGGACGGCTCTTACGAGCTTAGAGAACCGGTCTACGATGATCAGGAGGAAGACGTTCCCGGTCGTGGTCTCTGTCAGGGGTCCGAGGCGGTCCATCGACAGGATCGCGAAGGGGTCCTTCGGCGGGAACACGTTGAGCACCGCCGTGCGTCGCCTTGGAGCAATCCTGTTCCTGGAGCAAGACCAGGGGTTGTCATGGATATATCCCTTAGGGATATATCCGAGCATTATAATTGTATCCTCCTCGGATAAGAGCCGCTGCGGCGTATCCGTATCCAAATATGCCTCGGGGACTCCGTCAATAATAATCTGAAGCGCGACTCGAGCTGCGCATTATATCGTATTCTTCTTGGACTTATTATATCCGAGTATATCCGGCCTGCGGGTGGGACCGGGACCACCTAAAAGCCGCCGCCGGCGCTTCTGGAGATATTCTCGAGCCAGAGCGCTTCAATTAATCTGATCACACCCCCGGTCCCTGTGGCATCGGTAATAACGGTGCACAACCTCCCACCCCGCGACGCCAACTGTCTGTGCCAGCAACATGCTTCTCACGCTTCCGATCTGATTTTCTACCAACCTCACTCATCAAGCATGTCTTCCTCATTTCCAAGTGCCGACAGCGGCAGTAGTCCGATCGACGAGGACGTTGTGACGCCGCAAAGGTGTCCCCCCCCGCCCCCGACCGAGCAGCACCGGCCTTTGTCCGGCTCGCAGAGGAGTGACGAGGAGGAGGCGCCCCCGTCCCAGAACACTGCGAGCGATGTTGACGTCCTGGCCTCAGTGGTAGGGCCGTAGTCGACCACGCCGGCGCTCACGTTCCCTTCACATTTGATTCATGGCGGGCGGGAGTGGCTTCCCGTGCAGGACGGGGGCAAGGCCTGGACCAAAGGACCCAAGCCGGCGTACTTCTTCGACACGCTTCACGGGTCAGGCGAGGAGCGGAGGGGCCACTTCGTCGTCCGGTGCCGCGTATGTGCCCTGGAAGGGGTAACCACGACGTCCATGCTCCGTCGTGGAAAGTCGAGCAACGTCTGGAAGCACTTTGATATGGTGGCGGCATCGCGGGTCTCCATCGCGCTGCAGCGGAGCAGACATGCGGCTGTCGCAACCTACAGGACGGACGCCAACCATGCCCCCAAGGCTGGCGGCAGAGAAGCGGGTGGCCCCATGTCGGCGTACCTGACGGTACCGCGCGACAGGATCATGAGCCCCGAGCAAGCTCGTCCTCATCACGAGCACTTGGTCCTAATGCTCGTCATGACGCTGTCTCCGTTTGCCCTGGCAGGGAATGCGTACTTGCACGAATCGGTTAGAGGGCTGAAAGTGCCGCACACAACCCCATCTCCGGATGGCGTGCGCGAAGTCTTGTTGGATTTGTACCTCTTCATCACGGATCGACTGCGGCGCGATTTGCGACAGCTGCAGAGTCGGTACCGGGGGCTACCCTTCTTTCACCTCGTGACGGACCTGTGGACGGAGCGCCACGGCTCTGGATCTTACAGGTCGCTCGTGCTCAGGTGCGTGAACCCCGACGAACTCTCAATGCTTGAGCTTCACCTCGGCGTCACGTCCTCCGCCGGGCGCCACGACCACGAGAACATCAAGACTTGGCTGCTGCTGCAGCTGTCGCGCTTCGGGGTGCGCCCACCAGACGTTAGCTCTTCCACAACGGACTCGGGCAGCAACGTCAAGAAGGCCCTAAGGCAGCTGTGGCCGCGATGGATACTCTGTGCGGCACATGCCATCCATCTAGCAGTCAAGTCGGCGCTGGGCGCGACGGGGCAGACGGCAACTGCACAAGACTCTCTGTCGGGCGCCGCCGCATCCTCAAGGCCAGGAAGCCGAAATCCGGCGGTCAGCACACTCTTGTGTCGGACACGCAAGACGACAGCCCACTTCCACAAATCACCTGCGAGGGTCGCGATGCTCAACGCTGTCCCGCTTCCTGGGGATACTGGCTCCCGAAAACTGCTCACGGAGTCGCTAACTTGGTGGGGTTCAACTTATCTTTCGTTTGCACGGCTTTTCACCCTCATGCCGCGGCTGGTCGGTTTTGGGAGGTTGCGGAACCTAACGGCCGCGCAGGAGAGGCGCTGCATCGAGCGGGCTGACTGGGAGCCTGTGCGGCACCTGATGGGTGTCCTGCAGCCGTCTTACGAGGCGTCTATGGCATTGCAATTCGCATCCGCCACCGTGGCGGAGGCGTTCGAGCTTGTGTGTCGACTGCAGCGTACGATGCAGGTGCCCTCGTACCCTTGCCCCATTGACCACACCGAGCCGCTGGCCGTTGGATGTGACGCCATTCTCGCCATTTTAGACGCGGACAAGGGCGGGACACACGTTATGGAGCTTGATGGCCACCTCTACGAGCATGAGCAGGTGTACGTGACTCGTACTCGGACCGCCACCAGTATGTGCTCTGAAGCAGCGACGGTTGTGTCCGTGCTTCAAGATGAGCTTGACAAGCGTTTCTTCAACGAGATGGACAACACCAAGAATTGGCTCATGAACGACGCAGTTTTGGCTGCAACAATCTTCACGCCTGGCGGCGGATGGATGCTCAAAAAGGTGGCCAAAAGACGCGGACAAGGCGACGTCACGGACCACGCCCGCGCCGCTGTAAGGACACCGACCACGCACTTTCTGGACGACCGCCCGGCAGCACGCTCGCGTCGCGGGGAGCTCGAGAGTGAGCGAAAGAGGTGCCGCTTGTCTTTGATCGGTTGGGACTCGGAAGAGAGTCGGGGGACCTGTGACGACACGCCTGGGGAGCTCGCGATGCGGGAGCTGGATCGCTTTCTCATGACGGTCGTTCCCGATGACAACGACGGCGCCCTCGGCGTCTGGGCAGCGCGCCGAGATGACTATCCCCTGCTCCATATTGTCGCGTGCTCGCTCTTTGGAGCGTCTGGGTCATCATCCGCGTTTGAGCGTGACTTATCTGTTGCTGGGCTTGTTCTGCGCAAGGACAGGTCCACGCTCGTAGCCGAGCACGTGGAGATGCATTGCCTAGTGCGTTTCAATGCGCACCTGCTGCCGTCGGACCTTTCGCTCATCCCGCGCCTATCCCAAGACGAGCGTTCGTCTGCTAGAGCTAACATGCAGCCGCTGACCTCCGAAATGCGTGCCGGTGGGACCGCGCCGGGAGCTTCATCGGCGAGTGACAGCAACATGTTTTTGGATGAGTCTGACTTTGAAGACGGGCACTTTTTGACTGTCGTGGGTAGCGGGGTCGGCCGTGCTTCGCTTCTTTTTTTTGCTTGTTAGACGATTGTTTTCGTCGTGTTAATCGCTAGGTACATCAAACCGAGCTCGTGCAGTGACCTGTCATCTTTGCTCCCCCCGTGCCCGTGCCCAGTTGACGTTCCTTCAGGCGCCGGTGAGGTGAATGGCCATGACGGCGCCGTGTGTGCTAGGGTACCGGTGTAGAAGCGACCAGAGAGACTGAGCTGGAGACAGCGGGCGGTCGGATTGCTGGCGCAGCAGGGATGAGAACAGACGGGCTGCAACCTACGAGCAGGTACGGTCGACGTCGTGTCGTTTCCCGTGCCGTGCGAGGCTGTAGAAACCACCTGGTGGGGGGTGGACGTGAAAGACGAGCGCTAGTCTGGAGGAGGGGTGGAAGGCCGCTACTGCGGAAGACACTCATTTACGAGAGCCCACGCCAGCGAGAACATGCGTCACAAAGAGGCAACTGCGAGGAAGAGCACGTTCCCATGCCCCCCTCCCCCACCAACGCTACCTCATTGGCCTTCTGCAGGGGCGCGCCGATGGTGCTTGGCACAGCTACTGTGCCCGCGCGACAGATCAACACTGTCATACCTGTTCTGAGGCGAGCAGACTGCAAATACAACCGAGACCGCGAAGTGGTCTGCCACGGCCAGTCTCCACGCCCACGCTGCGTTGACGACCTCGGGCGGCGTCGGACCGGAAGGGTTCGCCAAAGCCAACTTGCGCATCGGCAACGACGCAGGCGCGCCGATAATGCCTGTCAACGCCTCCTGGCCCGCCTCAGCCGCGCTCGGCACTCCCGCCGCGTCGACAGCCATGGGCAGGAAGGTGCATAAAGCAGCCACCGCCACAGACGTGCCAGCCTCGGCTCCTGTTCTACTTCGACCGCGTGTTTTGAGCCCGGGTGGGGGCGGGCGGGCGCCGACCGGCACCGCCAGCGTTCCGCCTTCCCGCAGCCCCACCGTCTGGCATAGAGAGGTCGGTCGGTTGAAGAGGCCGACTGCCACCCCAGCTTGTCCGCCCTTTGTAGCCGCTGGAAACGGGCACGTCCCCGCCAGCCACAAGCATCAGCTTGCCCACCTCCGCGACCACCCAGACACCCGCCGTGTACAGCCCTGGACGGGTGCGTGGCGATGCCGACCGGCACTTTGGGCTTGCCCGCCTCCCTCCCCCCCCGGGACACAGCCGTCGTCGTGTACGGCCGCACCTTTTGCTGCTTGGCATGGCGGGGTATCGTCAGGCGAATGGTAGGCCGTCAGCCGAGCGGTCGCTTCGGCAGTCCGCTGTTGCGACTT
>Ga0209295_1000610_pt1 | contig 15447 bp, 17 predicted proteins | sample Porto_5metaG_FD_187428 | JGI IMG/M metagenome (GOLD analysis project Ga0209295, IMG submission 187428) | Marine algal microbial communities from Porto, Portugal - Porto_5 metaG (SPAdes) (version 2) | ecosystem: Host-associated > Algae > Red algae > Unclassified | place: Portugal: Porto... | reverse complement strand
TAATTGGGTTTGTCCAGTCTAAGGTACCGTGTTTACGCAACCAAACCAAAACAGTACTCCTGCCTTGAATACCATAAGCCTTTTGAGCTTGCTTGTAAGTCATCTCGCCCTTTTCTACTTGGGAGATGACGGCTAATTTAAAGCCTAAATTGTAATCGCGCTGAGTGCGCTTATTCCCTGGGTTCTCTGAAGGTTTCATAAATAAGTCGAATTTGTGTCAACTTATTTCAGGACGGGACAATAGGTACAAAAAAAGCGACTCTTTAGGGAGTCGCTTTTTTCATTAATATATTGTTTTGCCGTCTTTGTTTTTAAAACGGTATTCTAGATACGTATACGCATCGCGCGGTTGAATTTTAATCCATTTTTTATACTCTAAGAACCATTTTGTTCTCATCGATGGAAAACCTTTTGTAATATAGGCTGCTATAAAGGGGTGTATATTTAAAGTTATACTGCTGTCCTTTTTAGGGCCTTTAAGAAGTTTTTCAAGGTCCGCTGTAATTTTATCTATTAAAACAATAGGTGCTTCCACCTGTTTCCCTGCATTATTGGGGTCCTCTTCAGTTGTTTTAATATTCATTTCAGGTCGTACCCTTTGTCGGGTGATCTGAATTAAACCAAATTTACTAGGAGGTAGTATTTTGTGTTTTGCACGATCATCTTTCATCTCATCTCTAAGATGTTCAAAAAGCCTTTTTCTATGTTGTGGTTTTACCATATCGATAAAATCTACCACTATAATTCCGCCCATATCACGAAGACGTAGTTGTCTTGCAATTTCAGAAGCGGATAAAAGATTTACCTCTAGGGCAGTATCTTCTTGATTTTTAGCTTTATTTGATCTGTTACCACTATTAACGTCTATAACATGAAGTGCTTCAGTATGCTCTATAATTAAATAGGCTCCTTTGCTCATAGCTGCAGTACGGCCAAAAGACGTTTTAATCTGTCTTTCAATACCAAACTTTTCAAAAATAGGTACGTTGGTGTTATAGTGCTTTACGATGCTCTCTTTTTCTGGAGCGATCTCTGCCACATAATCCTTAATTTCATTAAATAAGGTGGTGTCATCCACATGTATTCCGGTAAAACTATCATTGAATACATCTCTTAATATAGAAGATGCTCTATTGAGTTCTACAAATACTTTTGATGGTGTTTGAGCACGATGTAATTTTTTACACATTGCTGTCCATTTGTTCAGCAAGTTTTCTAGATCTTTGTCCAGTTCTGCGACTTTTTGTCCTTCTGCGACTGTTCTAATGATAACACCAAAACCTTTTGGTTTAATGCTTCTAACGAGTCTTTTTAACCTGTCTTTCTCTTCTTTGCTACCTATCTTTTGAGATACGGATACACGATCAGAGAAAGGAACCATTACCAAGTAACGCCCAGCTATTGATAGCTCAGAACTAATTCTTGGTCCTTTAGTAGATATAGGTTCTTTTACAATTTGAACCAATAATGATTGGTTCGCTTTTATAACATCGGTAATAACACCGTTTTTGTCAATATCGGTCTCGAACGGGAAATTTTCTAAAGTGTAATCCTTTAGTTTTCCTGTGCTCACTTGTTTAATGAACTTAAGCATAGAAGATAACTGCGGGCCAAGGTCATGATAATGCAAGAATGCATCTTTTTCATAACCAACGTTTACAAACGCCGCATTTAGACCGGTAACCGGTTTTCTGATTTTGGCAAGAAATATATCGCCAACAGAAAAGTCGTTACTGTTTTCCTCTTTATGTAGTTCAGTGAGTTTTCCGTCCTTTAGCAAGGCAAAGTCAACAGATTGGGAACTAGATCTTACGATTAATTCTCTATTCACCTGAATATTTTTTTGTCGTTTACCTAAAAAATAGGCAACGAACTGATTAAACAATACCATAGACAAATACAAATGTATCTGCCGAAATCCAAATTTTGGATCTCTATGTCAATGAACGTATTTTAAAAAGAAAAAGTAGTTATAAAACTACTTTTTCTTGTGTCGGTTAGCTCTTCTACGCTTCTTGCGCTTGTGTGTAGCTACCTTATGTCTCTTTCTTTTTTTACCGCTTGGCATAAAGTTCTTTTTTTAAGTTAATTATTTTACGTGTACGTTGCTCTTAACCCCTTCTACAAAAACCTTTGCAGGTTTAAATGCTGGAATGTTGTGAGCGGGTATTTTAATAGTTGTGTTTTTGGAAATGTTTCTACCGGTTTTTTCGGCTCTAGTTTTAATGATAAAACTACCAAAACCTCTTAAGTAAACATTATCGCCACTTTCTAATGATGTTTTTACCTCTTCCATAAAAGATTCAACAGTTGCCTGTACATCTCCTTTTTCAATTCCCAGCTTATCTGAGATCTTCGATACAATTTCCGCTTTCGTCATCTTTCAATATTAGATTTTCTGTATGTTTTTTCGGGTTGCAAATATATAAATTAAATTCAATCTTTCTTTCTAATGGGTTAATTTTAAGTGTATAAACTGCTACTTTTATAACTTAGTATCAAAGAGCATGTCATTTTCGGGTAAAATTTTAGATTGGTATCATCAAAATAAGCGCAGTTTACCATGGCGCGAGACCTCTGATCCATACAAAATATGGCTATCGGAAATTATTTTGCAACAAACACGTGTGGCTCAGGGAACCCCGTATTACTTGAGTTTTGTAGCAAATTTCCCAACGGTTAACGATCTTGCGAGTGCTAAAGAAGAGCAGGTTTTAAAACTTTGGCAAGGGCTTGGCTATTATTCAAGAGCTAGAAATCTTCATGCCGCTGCAAAAATGGTCGTTGAAGAGTATGAAGGTAAGTTTCCTGATAACTATAAGAAACTTTTAACACTAAAAGGGGTCGGTGACTACACTGCTAGTGCTATTTCGTCTATATGTTTTAACGAACCACAGGCGGTAGTTGATGGAAATGTATATAGAGTGCTTGCTAGATATTACGGTATAGATACACCTGTTAATAGTACTAATGGTGTTAAATATTTTAAAAGCTTGGCCCAAAAAGTAATGGATCCCGCTAATATCCGAGATTATAATCAAGGTATTATGGAGTTTGGGGCAATACAATGCTCGCCTAAAAAGCCTTTATGTTTACTTTGTCCTTTAAATGATAGTTGTGTTGCCTTAGAAAAAGGCTTGGTAGATGCCTTGCCGGTTAAGTTAAAAAAGACAAAAGTGCGAAATAGGTACTTTAATTATCTTATACCTATATATAAGGATGCGGATGGGAATCAATTTACAAGACTAAATCAAAGAACGGGCAAAGGCATTTGGCAAAACTTATGGCAGTTTCCTTTGTTAGAATCAAAAGAGGTATTGGAAATAGAGGATATTACTATAAGGTATAAAGAAGTGCTAAATGATATAGATGCTAATGAAGTTCTAGGTTTCAATGAGAATACTGTAGTACATAAATTATCACATCAGCATTTACATACAAAGTTTTGGTTGGTCTATACGAATGACGATTTCAATGACATGATTCCGGTTGAAAAAATAACCGATTTTCCGGTACCGGTTTTAATTGCAGATTTTATCAAAGCATTTAAATTTTAGTACTTTTGAATTTTATATCTTTAAGTTATGAGCGGTACATTGAATAAGGTAATGTTGATTGGGCATTTAGGTGATGAAGTTAAAATGCATTATTTTGAAGGAGGCGGTAGTATTGGTAGGTTTCCAATAGCTACTAATGAGACATATACCAATAAATCTACTGGTGAACGTGTTACAAATACAGATTGGCACAATGTGGTGGTTAGAAATAAAGCTGCTGAAATTTGTGAAAAATATTTAAGTAAAGGCGATAAGGTTTATGTAGAGGGCAGATTGAAAAATCGTCAATGGCAAGGTGAGGATGGTAATACCAGATATTCAACTGAGGTACATGTACAAGAATTTACTTTTTTGACTACCAAGAAAGAAGGTATGCAGAATAATGGTGGTTCAGCTCCTGCTGCTCAGAAACCGGCAAGTACTGAAACTAAAGCACCGTCTAAAGCTGCTGCTCCTGCACCCGCAAGTCCAGAAGAGGATGATGATTTACCGTTCTAAATATAATTTAAATAGTAACTATTGGACCCAGACCCCTTACCGTTATTAATGACAACATTGGTTGTAAACGGTGTTTTTACAATGAATATAGTTGTACTATGTGTACTGCTTATTTGCTCTGCACTTATTTCTGGTGCTGAAGTAGCCATGTTCGGCTTATCTACGACCGAAATAAAAGAACTACAAGATGAAAAATCTGCTAAGAGTTCCATTTTAATAAAACTTCTTGAACGACCTAAAAAGTTGCTGGCAACCATATTAATCGCAAATAACGCTATTAATATTGGAGTAGTATTGCTGTTTAGCATTATAGGGGATACCCTTTTTGAAAATGTCAACCAGGTATTATTTGGTATAGTATCCGTACGTTTTTTATTAGAAGTTGTGGTTGCTACTTTTCTAATTTTAATGTTCGGTGAAATATTACCCAAGGTTTATGCCAATAGAAATAGAATGAGCTTTGCGCATTTTATGGCATACCCATTAAAAGTGTTAGATTTTATTTTTGCTCCATTGAGTTTGCCCATGCGATCAGGCACACTGTTTTTGTATAATAAGCTTGGTAAGCAGAAATCTAGTTTAAGTGTAGATCAATTGTCTCAGGCATTAGACCTGACATCTCAAGGTGATACTACTAAGGAGGAGAAAAAGATTCTAGAGGGTATTGTAACCTTTGGTAATACTGATACCAAACAGGTAATGCGACCTCGTATAGATATTTTTGCGCTTAATGAACAGATGAAATTTCCTGAAGTACTTGGGGAAATCAAAAAACATGGGTATTCAAGAATTCCGGTTTTTGGGGAGAATATAGATACCGTAAAAGGAGTTCTGTATGTAAAGGATTTATTGCCTTATTTAGACCGAAAGACCTTTAATTGGATGACCTTGATAAGAGAGCCTTATTTCGTTCCTGAAAATAAAAAACTAGATGATTTATTAGGTGAATTTCAAGAGAAGAAAAACCACCTGGCTATAGTTGTAGATGAATATGGTGGTACTTCAGGCTTGGTATCTTTAGAAGATATTATTGAAGAAATCGTTGGGGATATTAGTGATGAATTTGATGATGAAGATTTAATATTTTCAAAGTTGGATGATTTTAATTATGTCTTTGAAGGTAAAACACCTCTAAAAGATTTTTATAGAGTTATTAAGTTGGAGGATAGTGATTTTTTTGAGGAAAATAAAGGAGAATCTGAAACCCTGGCAGGCTTTGTTTTGGAAAAAGCAGGTAGTTTTCCAAGACGTGGAGAAAAAATAATGTTCGAGTCCTATACCTTTGTGGTTGAGGCTATGGATAAAAAAAGATTGAAACAAATAAAAGTTACCTTACCACATGAAGAGTAAGTCATTCGTTACGTTTTTAGTAGTATTTCTTTTGATGGCCAGCTGTAAAGATGAGCAAGTACTACCCAAACCAAAAGCTAAAATGCGATTAGAGTATCCGCAGGGAAAATTAGCGGATTTAGAAACAGAGAACTTTAGTTTTAAATACAATCAACTGGCAAATGCAGAGCCAAATGGAGATCAAGCCTATACTATATCTTATCCAGAGATGAAAGGTGCTATTTTTTTAAGCTATAAAAAGATTAATGGTAATTTGTCTCAGTTGATCAATGATTCTAAAAGACTTAGTTATGAGCATGCGGCAAAGGCGGATAACATCGTAGAACAACCATATGTTAATCCAGATGAGAGAATCTATGGCGCTTTATTTGAGGTGCAAGGCAACGCAGCATCTCAATCGCAATTTTTTGTAACCGATAGTACAGAGCATTTTTTAACAGGGTCCGTTTATTTTTATACGAAACCTAATTATGACTCTATTTTACCTGCAGCATCATATCTTCAGAATGACATAAGAGGAATTATTGAAACCTTAAGGTGGAAAAAATAAATACGCATGTTGACAAAGCAAGACCTTCTAGATTGTCACGAACGAATAACTCCATTTGTTCATAATACGTCAGTTCTAACATCAAGATTAATTGACAAGGAAGTCCATGCAAAGGTATTCTTCAAATGCGAAAATTTTCAAAGAGCAGGAGCCTATAAAATGCGAGGGGCTACCAATGCAATCCTGCAATTATCCGATGAACAAAAGAAAAGTGGCGTAGTCACACATTCGTCAGGTAATTTTGCACAAGCTTTATCGCTTGCGGCTCAAAGTGTTGGTGTAACTGCTCATATTGTAATGCCAAATACAGCTCCAGAAGTCAAAAAAGTAGGGGTTAGAGAGTATCTGGGGAAAATTTATGAGTGTGAGCCAACAGTAGAAGCAAGGCAATCATTAGCCGATGAAATAGGACGGAAAACTGGAGCAACTTTTATTCATCCTTCAAATGACGATGATGTTATTTTAGGTCAAGGTACGGCTGCATTGGAATTATTGGAAAAGCAACCAGATTTAGATTTTATATTTTGCCCAGTTGGTGGTGGCGGTCTTATTGCCGGTTCTGCTTTGGTGGCTAAATATTTTGGTGATGATTGTAAGGTTTATGGTGCCGAACCTTTTGAGGCAGATGATGCTTATCGTTCCTTACAAAGTGGTAAAATAGAAAGTAATGATACAACGAATACCATTGCAGACGGATTAAAAACAATGTTGGGCGATAAGAATTTCCCTATTATAAAAGAGCTCGTTTGTGGTATCGTTAGAATTACTGAAGATGAGATCGTAACTACTATGAAATTGGTTTGGGAACGTATGAAAATTATTATAGAACCCTCTAGTGCTGTAACTGTGGCTGCAGTTTTGAAACAATCAAAAGAACAGCCAGAAGTTTTTCAGAATAAAAAAATCGGTATTATCATTTCAGGGGGTAATGTAGATCTTTCTAAATTGCCCTTTTAGTAAAAGTTTGCTATTGCTTGGCAAGAATCTCTTCAGCACGTTCAATACTAGAATTGATGTTCTCTTTTACTTGTTGTACTTTCTCTTCTTCTTCATTTAGCCATGCTTTCTTTTCATCAGAAAGTTCTTTGCCGTTCATAATTTCATCAGCGTCAAAACGGTCTCCAAAACCTTGCATCCAATCCATCATAGATTTATTTGCTTCTTGAAGATCTTTCATTGCCTTTGCTTCAACTGATTCGGCTCCAAGAGAGTCGGCCATTGGTTTTAATTGCCCAACTAACTTTCCTAATGTTCCCATTTTTGGCATTACTTCGTCATGAATGCTCATTACATGTTCCATTTTAGAAGGTTCCTGTGTTGTTTTCGATTCCTTACAAGCGGTAAATACTAAGAATGTAACTACAGTAAATATGTATAAAGCTTTTTTCATTTTAATTACTTTGTGGGGTAATAGCGGTAATAGTTTTTGCTGAGGAAACAGTATAAGTGTAACTTTTGACTTTAGTGCCGGTAATTATATCTTTTACTTCCTCTTCGGTAATGACTTTAGGGTCAAAAGTTATTACTCCGCTTTTGTTTTTATAACTGATATCTGCAGAAACAACCCCGTTACGCTCCATTAAGTTAGATGAGATTTTATCGGCACAACCTTCTTGGCAAGCCATACCTTCAATAGTAAGTAAAAGTGTGGTACTATCGCTTACATTGATTTCAGTGGGTAAAGTTTCGCCTTCTTGAGCCAAAGACGACTGTATTGATAATGTAAATATTGATACGAAAAGAATTAATGTTTTGAAGTTCATGAGTTTATATTTAGCATATACTTGAAAAAAGCATAATAGGTTACAGTGTAAATATACCAATTATGTAAAAATTTTTAACCAAGGTATTGCAAAAAAATTATTAGACGTCATGCTCACTTATATGAAAAAAAGCTCACTTTTGTTTAAAATCATCAATATTGAAGAATTTAGACCAAAAATGGATTTACCTAATAGTGCTATCATTTATATGGGGTTCTTCATTTATATTGATTAAAAGATCTTTGCTAGGGTATACGCCTCTGCAGGTGGGCGGATTAAGAATTCTATTTGCATCTGTCTTGTTATTTATATTGGGGTTTAAGTCTTTAAAAACACTTTCAAAAACCGATTGGAAATGGATAACTATCGCAGGGCTATGTAGTTCATTTTTTCCACCATTTTTCTTTGCATTGGCACAAACTGAAATAAGCAGTGGCATTACTTCTATTTTAAATTCTGTAGCACCATTGTTCACTACTTTGGTTGGGCTGGCACTTTTTGGACTTTCATTAAAGGGAAGGCAGGTTTTAGGGGTTTTAATAGGTCTGTTTGGTACTGTAGTATTAATTGCGGCCGGTATGGAGAATAATGTAGACCAGAATTATTGGTATGCATTGTTCATCATTGTTTCCGCCTTGGGTTATGCCTTCAATATCAATATTATAAAAAAGTATTTATCTCATTTAACCCCCTTGGCTGTAACAACTGCTAGTTTTGGGGTTGCCTTTCTTCCTGCGGTAATAATATTAGTGTATTCTGGGGTATTTCAGCAATTTGTGGGAAATAGTGCCATGCAAGAGGCAGTGTGGTATATAATGGCGTTGGCTTTTTTAGGTACTGCATTGGCAAATATTCTGTTCAATAAACTGATAAAATTATCCAGTCCCGTATTTGCGGCTTCCGTCACCTATTTGATACCGCTTGTGGCAGTGCTATGGGGCTTTTTAGATGGTGAAAATATTAGCTTTCTTCAATTGTTAGGCGGGCTGATTATTCTATTTGGGGTATGGCTGGTAAATCGCAAAAAGACAGTAGCTCTACAGAAATAGTGATTTGTACTGTAACAAAATGATTTTAGACTTGTCTTTGTATTGAACTAATCAAAAAAACGGAAATCATGAAAAGAATATTAGTAGTACTACTGGCGATAATTATTACGGTTGGTGCAATTCAGGCTCAAGAGAAATCATTCAACGTAAAATCTTTTGATAAATTAATTGTTAGTCCGCACATAGCGGTAAATCTAGTAGAAGGTGAAGAAGAGGGTGTGGTAATTGAAAATGCAAAAGTTTCTTTAGATAAAATAAATGTTGAGGTAGAGGGCAGAACGCTACGTTTATATTTAGACGGTGCCAAAGTGGTGACAAAATCTGAACGCATTTCAACTGATCAATGGCGTGGTAGTAAGTCGCTATATAATGGTACAATGGCAACTGCAACCGTTACCTATAGAAAGTTAGAAAATTTATCGATAAGAGGGGAAGAGGTAGTGCGTTGTAAGAATATTTTTAATGCCGATGATTTTAAAATGTCTTTGTATGGCGAGGCAAAAGTGTACTTTGATTCGGTTTCTATAGATGAATTAACAGTAGCTATCTATGGCAGCAGTTATTTGGAAATAGGTGAAGGTACTGTAGCTAGACAAGTATTTAGGGCATACGGAGAGAGCGAAGTAAATACAGTAGGTATGATGGCAGGTGAGACTAAAATTACCGCCTATGGCGAAAGTAATTTTAGGGTTCATGTAAAAGATAGGTTAAAGGTAACGTGCTACGGAGAAACAAATGTGAATTATATGGGTAGCCCAGAAGTGGATAAAGGATTGATTTTTGGCGAAGCAAGAATAAGAAAAATAGGATAAGCTTAACCTATAAATTAGAAAACAAAAAACCCGCTCACGAGCGGGTTTTTCTTTTAGGGTAAATTTTAGTTATTCAAAATCGGTAGGTGATACTCCATCATTTACTTTAATTTCAGAAACGATAAACTCAAAAGATTGAGGACCTACGGTTTGTAGTATTTTAAAAGGAAATAATATACCAGAAACTTCTTTGTAATCTTCAAAGTTAGAAGTGCTGGCAATTTGTTGTCCCTGCATTTCGGTTATGGTAACCTCTTGTAGTTTAAGTCCGGTTTCGGCATCATAGAAAGCAGATTTATCTTCTCCAACCTTTAGTTTGTAAGCATTTTTATCGCCTACCATTTCCATACCTTCTATAACTACAGATGCATCGTTAATTAATTGAAGTTCGATGAAAGGGGCAGATTCCTTTTTAATAGCTTTCAATTCCTTTTCTTCAAGATCTTTACGCTGACCTTGCATTACCATATAGCCTTTATCACCGTTTACAACCTGTTTGCTTACGGAGTTACCCATCATTTGTACATCTTGCATAAGTTGATTGCTAGATGTTTTTTTAAGGTTTAAGTCTAATTTCATTCCTTGCATTTCTGCTGCGGCCATCATGGCCAAAGTATTTACGCTCTCAAGTTTATCTTTTCCGCCAATAGCCGTAATATACTTTTCTAGTATGGATTTTACTGATACATCGGTTGGTACGGCGGCATTGTAATCTGGAGTTTCAACTCTGTCGGCAGTTTTTGAATAGGCAAGCACCGGAAGTTTTTTACCTTTAAATTCTACATTCTGAAGATTGGAAAGGATATCACTTCCTTTACCAACTACGATTACTCTGGCGTTATCGACATTGAAATACTTTTTTGCGGCAGCTTCTACATCTGCTTTGTTAACCTTGTCAAGCTTCTCAAGAAAGGTTTTATAAAAGTCTTTAGGTAGATTTTCTTTTTCGACATTCAAGGCATATCGTGCAATGGTTTCTGGATTTTCTAGCGCCATAATGAAACTACCGGCATATACGGCTTTGGTATTTTTTAGTTCCTCATCAGTAACAGGTTTAGTGACGATAGCATTAAGCTCTTTTAACATTTCAACTACAGAACTATCGGTTACCATATTTCTAACTTCTGCAGATGCACTAAATCTAGATGGACCATATTTATCGTTGCCAATAGAAGAATAGGCACCGTAAGTATAACCCTTGTCTTCTCTGAGGTTTGAATACAATCTGCTGTCAGCTCCACCGCCCAAAATCTCATTGGCTAAAAGAGCAGCGATATAATCATCGTCCTTCATTTTAAGGTTTACGATATTTTGAACCGTAATTTCTGATTGTACAGCATTTGGCATATCGACAAAATTAATTTGCGTATTAGGCACATTCTTAGGTTGAGAATAAGAGAAACTTGGTGGTACGGCTTTTGTCCAAGAGGTAAAGTAAGTCTCGGTCAATGTTTTCACTTCTTCAAGGTTAACATCGCCAATTACGATCAAGTAGGCATTTGCGGGTACAAAGTAATCTCTGTAAAACTCTTCAACATCACTAAGAGTTACATTGTTTACGCTTTCTTCTGTAGTGAATTCACCATAAGGATGATTTTTACCATAAGCTAAAGCTCTTTGAACTCTACTTGAGATGGACGAAACCACTTTCTCTTCGGATTTTAACCCTGTGATAAGTTTATCCTTTTCCTTGTCAAATTCCTCTTGTGTAAAATTTGGATAAATAGCGGCGTCTGCCATAAGCTCCATCATTCTAGGAAAATATTTGGAAAGTGATTGCGCATATGCTCTTTGAGCGCTAAAATAAAGTCTAGCTCCTAAAAAATCTATTTCTTCATTGAAAGCTTCTTTGCTAATATTTTTAGAACCTAGCCCTAAAAGACTACCTGTTAAACTTGCAACACCAGCTTTATCGCCTTCTAATATTGGTGGGTTATCTATAGATAATTGCATGGAAACTCTAGGTAATTTGTGATTTTCTACCACAAGTACCTTTAATCCGTTGTTGAGGTTGAATGATTGTGGAACTCCTAGATTAATTTCAGGTGCAGGTCCTGGTTTGGGCATAACTGTACGGTCTACCTGTGCTTGTACAGCAATAAAGGAGAATAATGTTAGTAGTAATATATATGTATTTTTCATAGTCATTTTTAGTTTGCTGTATTTTGTTCAGGTAAATATTCTAGAACCAATCGTTGGTTAGGCTTTAAATACTTGTTTGCGACCTCTTTAATCTCTTCTCTGGTAATGGATCTATATACTTCTATTTCCTTGTTGATAAGAGATGTATCGCCATAAAGCGCATAATATTCTGCGAGAGATTCTGCAATACCTTCAATACTGGCATTACTGTTTACAAACTGATTTTCAAATTTGTTCTGTAGTTTTTGATAATCATTTTCAGAAATAAGGCTATTTCTCAATTTCTCTACTTCTGACTCAATAGAAGAGTTTAGAGTGTTTAAACTAGTTTCACCCACTGGAAGTGCAAAAACGATATACATACCGTAATCTTCTAACGTAACCGGTATTGCACCGATTTGTAGGGCCTGCTTCTCTTCGTCGACCATTTTCTTATAAAGTTTAGAAGAAGGTCCGTCAGATAAATAGGTAGAAATCATTTCTAATACTTGGCTATCTCTATTTGTAAGACCGGGAGTTCTATAAGCGATCATAGTGGCCGGTATTTGAATATTAGAGTCGTAAGCTTTTGCATTGATTTCTGATGTGATAGGAGTTTCTTTAGGAAAGCTTCTTGTAAGTTCTGTTCCCTTTGGAATATCCTTAAAATAATCTGATATCAATTTTTTAGCGTTTTCTTTCTCAAAATCGCCTGCAATGACCAAAACGGCATTGTTCGGAGCATAGAATTTTTTCTGGAAAGCTATAAATTCATCTAAAGTAGCGGCATCCAAGTCTGCCATTTTGCCGATAACCGTTTCTTTATAAGGATGGTTTTGAAAAAGGTTCTTTTTTATGTTTTCAATGAATTTTCCGTAAGGAGAATTATCAACGCGAAGTCTTTTTTCTTCCTTGACCACTTCATTTTGAGTGTCAACACCTTTTTGATTGATAACAGGGTGAAGCATTCTTTCAGATTCTAGCCAAAGACCTAATTCTAAATTGTTAGAAGGAAAAACTTCATAGTAATATGTTCTATCTTCATTGGTAGTGGCATTACCTGATCCGCCGTTTGCAGATACTATTTTGTCCCATTCTCCTCTTTCGATATTTTCAGTTCCTTCAAAAAGTAAGTGTTCAAAAAAGTGAGCAAAGCCTGTTCTTTGTGGGTCTTCGTCTTTTGATCCTACATGGTAAAATACAGAGATGGAAATAATTGGTGCGGTGTTATCTTGATGTAAAATAACGTGTAAATCGTTTTCAAGGTTGTACTCTTCATAAGCAACCTCTTGTGCGAGTCCGGCAAATCCAATTACGGATAGTGCCGAAACCAGTAGTAATTTCATTTTCATTTAAACTATTTTAGGTTCGTGTTTAATTGTTCTGTTCTATTAGTATCCATTCAAATTAAAATGTTACACTCAATTTTAACTTTTGTAAGAACAATCTTCAATATATGAATTCTTTAACAGTTATTATTTTAATATGTTTTGTTTAATGATTAAATTGAAAGTCTAAACAAAAAATATTATTATGAAAAATTATGCCTTACCCCTTAGATTTGGTGTTGCCGCCAGTGGTTCTTTGATTGCTTACTTTTTAATACTATCGTTACTAGGCTTGCATGTTAACGTTTTCTATAGTCTATTTAATGCGGTAATTACCGGTTTTGCCATTTTTGAGGCAATTAAATATTATAAGTTAAAAAAGGGTAGTGAATTTAGTTATGCAGGTGGTTTTATGGCAGGTTTGATAACCGGTGGTGTAGCAACACTTATTTTTACCATCTTTTTTGCCTTTTATTCTACAGAATTACAACCAGGTTTTCTAGAAGAATTATCAACAAGATGGGCAAACACGTATAGAAGTTTTGAGGCCATTGTTTTTCTAGTGGTAGCTACTATGGGTTTTACCAGTAGCGTTGTTTTGACCCTTGCATTTATGCAACTATTTAAGACTTCGAACACTAGAATACTAAAGACTGTTTAAAAATCGTAAAAAATACTTGTAAATTCACGATTAAAATCTATATTTGCACCCGCCTATGGAAAAAATCCATCAGGTTTAATCATTACATTTAACAATATGTACGCAATTGTAGAGATGGCAGGGCAGCAGTTTAAAGTTGCAAAAGACCAGAAAGTGTACGTTCACCGTTTACAAGCAGAAGAAGGTAAGAAAGTTACTTTTGACAATGTTCTTCTTTTAGCTGATGGATCGAACGTTACTATCGGCGCCCCGGCTATAGACGGTGCCGCAGTAGAGGCTAAAGTCGTTAAACACCTAAAAGGTGACAAAGTAATCGTTTTTCACAAGAAAAGACGTAAAGGTTACAAAAAGAAAAATGGACATCGTCAATCTCTTACAGAGATTGTTATCGAATCTATTATTTCTAAAGGAGCAAAGAAAACTGAAACTAAGAAAGCTGAACCAAAGGCTAAAAAAGTTGAGGAAAAAGCAGCTCCTGTAGCACCAAAAGCAAAAGCTAAGAAAGCTAGTGCTAAAGGTGATGATTTGAAAAAAGTTGAAGGTATCGGTCCAAAAATCGCTGAAACTTTGAATAATGCAGGTATTTCTACTTTTGCTGAATTAGCAAAAACAGACGCAGCTAAAATTTCTGAAATTATAGCAGACGTACGTGGAAATCACGTAACTGACACATGGCCAAAGCAAGCTGAATTAGCAGCTGAAGGTAAATGGGACGAGTTACAGAAATGGCAAGACGAATTAGACGGTGGTGTAGCTAAATAAGCTGAACCATTAAAGTATAATAATATTTAAAACCTCAGACAATGGCACATAAGAAAGGTGTAGGTAGTTCGAAAAACGGTAGAGAATCAGAATCGAAACGATTAGGAGTTAAGATTTATGGTGGTCAAGCTGCTATCGCTGGTAACATTATCGTTAGACAGCGTGGAACAAGACACAATCCTGGTGAAAATGTTTACGCAGGAAAAGACCATACATTACACGCACGTGTAGATGGTTTAGTAAAGTTTACAAAAAAAGCTGGTGGAAAATCTTACGTTTCCATTGAGCCTTTTGAAGCATAAGCTTTAATCAAATTATTTTAAAAAACCTCTTCAGCAATGAAGAGGTTTTTTTATGCGATATTATAAACATCTCAATTCTACAATAATTTCTCCCCAATCTCAAACCAAGTATTCACACGTTCAAAACCTTCGGTATTTACGTTATGTGGTGAGGTAAACTGTAAACTTCTACCATCAAAATTCTCTAAATTAAAACTTCTGTCGTCTATTAAAACATCTCCTTTTAGAATATGTTTGTGACCACATAAAATTCGGTTTTGCCAAGGTAAAAATGGGAAGTGTTCATCTAGCCATTCACTTTTTTCTTCCAAGGAATTTGGAAACTGCATGGCGGCAGATGCAATATAAACTTCATGTTTGTCTGCAAGTTGAGATAATATTTCTTGGCTACCAGCAATAGGTTTTAAATTTCTAAAGAATCCTCTTCTTGTTGCATGTTTGCGAACACTATCTTGGTGTGCTTCTGGCACCATACGCCATACTTCTGTGCCAGAACATAAATCTTTTGTTAATTGTCCCTTAAACTCAGCATTGTAAAGTTCTATATGAGCGCCATAGGTATCAGCTATTACCTCATCCATGTCTACAAATATGATCATAGTTTTGTGTTTTAAGCGAAGTACGTAAAATCTTGGTTAAGAGAAAAGAGATAGTTTAAAAGTTGATGTTCTATGAGATATATTTTGAAAAAGAA
>Ga0209295_1000609_pt1 | contig 15483 bp, 9 predicted proteins | sample Porto_5metaG_FD_187428 | JGI IMG/M metagenome (GOLD analysis project Ga0209295, IMG submission 187428) | Marine algal microbial communities from Porto, Portugal - Porto_5 metaG (SPAdes) (version 2) | ecosystem: Host-associated > Algae > Red algae > Unclassified | place: Portugal: Porto... | reverse complement strand
TTATTTTGAAATGAATCGAATCAAAAATGACGCGAATACTCACTGTATTTAAGGATTTTTTGGTGAAGAGTCATTTTAAAAGAAATACTCAAAAAAGTAAATAAATTTGTGAAACAGTGTACTTAGATTCAAATCAATAAGTAACGAGCAAATAATAAGTTTACGATTTCGACGAGATTATTTTGTCCTTAGTTTTCTTCTTGAAAGCGAGAGTTTATCGGGATAAATGACTGTTTTCGAGGAGGAAAATAAGGGCGAAAGAAGCCGTCCAAATCGTGAAGTTATTATTTACTCGTTACTAAATAAACATGACAACATAAAACATATTAAAAGCTAAAATTATTATGTCATATAAAATATGTTTCACACATATTCCTCTATTATCATCATAAATTTCCTTAACCCGAAAGCAAAAATGAAGCAGATAAAAACAATATTATTCGTACTCGGAGTTTCCTCCCTGCTTCTTGTCGCTACGGCAAGGAACACAACACCTGTTGTCATAGAGGAAAATACCGAAATCATAACTGAACCACCCGGTCCTGCCAATCCCGAATCACAAGCGATGATGGATAGCATCTATCAACGTTACGACGAATTTAAGTCCCTAAAAGTCAACATGGTATTGACGACGGGCTACAAAGATAATATTGCCATTGATACCATTCACGGTTTTATGGATGGTGCAAAATACCGCCTTGAAATGCCCCATCAAGATGTAGTACATGACGGCAAAAAAGTCTGGTTTTACAACAAAAAATCAAAAAAACTATTCAGCGAACTCAATAATCCTAAAGAAGCCAACTTTATTTATCCCGTAAATACGATTAAAACTTGGGAAAATGCTTTTAACTACTCAATAGTAGGCGAGTTGGAACTTGGAGAAAATACCTTTGTGAAAATGTCTTTTACGCCCAAAGAAAGCAAGTACGCTGCACCCGACTCACCACAAATCAATCTTTTCGTAGATAAGCAAAACTTCCAAATCCTAAAAATTACATTCTTACAACCGAATGGTTATATTCACATGCTCGACTACCTTGATTTTGAGCCCAACTTAAAGTTTGACCCATCTATATTTGTAATGGATATTTCCTAATCCCATAAGTCGGCGGACAAAACTAAGGCTTAAATTTATACTCCCACTTACTGCCATGTTCTTTTATTGCACCAAAGATTTACTTGATTTAGAAAAAAGTTCACGATAACGAGTGCTTTTTTGTGGTTTTTACGTCATATTTGCTGACATTGATTTTTTGCTAAAAAGGTCGATAGAAGATAGTGGCTTTATTCCTATAGAATATAGAACTAACGACTATGGACTAAAACATTTTCTAACCAAATCTTAATTATTAGTTATGTTTAAAGAATTTAAAGAATTTATTCTGACGGGAAACGTCGTTGATTTTGCAGTTGCTGTCATCCTTGCAGGAGCAGTTGGTCTTGTTGTAAATGGTTTTGTGAACGACATCATCATGCCTTTAGTTGGTCATTTTTCAGGCGGAATGGACTTTGCGAATATGCGATACGTCCTTAGTCCGGCGTCAGGGGTAGAAGGTTCAGAAGGCTACGTGGCCGAAAATGCCATTCGTTACGGTGCATGGATCAATTCAATTATTAATCTCATCATCGTTGGATTCGTTTTATTTATGATTGTAAGAGCTTACAACAAAGCAAGAGGCGGTGCACCCGAAGCAGGTCCTACTGAAATTGACTTGTTGACACAAATCAGAGACGCACTCAAAAAATAGCAATTGATTATTGCGAACTAATTACTAAAATAAAAATCGGTATTGATGTATTTCAATACCGATTTTGCTTTTTTAGTCCAGCTTTTTCATCTTCTAAGTAGTGGGGCAAAAATAGGCTTACAATTTTGACGTGGTTATTTTTTCGATATTTTTTCTTTATACGAGCCAAATTTGACGCGAATACTCACTGTATTTAAGGAAAATTTGGTGAAGTACAAAGGAAAAAGAACAAGTCGAGAATGTACATTTATTTAATTTCTTTCACTAAGGGATGAAAAGATAATAGGCTTTCGGGTAGTTTACTCGTCGGACATTTTTAAATGTCAGACGAGAAGTATTTTGTTTTTGTTTGAAAAAGCAGTCAATATTTAAAAATCATATTACAAAAATGACTTCTCGTTCGCCCTATTCCAAAATAATTTAAACATGCTCTAAGCAGCTAAGTTATCTTTTTCCATACAATATGACTTATTTTAGAATAAAGTCTAATAAACCTTCCAAAAAATCTTAATAACTAATTAAAAAACCTTAATTTTAGCATTAAATAACTAATTTCTGATACTAAAACATAAAGTCTAAAACCTGACAACCATAAGAATTAGAATCTAACGGTTTCAAGATACGACTCAGTTGAACTTGATACTTATACTTATACTTATACTATGAAAGCACTATTCACCCTGTTGCTCACTGGTTTTGTCGCTTTGCTCATAGCGCAGCCTACTAATGATGAGTGTGCAAATGCCATCAACATTTCCTCCGTTGAAGCCTACTGTTCCGGTACAGACGAATTTACGACGACCGATGCGACCATGAGTGCAGGCTTTGGTACTCCCATGCTATGCAGCCCGACTTGGGATGGCGACCAAAACGATGTATGGTTCACCTTCTCCACCACAGCGACCATCATTGATATCTCTATCTCCGTCAACGGCGCTATGCTCCAACAACCGCAAATCGCGGTCTATCGTGGTGATTGTGGCGGCTTCGCCGAACTCGCCTGTATACAAGGCGCAACAGAGGAAAGCAGTGTGACACTAAATGTGTTGGCACTTGACCCATCCGAAACCTACTACCTTCGCATCAATGCAGCAACAACGGGCAGCGATGGTGATTTTCAACTGTGCATCGACGAATTTAGCTCCAATATCATTACCAATGTCACTACCACAGAATGCACCGGCTTACTCTACGATACAGGCGGACCAGATGGAAATTACGGAGCCTTCGAATCTTTCCAATACGCTATTTGCCCGACCGACCCGCATGATTGCATCGCGATTACGTTAATAGAATACGACATCGAACCCGTGCTTGACAACCTTTCTATTTACGATGGAGCGAACAATACCGCACCACTCATAGAAAGTATTGATGGACAAAGCAACGGACAGCAAACTTTTGTTCCGGTAGAAACGACCGGCTGTATCACCATCGAATTTACCTCCGACGGCGGTGTTTTCCGAAGTGGATTTGAGCTTACATGGGAATGTACGCAAGGCGGCTGCCCCGGACCTCCACCAGATTTTATCACTTGTAGCGGCACATTTTATGATAGCGGCGGACCAGATGGCAACTACGCCAATAACGAAGTAGAAGAATATATCATCTGCCCAGATTCAGCATATAGCTGTCTCAATCTAACTTTTGTAGAATACGATATTGAGTCATTTTTTGACTTTATAAATATATACGAAGGACAAGGTATCGACAACGGAACTTATCTCGGTACATTTGATGGGCTGGGCGGTGGCATCACTTTTTATACCGAAGGTTGTTTTACCATCGAATTTCAGTCTGATTCCTACGCCAATAATCCAGGTTGGGAAGCCACGTGGGAATGTACACAAGAAATGTGTCCGCCCGATGGTAGCGATATAGACTATCCCGATTTGACGGATTGTAGCGGTACATTTTTCGATTCAGGCGGCGAAGATGGCAATTACCTCAATAACGAAAATTGGAATTTTAGCATCTGCCCTGCGGATACCAGCATGTGTATTATATTGAATGTCAATAGCTACGAACTCCCTTCCGATAATGATGTATTGACCATCTACGATGGACCAGATATTGATGGCACTATATTAGGTCAATATTTTGTTAGCGGAACAAATGACGAAATACAAACACCGAGCAGCTGCGTTACGATAGCCTTTCAATCCAATGTCTTCCTGACTTCGGGGGGCTTCGACATCAGCTGGCAATGCACACAAGAAGAATGTACCATTGACACACCCATAAAGGTCGATACGACTGTAACGGCAAATGATTTGGCAGACGTTATTGCCGCAGATGGCGTAGTCATTAGCAATGTTACCCTCAACTGCCCCGGCGGTTCGTATGGAACATTCAATACCCCCGGCAACTGTAATATAGGCATGGAAAACGGCATCATCCTCACCAATGGAAGTGCCGAAGATGCCGAAGGACCGGATTCAAGCGGCAGCACCAGCACCGACTTATCTAGTGGCGGCGATACGGATTTGGACGAATTGCTCTCGCAAGACGGTTCATATTTCATGACCCAAGACGCTTGCATACTCGAATTTGACGTATTTGCACCGACCAATATGCTCTCCTTCAATTATTCATTTGGTTCGGAAGAATACCCCGAATTTGCTCCACCAAACAATACGACTTATAACGATGTATTTGGATTTTTCATCAGCGGACCGGGTATCTCAGGAGACTTTACCGATGATGCCATCAATATTGCCCTCATCCCCGGTACGACCACACCCGTTTCTATCAATAATCTAAATGCCGCTACCAATAGCGAATATTATATAGACAACCAAGAGGGCTTATGTATAGAATACGACGCCTTCACGAGCGTACTCACTGCGAGTGCAGATGTTATCGCTTGCGAAACCTACCATATCAAACTCGCCGTAGCAGATGTAGGCGATGGCATATATGACTCCGGCGTGTTCATTCAGGCACAAAGCCTCTCCACTGGCGCGGCGTCCATCTCACCCACTTACGAGTACAGCCCTGATATTGATGTTGCCATAGAAGGCTGCGCTACAGGGTTTTTCAATATCATTTTAGATGGTGTACAAACCGATACCACCGTTATCTATATTAGCGTAGGAGGTACAGCGACCAATGGCGAAGACTTTGCAACAATCCCCGATTCACTCATCTTTTACCCTGGCGATACCGTACTTACCATTCCCGTTAATCCAATCGAAGATGGCATCATTGAAGGAGTCGAAGAAGCTATTATCTATCTCACCACACCCACCGATTGTGGCAACATCCAAACCGATTCGGCAGTCGTTGTGATGCAAGATTTTATCGACCTCACGCTTGTTCCCGAAAGCCCTTTTATTACTTGTGACAATGCGACTTTTGAAATAACAGCCAATAATGCAATTAATTATCAATGGTCAACAGGCGACACCACCGCCTCAATAATGGTCACGGCAACCGAAAATACGACCTATTACGTCACCGGAACAGTTGGTAATTGTACAGTAGAAGATAGTATTGAAATTATTATTTCTGAATTAGAAATAGAAACCACGAGTATAGCGATTAGCTGTTTTGAAAATGCGGGTTCTATCACTACGAATATCAATGGCGGTATCGCACCTTTCACTTACGAATGGAATGACACTAACATCGGAGACACCCAAAATCCTACTGATTTGGCAGAAGGCACATACACCGTCACTGTCACCGATGCCAACGACTGTACAGGCACATCTTCCGTCGAAATTATGACCCTTGACCCACTTGTGCTCAATGTACAACAAGATACTACGGAAACTTGCGAAGGCAATAACGCCCAAGCGACCGTCACGATAGTCGGGCAACCAATGGGAGATTTTGAAACTACTTACGCATGGGATGATGGACAAAACACCGCCACTGCGATAGGCTTATCGCAAGGCAACCACACCATTACCGTAACGCTCACAGATACACTCGGCAACACCTGTTCCGAAACCGGAATGATAAATATTTCTACTATGCCTTCGATTATTATTGAGTTGGTGACGACACCCGAAGATTGTAATGAAGGCGGAGAAATTGCAGTTGTTATAACGACCGGAATACCGCCATTCGAATACAGTATAGATGGCATGACTTTCCAATCGGACAGCATATTTACAGGACTTGCGGCGGGCGATTACACCGTCATCGCACAAGATAGCAACGGCTGCACAGCAACTGCCCAAGCCATGATTGACCCTCCACCTATCCCCACACTCACAGCCACAAGCGACGAAGCCACTTGTGGCAACAATAATGGAACGATTACCCTTATCGCTTCGGGCGGAATTGCGCCTTACCAATACAGTATCGACAATTGCGCGACCTTCCAAACTTCGCCCCTCTTCTTGGGACTTGCGGCAGGTACGTACACCGTTTGTGTCCTAGATGCTGCTGGCTGTCAAGCAACTAATGTAATCAACGTAATAGAAACCGCGCCTTTACAAATTAATATTCTTAATTCATACAGCACAGGTTGTGGTGAAGAAACGGCTACGATTGTCGTGGATGATGTAACAGGCGGCGTACAAAACTACGAATACAGTGCCAACGGTGGCACAGATTTCCAAGACAGCAACACCTTCATGCTCGCGCCTGGCATGTATAATATCGTCGTTAGAGATGCCGACGGATGCACGGCTACTTTGCTGATTACAGTAACAGCATTTCCCGGACCAATCATCACTGCGAATTTAGATAACCCAAGTTCTTGCGGCGAAACGGATGGTACAATTCAGATATTCGCCAATGGCGGCGTACCACCACTACAATACAGTAATAACGGCGGTACAGATTACCAAATATCACCCATTTTCACAGGACTCGGTGCGGCAAGCTACACGCTCGTTGTGGGCGATGCAGGCGGTTGTTTTGATACCTTAATGGTCAATTTGACCGAACCTGATGCGCCTGTTATCGACAGTATTTATGCCGAAAATCCAATATGTAGTGAAAACAATGGTTCGATTGAAATACTCATCGGCGCAGGCAATCCCAATTTTGAATACAGTATTAATAATGGGGTAACATTTCAAGGTTCAAATACTTTTGAAAATCTCCCTGCCGGAGAATACGAAATTATCGTAGAAGACTTCCTCGGCTGTCGCATCACCTCAATGGTGACACTCACCCAAGCCGGCGCACCCGAAATTGCGAATCTTGAGGCGACACCCGCGACTTGTGGCGACGATAATGCTACGCTCGATGTCACCGTAAATGGCGGCACAGTACCTTATATATACAGCATCAACGGCGTCAACTTCCAAACGGAGAACAACTTCTTCAACATCAGTCCGGGCGTATATACGCTGACCGTACGGGATTCGGTGGGCTGTGTGACGGAAGCACTCACACAAATCATAACGACAGGTTCGCTCATTATCGGCAATATCGAAACCTCCAATCCGTCCTCGTGTGATGTATTGGATGGTGCGATAAATATTTTTGTAAATGGCGGTACGCCTCCTTATGAATTTAGTATAGACAATGGAACGACCACGCAACCAGAAGGTTTATTTACAGATTTGGATGCAGGCGAATACAATGTCATCATCACAGATATCAACGGCTGCGCTGCCGTTCAAGTCGTTCAATTGGCAACATATAATAACCCTCAAATTACCAACATAGAAGTAGAAAACACGAAGTGTGATGAAGACGAAGGAAGCATCATTATTTCTGTCACAGGCGGCACACCCAACTATCAATACAGTATCGACGGCGGCGCAACCTATCAAGGCGGCAATTCGTATACAGGCTTACCGGGCGGAGTGTACAGTGTTATCGTAGAAGATTTTACAGGCTGCCAAATAACGAGCGAAGTCACGATCAATAGCACTGATGCGCCTACAATTTCGGATTTGATACTCAGAGACCCTGCTTGCGGCGACGAAAATGGTACAATTACAATTAGTGTCACAGGCGGAACAGCGGCTTACGAGTACAGTATCAACGGCGGTACGACCTTCCAAAGTGCTACAGTATTTAATGATTTAGCGGGTGGAATTTATGATATAGTCGTCAGAGATTCAGAAGGCTGTGAAAGTTACGATCAAGTCATTCTGGCAGATGAAGGCGCACTGAATATCGGCGCGATAGATATTGACGATTCGATTTGTGCCGGCGAAAATGGCGTACTCAATGTTTTCGCCAACGGCGGTACATTGCCCTACCAATACAGTGTAGATAACGGCACGAATTTCCAAACAGGTAATGTATTTTCAGGACTTCCACCCGGCACATATAATGTCGTCGTGACAGATGCCAATGAGTGTACCGCCTTACAAACCGTCAACATCAACTCCTTTGGTGTACCACAAATCGACGATGTAATACTCATTGCGGCTACCTGCGGCGAGTCAGATGGTAGCATCGAAATCGTGGCGAGTAGTGGCGCACCTGCTTATCAGTACAGTATCAACAACGGTACGGACTTCCAAAGTAGCAACACTTTCACAGGACTTGCCGCAGGGACTTATGATGTCATTATAGAAGATGCCGTTGGTTGTCAGGCAAGTACGCAAGTCGAAATACTCCCGACTACGGCTGCCGCACCACAAATCACGACCGATGGACCGACTGATTTTTGTTTTTATGAAAATATAACATTGAACGCAGGCAATTTCGCGTCTTACACATGGTCAAGCGGAGAAGAAACCCAAAACATTACGACCAACGAAGCGGGGACATATTTTGTCACCGTCACGGATAGCGAAGGCTGTATCGGCATCGGCGAAATCACCTTAAATGTCACCTCCGAATTTACCGTAGATGCCGGGGAAGATATGACCGTAGGTTTGCAAGAAGATTTCGACTTGAGCGTTGTTTTTAATGACCCGGACCTCACCTACTCGTGGACTGGCTCAAATGGCACGTCAGCCAACGGCGCAGATGTCACATTCACTGCCAATCAGGTTGGAACATTCACCTACACCGTCACTGCCAATGCTGACGGCTGCGAAGTTACCGACCAAGTGACTATTACGATAGAAGACCGCAGCAGCTACGATGTCCCCAATGCCTTCTCTCCGAATGACGATAATTTGAACGAAATATTTAGATTAGTAAAGACTGAATCTGTTGATATTTTGCAATTTAAAGTATTCAATCGTTGGGGTGAAATGGTCTATGATAGCCCCGTCGGAGAATGGGATGGCAAGTTCAGAGGACAAGACCAAGTGGCAGATGTCTATGCGTACTACATCGTCATTCGCTTACCCAATACAGAGCAAGTAGAACTGAAGGGAGATGTTTTGCTGATGAGGTAAAAACGTAACACAGACATTCCTGTCTGTGCCTCCTTCGTAGGGACAAGGCATGCCTTGTCCCTACGAAGGAGGCAGGAATTTTATGGCGAGATGCCTCAAATTATTTATTTTGGTTTTCATGAAATTACGCGGTTTTAGTCGGCAGACGAAGGTATTTATAAAGCATTTTCGGTTAATTTGAAGAATTTCAGAGGTCAACAAAGGATTCGTCTGGCGACACGAATCGGACTTTTAAACAAAAAAGAATAGCTTATAATGGTCAAACCACTATAAGCTATTCTTTACATGCTCTTTAGAATTAGGTAATTCGTCAAAATTATTCTCTATTCATTGATGCTTCCATCCCAAGTATTGAAATAGTAATTTTATCACATTCATTTACTGTGACACCAAGAGTTGCCTCTGCTGCTAGAGTGCTGTTATTTGGGTCAGCAGCACGAACATATATTTCCTCGTCAGAAACAACGTTATAAGTTTTATCTGAATATACTACCCCATTTATTTCAGCCCCAATAATAAGGCTACCTGGGTCATCTAAGGTACCATCTGCATTAAATTCAACTGTAGTTGTTCCCCATTCAGGAGCCCATGTGCCGATGATATTCTCAGATAAACTTGGTGCTGTACATGAATCGTCATCCTTTTTGCAGGAGCTGAAAACGGTGAGCAATAATAATGCAATAAAAGAATAATTTAAAATTGTTTTTTTCATAATTAATCGTTTTATAAGTTAAATAATTTCATAAAGGTAATTACTTTTTTTAAAACTCAAACTCGTATTGTGTTAATTTTTTTTCTGTATAATTTTTCTTAATTCTAAAACCAATTAAACCTAATAATTTATGAAAGTATACAAAAATGCAGATGAAGCCATTCACGATATACAGGACAATACGACTTTAATGCTCGGCGGTTTCGGCTTGTGCGGCATTCCTGAAAACTGCATCACTGCACTCGTAAAAAAGGGTGTGAAAGGACTGACTTGTATCTCGAATAATGCTGGCGTTGATGACTTTGGTATTGGTTTGATGTTGCAGACGCGACAGGTTAAGAAAATGATTTCGTCCTATGTGGGTGAAAATGCTGAATTTGAACGCCAACTTCTTTCCGGTGAACTCGAAGTAACGCTTACGCCGCAAGGTACACTCGCTGAAAAAATAAGAGCAGGTGGTGCAGGGATTCCTTCATTTTTTACGGCAACGGGTTACGGTACAGAAGTCGCCGAAGGCAAGGAAACGCGCGAAATCGACGGGCGTTGGTACGTACTCGAACCTGCGCTACATGCCGATTTTGCCTTAGTAAAAGCATGGAAAGGCGATACGATGGGCAACCTGATTTTCAAAGGAACAGCCCGAAATTTCAACCCAATGATGGCAATGGCAGGAAAAATTACCATTGCAGAAGTGGAGGAATTGGTAGAACCGGGCGAGTTGGATCCAAACTTTATTCATACGCCGGGGATTTTTGTGCAGCGTATTTTTAAAGGAGTAAATTATGAGAAGCGTATTGAGCAACGAACGGTGAGTGCGTGATTCATTAACTCGTTATTCGTTAACTCGTTATTTGTTATTCGTTAATCGTTAATCGTTAATTCATTTTATTTATATTTTGCGAAGCAAAATGTCTTACACGAATAACGAATAACGAATTAACGAATAACAAATAACGAATTAACGAATAACAAATCACGAATCAACGAATAAATCATCCATCGTTACTTCATTTCGTACCAATAAATTGGCGTACTTATTTTTTTCGACGCCGTAACTGGTAATCATAGTCAAAAATACAGATTTTTTGGTTTTGGTGACTGTTTTGAAGGTCGCAATTTTTGACCTCAATTTTTCGGAATAATCCTTATCTATCGAAAAAGTATTTAGTGAAAACTTACATTCACAAAGGCTAATTACTTGGTCCCGTCGGTCAATTAGCATATCAATTTGAGCGGATTTTTCGCCTGTGCTGCCGCGCCATGCTACATTATTGGATTGTACACCACTGATACCAAGTGCCTTTTTGATTTGCCAAACATGGTCAAGACAGATTTGCTCAAAAGCGAAGCCCTGCCAAGTCCGCTGAACGGGGTTATCAATCAAATTAATCCAAGCATCTTTTCCTTGATATTTTCCATTTTTAATAAATCTAAAATAGAACGCAGTATAGTAATCAGATAATCGGTAAAGCGTGTTTTTTTGCTTGTTATCCAATGACGTATAAGCGCAAATAAAACCGCTTTCCTCCAAGTCCGTCAATACTTTGGTCAGCGTACCGCCGGATGAAATGCCGGATTGTTTGACGATTTGACTACGTTGCAAACCTTCATTTTTTGAAGCAAGTACCTCTACCACTTTCTCGTAAATTTCGTATTTGCGAAACAGCGAGCGATAGAGGTTGAAAAATTCATTTTTCAGCAAGCCCGATTTATCAAAAAGCAATTCCTGAATATTTTGAGGCGTACTCAAATGCGGCTGAATAGCATCCAAATAGTAAGGAATCCCGCCCAATACCATGTATAATTGAGCGATTTGGTAACGTTCTAAATCGCAATTTTTGGCAGCTAACATTTCCTCCGTTTCTTGCAAATTAAAGGGTTCGATTTTCATTTTTTGGGTGATTCGATTGTGCAATCCGCCACTGTTGTTGATGAGGATATTGACCATCCAAGACGCCGCAGAACCGCATACTATCAGTAAGACATCTTTCCGATTGGTTGCCCAACTGTTCCAAAAATGTTCTAAGCCCATCATAAAATCAGAAACAGGCGTATCAAACCAAGACAATTCATCGAAAAATAAGACGATTTTACCTTGATTGGTTTTACTTTCTAAATGTTCAATTAAACGTTGAAAAGCAATCAGCCAATTTTCGGAAGCTCCTTCAAAGTGGAGATTGGATTGTTTGAATAGGGCAGTATCGAAATTAAAAAGTTGCTGTTCGGTAGTCGCATTTGCCAGACCCGACATCTGAAAATCAAAGGTGTAATTGAAATATTCCCGAATAAGAAATGTTTTACCGACCCTTCGCCGACCATAAACCGCCAAAAACTCAGACTTTTTGCTTTGGATAATATTATCCAACTTCTGAATTTCCTTTTTCCTACCAATAATTGCATTAGTTTTATCCATAATCAGCCAATTTCGATACAAATATACAAGTTTTGGCTGCAAAAGTGCATTCTTTCAGCCAGAAATGCACTTTTTAGGCAAGTTTTGGCTGATACCGTAACACAGACATTCCTGTCTGTGCCTTGCGTGAACAGACAGGAATGTCTGTGTTACGGTATTTCCGCTAGAAAATCATAGCTCTCCGCCTCGTGATTCATACGACAACAATAGGTCACTAATCCATTAGTTAGGAGTAGGAAAGGCACTTTGAGTTCGAGATTGTATTGAGCGATTTGGTCGAAGGTGGCTTGGGTGATGGGTATCTTGGCAGATTTGCATTCGACGAGGAGATAAGGCTGTGTTTGCTTATCAAAAATGAGAATATCACAACGTTTGCGGCGTGTATTGATGGTAAATAAACGTTCTACTTGAACACGATTTTTAGAATACCCTTTTTCACGAATTAAATATTCCAAGACCAACTGACGCACCAATTCTTCCGGCTGCAATACGAGGTATTTCCTCCGTATTGGGTCGAAAATATAGTATTTTTCGCCTTCCTTTTTTATCGTTAGAAATTCTTTATACTTAGAAAAGTCAATATTTATTGAGTCCATAGTCAAACGTAGCACGGTTCTTCCAGTCCGTGCCGCATTAGTTTAGGGCTACATACGCGATACACGGGCTGGAAGCACCGTGCTACGGGTTGGTTAAAGTTAAATTTTATTTGTAATTTTTTTTCTCTTCCCTAATGAAAACCAGACAAGAATGTCTGGGCTACGTTACTACTTCCACGTAGCCGCTATGCGTCCATTCGCCGTCGCCGACTTTTAGCCACACTCCATCGCTATCCAGAATACTTACGATGTCGCCTTTGGTGAGGCGTTTGAGTTTGTCGAAATTTGTACCTGGTCCTGAGCGCACAACGAGGCGGTCGGTGGTGACATAGCCGCGTTTGCTCTCCTGATATTTAATGTATTTGCCGTGTACCCAGCGGTCGCCGCCAGCGAGTTTGACCCAACTGCCTTGGGTGGTAACGACTTGTACGCTTGCGCCATCGGCGAGTGTACCGACTTTTGGATATTGCGAACCCGGTCCGCTGCGCACATTGAGGTCGGTGCCATCGACATCGACTGTCGCCAGTTTATTACTGTATTTCATGTTGACATAATCGCTGTGTATCCAGCGGTCTGCACCGATTCTGAACCAATCACCAATACGGTCGTATACATTAACCTCCTCATTTATTGGGAGTTTTTCGACGATAGGATATGAGGATCCGTTGCCAGTGCGAACATTGAGATCGGCTACATTGACGGTAGCTTTTTTGACGGGGTCGGCTACGGGGAGATTGACGCCCACGTTGACATCGCTGCGAAATGCCTGCCATGCTTCTTCGTCTATCATCATTCGCGGACAGTCTTTTCCGGTAATATCGAAATGGCGAAAGAGCTGAAATATCGTAAAATTATGCCTGTTTAGTAGTTTTTGGACGAGGGCTACCGTATTGCGATAAGTGGTGTCCCAGTCGCCGTCTTCATTGACACACATTTCGACACCAATTAAAAAATAATTCGGATTTCTATCGCCTTCGGCAATGTTCAAACCAATGGGTTTATAGTCTCGCGCACCTACGTGAAAGGCTACTTCGTTTTCTGGCAAACACTGAAGCACGGTCTCCGCATCTATGATATAATGTGCTGACGCAAAACGATTTGTGGAATTGAAGTAGTTGCGATTTGCCCACGAATTTGAGCCTTCCATGGTATTGGCAGTCCAATGCACGACGACGCCTTTCATATCGTAAATCGTATAGCGTTCGGGGTTTCGCAGAAAGGGGCGGTTTCTCCTGCTGGTCAACAAACCGTTTTTAATTGATAACATTGCTAATGCTTAAATGCTTGAATGATGAAATGTTTAAATGTAGTGGAGAGTGTGAGAGTGGAGAGTTTGAGAGTGGAGAGTTTGAGAGAAAGAGTTTTACGAAGTAAAACTCTTTCTATTCTCTTATACTCTTTACTCTTACACTCTCCACTCCTCAACTCGTATATGACGAATGAATAATAGCGGTAAGATACCACTTTTTTTCGTATTGAGTAAATACAAATCGTAATACGCGCCAATCGAAACCACGCATTTTGGGGTCAAGATTGTCAATGTAATATTCTACATTGATGGCGTCGGGATAAGTTTTTTGGATGGTATTATATGAGTTGCCGTATTGTTTGAATTGGTTGTAAGTGATAGTTGATTTTTCTAAAAAATCTCCATCGTATACAAATTCGCGGTAGTATTGCGGAAAGGTGCGGCGTATGGGCGAACCACTGCCATCGTAAGTTCCCCAGACATATATTTTGGTGGTATCTATGGTCGTGAGGTCTGTTGTTTTGAAGGTGAGGTTGTTTTCATTGACATCTGAATAGGGCGAAAAACGGATGCCCAGCGTAGGGTGTGCGTGTGTAGCGAGGGTGCGCCAGTCGGCAGCTTTGAGGATGCGGACGATGTTGGCAGCTTTGTTTTTGATTAGGGTGGAATCGGGTAGGGGAGTGGTGGTTTCAAGACTTGGGGCTGTTTCAATGGTTTGGGTTTTGTTGCGTTCTCCAGTGTTTTGGGCGTCATTTGAAGTGCCGCCGCAGGCGGATAGTAAGGCTGCTAATGACAAAATTACTAATAGGTGTTTTAGAAATACCTGTTTTTTATTTTTTCTTATTGTCTTGAAAACCAATATTTAGTATTAAAATTATGATGAAAAATAGTTCTTTCCTTACTCGTTTTTTTTGTCCCGTCATTCGTCCCTTGCGTAAGGGATAGGAGGTGTTGTCTGAACGAAGTGGAGCGATAGCGGAACGAAGAGAGTGCCGGATAGCCCGACCCCCGACTGGTAAGGAGGGGGATACGCCCAACTTCAACTTCAAACCCAACTTCAACTTCAACTTCAACTTCAAACTCAACTTCAACTTCAACTTCAAACTCAACTTCAACTTCAACTTCAAACTCAACTTCAACTTCAAACTCAACTCAACTTCAAAAACTCATTCGCTTTCAGCGAACTGGTATAGGCGATTTTAATTAAGGGAAGACGAAAAAAATAATCTACCCGTCTGAATTGTTATTTTTCTTATATGTTTCACTAAATCTTCCTTATCCCGAATCAAGTACGGGACAGGCTGTAGCTCGGCTATGCGCGTCAAATTTAGCCAAACATATAAAAAAAATAACTTCTTCATTTGGGGTAGATTATTTTCTTCCTCTTCCCTAACGTAGCGATAGCGGAGTGGAGAGAGTGCCGGATAGCCCGACCCCCGACTGATAAGGAGGGGGATACGCCCAAATTTTCATTCACTTCACTGGATTTGT
>Ga0209295_1000607_pt1 | contig 15558 bp, 12 predicted proteins | sample Porto_5metaG_FD_187428 | JGI IMG/M metagenome (GOLD analysis project Ga0209295, IMG submission 187428) | Marine algal microbial communities from Porto, Portugal - Porto_5 metaG (SPAdes) (version 2) | ecosystem: Host-associated > Algae > Red algae > Unclassified | place: Portugal: Porto... | reverse complement strand
AATACGAAGATACTATTCCAGCAATGGCCGCGACCATCGGTAAAGTTGTTATGGTGGGCGCCATTGCAGCAACCTTTGCAGGTCCACTCGGCTTAGGTGATGCGTTTGTCTTAGAAAACGTGCGCTATGAGCTATTAATTGTTTCATTCTTTATTATCTTATTTTCGGGCTTTCTATTGCCGACGGCCAACCTCGCTGGTACTCACGGCCCACTTATTCCTTTGATTCCTATTGTGGTAGCAGCTGGCGGACATCCGATGGCCTTTGGTCTGCTTATCGGTGCTTTTGGTCTGCTCCTTGCGATTAGTAAAGGAGGCAGTCTGCTGGCTAATTTAACCAGCAAAGGTGTGTGCGGTGGCCTCTTGATTTACTTGGGCTTTATCGGAACCACTTCACAGGTCAAAAATCTTTTTGCTTGGGCAGAGGGAATCGGCATGTCGCATGTTGCTTTCTTTATTATTTTGGCGACTATCTTGCTATATGCGTTGCTTGAGCATTGGCAAAAACGCTGGCTCGCGGTTCCGCTAAGCTGCTTCTTAGGTGGTGGTTTAGCCTTTGCACTGGGCGCACCTTTTGAATTCAAGACAGCACCAGGTCTACCAAACATGAACCCAATGTATTGGTGGGGCGAAAATACCGGTTGGATGCTAGGTCTGCCGACGATTGAAAGCTTCATTGTGGTACTGCCGTTTGCTATTTTGGCCGTGGCAATGTGGTCACCGGATTTCTTAGGCCATCAGGTATTCCAAAAAATCAGCTATCCTAAACGTACTGAAAAAGTGCTGATGGATATTGATGACACGATGACCAGTGCTTCATTTCGTCAGGTAGTCGGCTCTGTATTAGGCGGTGCCAACTTTGCTTCATCTTGGGGCACCTACATCGTCCCTGCGGCGATTGCTAAACGTCCGATTCCTGCCGGTGCTTTATTGACGGCTCTATTCTGTATCATTGCAGGGGTTTGGGGCTATCCGATGGATTTGGCCATTTGGCAGCCAGTGATGTGTGTGGCCTTGATCGTTGGCGTGTTTATTCCATTACTAGAAGCTGGTATGGAGATGACGCGTGAAGGTAAAACCACGCAATCTGCTGCTATCGTGGTATTCGCGTCGGCATTGGTTAACCCAGCCTTTGGTTGGTCGCTCACGTTGTTGCTTGATAATTTGGGCTTGATTGGCTCTAAAGAACGTAGTGCCAATTTGACTAAGATGAGTCGCTGGATCATACCGGGTATTATGTTTGTGGTGCTGACGGGCGTGATGGCTATCGTCGGTATGCTACCGGGTATCCCAGCATTGATGGCAAACTTCCGTCATTAATAGTATGTGGTCGAATAAACGATAATAGAACAAACTAAGCCGGCGAACGCTGGCTTTTTTATGGGTAGCGCTGCAATAACAATTGGCTTGTAAAACAATGACTCCCGCCCCATAACTAACAGTATTACTAAGATTTTTAAGAGCAATAAATTCTATGGTTAATGTCTCAGAATCGAGTCCTGTCGATGATAAAAAAGCCCGTCTTAAGCATTTGATTAAGCGCCTGCCTAACTTGCCAGGGGTGTATAAGATGCTGGGCAAGAACGGTGATATATTATACGTTGGTAAAGCTAAGTCGCTAAAAAGTCGGGTAAATAGCTATTTTGCCAAAACGATAGATCACCCAAAGACACGGGCGCTAGTGGCGCGGATTCATAATATTGAGACTATCATTACGCGTAGTGAGACTGAAGCGCTGTTGCTTGAACAGAATCTAATCAAAGAGCATCGACCGCCCTATAATGTGCTGTTGCGTGACGATAAATCCTATCTTTATGTGTTTATCTCAGCCGATAAGCCTTATCCACGTTTGGCTTATGGTCGCGGCAAAGGTAATCATCAAAAAGGTCGATTCTTTGGCCCGTTTCCCTCTGCACATGCGGCAAAAGAAACGCTGGTCTTGATGCAAAAGATGTTTCAAATGCGTCAATGTACCAACACCTTTTTTAAGCAGCGTCAGCGTCCTTGTCTGGAGTATCAGATCAAACGTTGCCGTGCGCCTTGTGTCGGCTTGGTGTCGCCAGAAGAGTACGCAGAGGATGTGAATAATACCATTCGTTTTCTAAAAGGCGACTCTAGCGATATTCATACGACTCTGATTGAAAAAATGGAAGCGTCAGCCGAAGCGTTAGATTTTGAAAAGGCGGTATTTTATCGCGATCAGCTGTCCATGTTACGTGAAGTACAGGCAAGGCAAGCGGTCTATACCGTACAAGGTGAGGCAGATGTGATTGCGATTGCCAGTCAGGCTGGCATGACCTGTGTGAACGTGCTGACGGTACGTGGGGGGCGTGTATTGGGCGGAAAAAACTATTTCCCAGATGTGGATAGTAGTGAGTCGTTAGCAGATAACTTATCGGCCTTCATTACGTCATTTTATTTCCAAGTGACCGATGATCTGCCAGCTGAAATCATATTGAGCCATCAGATACCAGATCAGGTGGCAGTGAGTGAAGCATTGGCAACGCACTTTGGTAATAAAGTAGTCATCAAGACCAATGTACGCGAGCACCGTTCAGAGTGGCTAGACTTAGCAACACTAAATACCAGTAATGCATTAAAAACCAAGCTTGGCGATTATTTAGAGCTGCATGCACGCTTTGGCGCACTAAAAGACGTATTGGCAACTGTCACAGATCGGACGATTGATCGCATTGAGTGTTTTGATATCTCTCATACAATGGGTGAGGCGACCATTGGTAGCTGCGTGGTGTTTGACCAAGGTGGCTCGCGTCGTCGCGATTACCGTCAATATGCTATCCATGATATCCAAGGCGGCGATGACTATGCAGCGATGAAACAAGTGCTGACTCGACGTTATAAGAAGCAGCCGTTGCCTGACTTGCTATTGGTTGATGGTGGTAAAGGTCAGCTTGGCATTGCCAAAGAGGTATTAACTGAGTTGGGTATTCTTGGCGACACCTTGCTCATCAGTGTGGCAAAAGGGGAAGGGCGCAAGGCTGGCCTTGAGGTATTGCACTTTATCGATCACGAACCGTTAGATCTACCGATGGATAGCAAAGCATTGCACTTGCTGATGCATATTCGTGATGAAGCGCATCGTTTTGCGATTACTGCTCACCGTAAAAAACGCGATAAGCGTCGCTCGTCATCAGTGCTAGAGGTAATACCGGGACTGGGTGAGAAACGTCGTCGTGACTTGCTCAATCATTTTGGTGGTATGCAGCAGTTGCTTGGCGCTTCACAGCAAGAGTTGGCAGGCGTACAAGGCATCGGACCAGTACTCGCAAAAACGGTGTACAAGGTATTGCATGAGTAATAGATTAGATAGTATCAAGCAGCAGTTTTTATTGACTGTATACAAATAAGACTTTGTGAAGAGTAAACGAAAAAAGGGCAGTCTTGGATAAGTAAAATCATCCAAGACTGCCCTTTTTTTAATAGGCTTTTACTACTTATCAGTTGCTACTTTATAAGTGGTAAATTTAAAGCTTAAATCACTTTTTTCATCGTGCATCTGCTCAGACTCGTCTGCTACTTTAAAGCGTTCTGGCAGCTCAGGATAAAATGCATCACCGCCAGCAATGTCAGTATCTACATGAGTCAGCTCAATACGGTCGGTGTACATCAGAGCGTCGCTAAATACTCGCTCACCGCCAATTACCCAAATCGTGTCAAGATGCGCGCCATGAGCAAGGCTAGCTGCTTGTGTCAGAGCATCGTCTAGGTTATGTACCACATAGGCGTTACTGCTATCTGAGAGACCTTTTACCTCAGCATAATCCATCTGTGTCGTGACAATAAAGCTCACACGTTTTGGTAATGGTTTACTACCCATCGATTCAAATGTCTTACGACCCATGATCACGATACCTTGAATATTGCTATCGTTTTCTTTGGTCGTCATGCTTTTGAAATGTTGCAAATCTGCTGAGATATGCCACGGCAGCTCATTGTTCTTGCCGATACATCGATTGCTACTGATAGCAGCGATTTGGGCAACTTCGGTATGGGCATAGCTCATAATATATCCTTTTTATTGTATTTTTAAATCTTGCTCTTATCTCGTGTAGTTAAGCAGATTAACTTTATACGGCAACTTTGGCTTTGATAGCAGGGTGAGACTCATAGTCATTGACGTTAATGTCTTCGTACTCAAATGCAAATATATCTTTTACTTCAGGGTTCAAAGATAATGTAGGCAGTTTATATAGCGAGCGAGTCAACTGTAGCTCGGCCTGCTCACGGTGATTTTGATAGATATGGCAATCACCACCTGTCCAAACAAACTCTCCAACTTCCAGACCACACACCTGCGCGATCATATGAGTCAATAGCGCATAGCTTGCAATGTTGAAAGGCACGCCTAAAAATAAGTCAGCCGAACGCTGATACAGCTGGCATGACAGCTTATTGTCTGCGACAAAGAACTGAAATAACGTATGGCATGGTGGTAGCGCTACTTGCTCCGCTTCACCGGGATTCCAGCCTGAAACAATCAAACGCCGTGAATTCGGATTGGTCTTTATATGTTCAACGACTTGTGCAATTTGATCGACACCATCAGCGTTATAACTGGCATCTTCATTTTTGGTCGCGCCATAGTTACGCCATTGATGACCATAGATAGGACCCAAATCACCAGCAGGTCTGTTGAAGCGTGCGGTTTGTTCAGCTGTCGCCCACTCATTCCAAATACGAACGTTATTCTGTTGGAGATAATCGACATGAGTGCTGCCACTTAAAAACCATAATAGCTCATAAGCGATAGATTTAAAGTGAACTTTTTTGGTCGTTAGCAGTGGGAATCCCTCTGCCAAGTCAAAGCGTAGCTGTGCGCCAAAATGACTAAGCGTACCAGTACCAGTGCGGTCGCCTTTTTCGGTGCCATTGTTGAGAACGTGGCGCAGCAAATCAAGATATGCCTGCTCGTTATTACTTTGGGTACCATTGATCATAAAATGCTCTTTAGTTACTGCTGACAGCGCATATAAGCTAGATGAGTAGTTGCTATATACACTGTCACTATTGAAAGTATTGCTAGGGTAGGCGTGTTGATAGCTTATCCTATTTTAAGTCATCAACCTTTATTACAAAAAGGTAGGCTTAATAAGCAGCTTGCTTACCCCAGTCATAGATACCACGTTTATAAGCGTAGCCGATCAAGAACAGACCGATAATTATCATTGGCGCGCTTAGTATCTGACCTTTCGTCATCCAACCCATCAAGATAAACCCTTGGTCGATGTCTGGCTGGCGGAAAAACTCAATGATAAAGCGGCTAAAGCCATAACCAAGCATAAAGACACCGGTCACTGCCATACGAGGACGGGGCTTTGATGAATACCACCACAAAAATAGAAACAACAGCAGACCTTCTGCAAGGGCTTCATACAGTTGCGATGGGTGACGAGGCAACAGGTACTGGCCATTGACCTCAGTCATCATCTCTTGTAGCGCAGGGTTAGCTTGTAGCTGCTGCATATCAACGCTAGCAGCCTGCGGGAAGTAGGTCAACCAGTTGTAGCCACCGTCGGAGACGCGGCCCCATAGCTCTGCATTGATGTAGTTACCAATACGTCCGAACAATAGACCAGTTGGTACGCAGGGCACGATAAAGTCGAGCACTTGGAAAGGTGTCTTTTTATATTTACGGGCAAAATACAGCATACCCAACATGACACCAATCAAGCCGCCATGGAATGACATACCGCCTTCCCAAACCTTAAACAGATAGACAGGGTTTTGAAGCAGCTCACCGAACTGATAAAACAATACATAGCCGACACGGCCACCTAATATCACACCAAGTGCGCCAAAGAACACTAGGTCGGAGACCATATCTGTCGTCCAGCCTTCACGCTTAGTACTGCGATACCATGCCAGTCCGTAGGCGGCGGCAAATGCCAGTAAATACATCAGTCCATACCAATGGACTTCGACGGGCCCAAGTGCCAAGGCTACAGGATCGTACTGAGGGTGAATCATCATAAGGGTGTCATAATATTGATAATAAAGTGCTGACTATAATAGCAAATTTCGTTCGCTGGGCATACATAATTGCTATGAGGCCAATCAGAGGGTATTAGTAATTTGAGTTTTTGAGATGGTACAGAATGTATAGGCTAAGAGTCAAAAAAAATAAGAAGTGAGGTAAAAAATTGACTTTAATTAAGGCGTGTTTTCGTGATGATATGTAATCTTGGTAGCTACTAGCTTAAAATAAAAATGTGATTTCTGTTGTTTTAAGCGTTCACTACCAAGTGTTTATAAGTAAATGCAACTAAGTAAATAAAGGTAAATATAAATGCAGCTAAATTGCGACCAGATCTTGTACGTTGTTTTCGACCATCGTGTCGCCTGCGCCTTGTGACACTACTTTGCCGCGTGATAGCACGGTGTAATTATCAGCCAGTTCTTCTGCGAATTCATAGAACTGCTCAACCAGTACAATGGCCATGTTACCTTTGTCCGCTAAGTCACGAAGCACTCGGCCAATATCTTTAATGATAGACGGCTGAATACCTTCAGTCGGCTCATCTAAAATCAACACAGTCGGCTCGGATGCTAACGCACGAGCAATCGCCAATTGCTGCTGCTGACCACCAGACAAATCACCACCGCGCCGATGCTTCATCTCATCGAGTACGGGGAAAATATCGTATAAATGTTTGGGTACGTGCTTTGCCTTGCTGCGTGAAAATTTTGCCATACCAATCAAAATGTTTTCTTCTACAGTCAGTGTCGAAAAAATATCACGGCCTTGTGGTACATAAGCTAAGCCTGCTCGGACACGTTGCTCTGGCGACATCTTGCTAATGTCTTTATCATTGAGTAAAATCTCTCCCGATTTGATCGGTAATATCCCCATCAGGCATTTAAGTAGCGTGGTTTTGCCCACCCCATTACGTCCAAGTACCACGCTGCACGCGCCTACGGGTGCTGTAAACGAGACATCTCGTAAAATATGACTGCCGCCGTAATACTGGTTGATATCGTTCACTTGTAACATGGCTGTCTCCTAAACTCTAAAACTTTTCTAATACCTTAAAGGGAATATTCGTTTGGCTCGTCTAGATAATTCGTTCGGCTATCGACCTAAGTAGGACTCAATCACGGCTTCATTGGCTTGCACTTCCGCTAACGTACCTTCGGCCAAAATCGCCCCTTGTGCCAATACCGTGACCTTTTCACTGATGGCATCGATAAAGGTCATGTCATGCTCAACTACGACCAAAGTATGGTTCTTTTTAAGCCGTAGACACAGCTCAGCGGTATGTTCAGTTTCCGCATCAGTCATACCGGCCACAGGCTCATCAAGCAAAATTAGTTTGGGGCTTTGCATCAGTAACATGCCAATCTCTAACCATTGTTTTTGACCGTGTGATAGTAGACCAGCAGGCTTGTTGATTTTGTCAGTCAGGCGAATCTGCTGTAGAGTCGCGTCAAGGGTATCGCGAGTATCGGCATCGAGTTTGTTAAACAAGCTTTTGACCACACGTTTGTCTTTTGGCGCGGCAAGTAGTAAGTTATCCATCACCGTAAAATTTTCAAAGACAGTAGGTTTCTGAAACTTACGACCGATGCCCGCTTCAGCGATTTGTTCGGTAGATAAGCTAGCAAGATTATGAGTCTGACCAAAAAACACGCTGCCTTCGGTAGGACGAGTTTTACCTGTAATGACGTCCATTAGCGTGGTTTTACCCGCTCCATTGGGGCCAATAATGCAGCGTAGCTCACCCTCTTCGATATAGAGTGATAAGTTATTGAGCGCGCGGAATGAATCAAACCAAACGCTAATATCTTCTAAATAAAGAGCGATACCATGACTAAAGTCGACGCCTGATGGCTTTGGATGACTGCGGCCCGTACCGTCATGAGTGCGCCCATACTCATTGATAAGCTGCTCAGTCGTTGATGGTTTATCACTTAGCATTATTGTTTCTCCTTTTTGAATCGATCGAACAAGCCCATAATGCCATTGGGTAAAAACAACGTGACCACGACGAATAGCCCGCCTAAAATCAGCAGCCAAAACTCAGGGTAGGCGACTGTAAAGTAGGTTTTGACCGCGTTTACCACACCAGTACCCAAAATCGCGCCAATTAAGCTTCCTCGACCGCCAGTTGCTACCCAAACGGCTATCTCAATCGAGTTCACAGGGTTCATTTCACTCGGGTTGATAATGCCTACTTGCGGTACGTATAGCGCACCTGCGATACCAGCGATGACTGCGGACAGCACCCAAGCAGATAGCTTGTACCATAGCGTGCGATAGCCTAAATACTGCAAGCGGTTTTCGCTGTCACGAATCGCACCAAGTACACGACCGTAAGGCTTGTTCATCAGATGGCGCAGTCCCATATAAGAGACTAATAATGCTAAGGCGGTAACAAAGCACAGCATTGAACGAGTAGAGGCAGCGGTAATGTCATAGCCGAGTAAGGTGGTAAAACCAGTGAAGCCGTTATTACCCCCGAAGCCAGTCTCATTACGGAAGAATAGTAAGGCTGCTGCATAGACCATGGCTTGAGTAATGATTGAAAAGTAAACGCCTTTAATCTTTGAGCGAAAAGCAAAGAAACCAAAGATAAAAGCAACCAAGCCAGGCACTAATACAACCAGTGCAACTGCCCACCAAAAATGCTGCGTGCCAGCCCAGTACCATGGCATTTCAGTCCAGCTCAAAAAACGCATAAAATCAGGAAGCGCGTCGCCAGCAGTCTCACGTGTTAGGTACATACCAAACGCATAACCACCCAAAGCAAAATACAGGCCATGTCCCAAGCTCAAAATACCGGCATAGCCCCAGACGAGATCTAGCGCTAACGCCACCATGGCTAAAGCCATGATTTTGCCAATCAGGGTAATCCAGTAGGCTGAAAGGTGAAAGGCTGAAGTCTCTGGCATCAGATGTAGCCAAGGCAATATCAGTAGTACGGCAAAACATAAACCAATTAAAACAGCACTACGCGGCGTATCAGACAGCAATTTGGTCAGTATCATAGAAATCTCCTTATTCGACAAAGCGGCCTTTGAGTGCAAATAAACCTTGTGGCCGCTTCTGAATAAACAGAATCACAAGAACCAACAGCACAATCTTTGCCAATACTGCACCGATGCCAATCTCGAGTACGGTACCGCTGATACCAAGTCCTAAGGCGGCCAATACTGCACCCCATACTTGTCCGACACCGCCAACGACGACGACCAAAAAGGTATCAATAATATAGGTTTGACCCAGATCAGGTCCGACGTTACCGACTTGGGCAAGGGCACAGCCAGCCATACCAGCCAGCCCAGAGCCCAGACCAAATGCCATCATATCGATACGTGCAGAGGGGATACCGACAGAACGCGCCATTTGACGGTTTTGGGTGACAGCTCGTATAAATAAACCAAAGCGCGTTTTGTTGAGTAAGTACACCAGTAGCGCCACTACGATGACCGTAAATGCGATGATGGCGATACGGTTGTAAGGTAGTACAAGGCTTGATGACACTTGATATGCGCCGCTGAGCCACGCGACATTACTAACTTCGACGTTTTGCGCGCCAAAAATCATCCGTACTAGCTGCATCAGAATGAGACTCACGCCAAAGGTTGCTAATAAAGTCTCTAACTCACGACCATATAGCGGACGAATCACAATGCGCTCAATAACCATACCGATGACAGCGCTGACCAAAAACGCCGCGGGAACAGCAGCAAGCAGATACCAGCCCACCATATCTGGCACATAAGCTTGAAATAAATTTTGCACCATGTAAGTGGTATAAGCACCAATCATAATCAGCTCGCCGTGCGCCATATTGATTACGCCAAGTAGACCAAAGGTAATGGCAAGCCCAAGCGCTGCTAGCAGCAAAATACTGGCCGTACTCATACCAGTGAAAATATGACCTGTCCATGTGCTTATCTCAATACGCCTCGACACGCTATCTCTTGCATCGATAAGTGGCGCTTCGAGCGTAGGATCTAAATTATCAGTTGTGAGAGCAGACTCGATATCGACCAATACTTGTGGGTTATCACTATCTGCAAGTAGATTGACCGCTGCAATCTGAGTGGGCAGGTCACCGTTTTTGAAATCAATACGAGCCTGTAGTGCCGTTAGAGCCTTCTTGACTTTAGCGTTGTCCTCACTTGTCGCTGCTGTCGTAATAATGGTTGGATCTACTTGGTCAATATTGTCGGCTAAAATTTCTACAGCTTGTAGGCGCTGTGTTGGCTTGTCAGATGCTAGTTTTACCTTAGCCTGTCCAAAGATAAGCGCTGAGCGTAGGGCGTTGGTCAGGGTGATTTGTGATAAATCACTTGGCCAATCGTCAGTCTCCTTTTTATCAGGATAAGTAAACAGCTGATCATCTGCATTGAGCAAATAAGCTTGTCCACCGTTGCCTTGATATAGCTCATCATTGGCAATGAATTCGACCAAACTATCTAAACTCTCAATGGATTCTGGCCAATCACTTAGCATGGCTTGGCGTTTGCTAAAATCACCTGCCACGAATTGTTGAATGGCATCACCTGAGCCTGTAGTTGCTGTTGAAATATTTGAGGTGCTGGCTTGAGTAGGAGTGGCTACGTTGACAGGTGTGAGCAACGGTTGCTCACTATGAACGGTATCCGTATCGTGGTCATGTACCTGACCATCATGATCCGCATACGCCGTGGTTGTAAAAGTTGTTATGCATAATGCCATCAATGCAAGTAACCGCAGAGGCGCATAAATTGAAAAACGTGCCGCATACTGCATGACTTCACTGGCTGATGCTTGTGGGTTACTACCATTTTTGGACGATGTTTGCCCTACAAACGGGCGTAAAGTATGGTGCTGCATGTGCGGCTCCCTGTTTTTCACAGACAACAAACCTTTAGCTTCTACTGCCTAGCGTACTAAGCGATAGAAGTATTGATAAGGTTTGGTGTTATTTAAAAGTTGAGAATAAGTGTTGAAAATAAATGTGAAAAGTAGGCGTTAGGATTGTTATTGGTGTCGTTTATCCATCCGCCTACTATTCAATTACTATTACTATCTATGTACTTTTCAGTGCTGATTTATTTAGGGAATACCTATTTAGGAATGTACTCGCTCCATGGTTGGGCTTGAATGACCTCTGGGGTTTTAAAAATCGTATCAAACTGTCCGTCGGCACGAATTTGTCCAATCATGACAGGCTTCCATAGATGATGGTTTTCTTCATCCATTTTTAATGTATAGCCAGAAGGTGCGTCGAACGTTTGTCCTGCCATGCTGATACGCACTTTGTCTACATCAGTCGTACCTGCTTTTTCGACAGCTTGCTTCCACATGTTGATACCGACATAAGTAGCTTCCATTGGATCATTGGTCACGACTTTTTCAGCATTTGGTAGTTTTTGGTCCAATGCATATTGCTTATAGCGTTTGGTGAAGGCGCTATTGGTTGGATTTTTGATCGACATAAAGTAGTTCCACGCCGCCAAATGCCCTTGTAGCAGACTGGTATCGATACCGCGTAGCTCTTCTTCACCGACTGAGAATGCCATGACTGGAATATCTGACGCTTTGATACCTTGGTTCGCCAGTTCACGATAGAACGGAACGTTTGAATCGCCATTGATGGTCGAGATAACCGCGGTCTTTTTGCCCGTTGAGAATTTTTTGACGTTGGATACGATGGTCTGATAGTTGCTGAAACCAAATGGTGTGTACTCTTCCATGATGTCTGCATCAGCCACGCCTTTTGATTTCAAAAATGCTTTTAAAATCTGATTGGTGGTGCGTGGATAGACGTAATCAGTACCTAGCAATACGAAGCGCTCTGCACCGCCGCCTTCTTCACTCATCAAGTACTCTACCGCTGGAATGGCTTGCTGATTTGGAGCAGCGCCAGTATAGAAAATATTTTCTGACTGCTCTTGTCCTTCGTACTGTACTGGATAGAACATCAGTCCATTTAGTTCTTCAACCACTGGCAATACGGATTTACGTGATACCGATGTCCAACCGCCAAATATGACATCTACTTTATCTTGAGTGAGCAGCTGACGAGCTTTTTCAGCGAACAATGGCCAATCTGAAGCAGGATCGACGACCACTGGTTCTAGCTGCTTACCGAGCACACCACCATTGGCATTGATTTCATCAATCGTCATCAACGCGGTGTCTTTTAGAGAGGTTTCAGAGATGGCCATGGTGCCAGATAGCGAATGTAGTATGCCGACTTTGATGGTGTCGCCATCAGCAGTAGGCTCAGTGGTCGTTTCTGTGCTGGTCTCAGCGGTTGTCTCTGTTGATGCCGCAGTTTCGGCAGGTTTTTGACAACCAATAAGACTTAAGCTACCAACGACGGCCACCGCTAGTAACGAAAAACGTGATTTGATTTTTCCGTGTGATTGAGTGCCTAATACTTGAGAACTGGCTAAAATTGGTAACGAAAACATGGACATCTCCTAATAAATGCAAAAGGTAAAATAATGTTCCTGAACACCTATTAAGAGTTCAAATTCCGTGCCAAGTTAAAAAAGCCAATAATCGAGTAATAATTGAGTAATAATTAAGTTTTGTTTAATATATTCATTAATTTAGTGCAAGATGGTTAATAAATTGCACCATAAAGGGGAGAAGAACAAAAAATGGTGCAATGTTAAAACTAAATTATTGAAATTAAATAGCTGCCATATGAAAATATTTATCGTTAAAGGCGCTGTTTACCAAAAATGCTGTCTGCCGAAAGCATTGATTGCCAAAGACCTGCAAAACGGCTACGGTAATATCTCTAAGATAGTTACTATTTTGCGCGTTGAGCCAATGCGTGGCTGCCATGATGGATTTTACTGCTAAGGAATGATGTATGAACGTACAATTAACGGATTTGTCTGTCTCAACAGGTCATGGCAGCGTATTACCGCCGCTTAATCAAATAACTAGATTTGCTATCCTGCCATTTGCACTTGGTAGTAGTGCAATCTTGGGATTGTCTTCGGCGCAAGCAGCAACCAGTAGTGTCGAGCAGGTGACTATTTATCAGGGGCTAGCGAGTGTGACGCGCGCATTACCAATAACAGGTAGCGGTGAGCAAACGGTTGTGTTTTCGTGCCTGTCACCTTATATAGATAAAGAAAGCCTAAGCGTACAGGCGACAGGTAGTGTCAACGTTGGGGAAGTCAGTATCGAAGAGCTGACAGGTGAGCAGGCAGCTCAATGCCAATATCAAGGTGATGCCAAGGTACAGACGCAGCAAAACACCTTAGCCAATATCAATGCTGAATTAGAAGCGGCACGGTTAGCAAAGGCCTACTTGCAGAATTTGACCAAAGCCACGCAAGTCAATACAGACAGCACGATTGCTAATAATGCCCGCGATATAGAAGCTCAAGCGACCAGTATCAACCAAAGAATTTTAGAGATTCAACAGCGACAAGCGCGTGCCCAAGACGCACTGAATCAACTGATGGCAGGCAGCGCGACATCGACCTTTAACAAGGTGACACAGGTAAGTGTACGTACAGCAAGCCGCTCGCCGAGTAATATCAAGTTGCATTATCAAGTGCAAGGTGCAGGTTGGGAGCCTGCGTATCAAGCTCGCCTAAATACAAACAGCGATCAATTGAGTATCACAGCTTCTGCGATTATCGCTCAGCAAACTGGCGAGAACTGGACAAACGTACCACTGACACTCAGCACCGTGAACCCCAATCAAAGTACGACAGGGCAACTGCCGTATGTACAGCGTCTGTCATTATATGAGGAGCGCGAAGATGCTCAAGTGAGACGTGAACTATCTATGATGGATGAGTCTCCCGTCGTGATGGCAGAGCCTGCTTATGACAAAGGTGCCGGGGCAGCTATGGCACCGTTACCTAATTTCACGGTCAGGAGCCAAAACAAGAATGGCATTATCGAGTATCGTTTACCGCAGTTGGTCAGTATTCCGAGTGATGGGAGACGGGTACGCACAGTGATTGGGGAGCAGGTAGGTAATAGTAAGCTCTGGATTCGCAGTACGCCAAGTGTTGAGACTGCTGCCTACTGGTATGCATCAGCGCCGTTTTTGACGCCGGACTGGGTTGATGGTTCGCTACAGCTGTACCGTGATGACAATTACGTAGGTCAGTCGCGTTATAATTATCAATTACTAAAAGAGCAAGGGATTGGATTTGGTCGTGACTCAAATATGCTTGTAAAAGAGCTGACCAATGAAGATAAGCAAGGTGAGAAAGGCGTGCTAAACCGTACGCAAACACTGACTACCACCAAAGCCTACCAGTTTACTAATCAGCATAATCGTAGCGTACGCTTGCAAGTACTGGGCAGTGAGCCGATCAGTCGTGATGACAGTCTGAAAGTTGCGGTGACGCATACGCCACCTGTAACTGAGCAAAATTGGAATGACAATCAAGGAATGGTAGCGTGGGAGTTTGACTTACCAAGTAAGCAATCACAAGTAATACGTTCAACCTCCCAAATTAGTTATCCTGCCAATAAACTGTTAACTGGCAATTAATAAATGATACTTGTAAGTGCTGCTTTATTCAAAAACAATAGCTTAAACGATATTTTTGCTTTTGCTCAGAAATACCTATATAACAGAAAATTATTATAAAAGGAAAGCTATGTGTATTGTCGCTATTACTTGGCAATTATTTGATGAGTTACCGCTGGTACTACTGTCTAACCGTGATGAGTTTTTGCAGCGCCCAACTGAGCCGCTACACCAGTGGTCTGACCAACCTATTTATGCTGGACGTGATAAACAAAGCGGTGGCACGTGGTTAGGCATTCATCAGCAAGCGTCACAAGCGCATAATCCAGAGTATTATGAACAAAGTGGTCGTTGGGCTGCGGTATTGAATTTTCGTGATGGGGTGCAGGCAAGCAGTGATGAGCGCTCACGTGGCGCGCTGGTTACCGAGTTTTTAACAGGGGATTTAAGCCCGATGGATTTCGCACGGCAGATTGATTTGCAAGGTTATGCGGGTTTTAATCTGATCATTGGTGACGCTGCGCAAGCGGTGATCGTCAATAATCGTGGTCATGCACCCACGCCATTATATGCAGGTCTACATGTTATCTCTAACGGACAACCAGAGGACAGCTGGTTTAAGACAGAGCGGTTGCGCGGGCGACTACGTCAAGAAGTGTTGCCATTGATTGCGGAGGATAGCTCACCTGCGTACTGGCAAGCGGCGGCTTTCAATGTCTTGTCAGATAGTACCAAAGCACCAGAAGACAAACTGCCTGTTACTGGCGTGGCATTTGAAGTGGAGCAGATGTTATCGTCTGTTTATATTGAACCCGTCGCTTTTGGCGATACTGAGACTAGTAAACCTACGTATGGTACCCGCACTCAAAGCATCTTAACGTTGCGCAAAGAGAGCGACGCAGACTGTATTGCTAATATTATTAGCCGTGAGTTTAACAGTCACTAACAATGACTGTTATTTGATAATAAAAAAACACCCACGGTAATTGCTAACATTCTAGCTACTATCGTGGGTGTTTTGCATTGTACTATTGAGTGACTCATTACATAAGCAAATGATTATTTTGCTCAGGAATGATCAGCTCTTG
>Ga0209295_1000604_pt1 | contig 15625 bp, 15 predicted proteins | sample Porto_5metaG_FD_187428 | JGI IMG/M metagenome (GOLD analysis project Ga0209295, IMG submission 187428) | Marine algal microbial communities from Porto, Portugal - Porto_5 metaG (SPAdes) (version 2) | ecosystem: Host-associated > Algae > Red algae > Unclassified | place: Portugal: Porto... | reverse complement strand
GGTCGCCACCGCTGTGCCGCACTTGCAGCACTGCTCGTGTGATTGCTGTTGCCCCCCCCCCCCTCCTCCGCATTTACGCGTTGGAGACGCGGTGCGCCCTGCTGGCGATCGACCACTGTGTGGCGGCGGCGGCGGCGGCGGCCCGCCTAGTTGCGGTCCGCAATGGCCTAGCGGCGGAGGACCGAGTGGCGCACGGTCGCCGCGACGCTGCCGACCGCCGTCGCCACCGAGGTGCGGCGGTGGGCCGCCGCCGGACGGCCGATCATTCATTCCGCAGTCGTGCGGGAACGGCGGCGGCCCGCCTCAACATCGTCGCCGACCAAGAAGCCCGCCAAGGTGGGAGACCGACAACGACGCGCCTCGCCGACGACCGCCGTCGCCTCCAGGGTGGAGGGGCGGGCCGCCGCCCTTTGATTGTGGAACGACAGACTCAGAGTGGGGGGGCGGCTGCCCGCAGCAAGAAAGACAAGGCTGGACTCCGCAGCGGAGCGGCAACCTCGGGCCGCCGCGCGGCAATCGACTGTCGAGGTAGCCGAGGTGAGACGGCAACCCGTCACGCGCGCCGTGGTCATCGCTGCCGCCGCAACGGTTGGCGGAGGGCAACCAGCGGACGGACTGGGTGGAGCAGCAGCACCTGTCTCCGCCGCGCGGGCCGTGGGGGCCGCCGCCGGACGACCGACCCTCAAGCCCGCCGAGGTCGGGCGGCGGCCCGTCACACGGGCAGTGGTCATCGCTGCCGCCGCGGTGGCCGCCGGAGGCCGAGCAGCGGCCAGGGTTTCTCCACCGGCAGCAGGTGTCCCTGCCGCGGAGGCCGTCGGGGCTGCCGCTCAACAACCGGCAGTTAAGTCCACCAAGGTGGGGCGGCGGCCCGTCACACGAGCAGTGGTCATCGCAGCTGCCGCTGCGGCCGGCCGAGCGAAACAAAGACAGTGATTGTTGGCAGGGAGCACCGCCCAGACTCGGAGGAGACGGGCCGCCGCCTGGATACGGACCGTCAAGTCCCCGTCGTTGGCGCGGCGGCCCATTTCCTGCGCAGTGACCATCCCTGCCGGATCGGCGGCTGGACGAGGGAGACCAGCGGACGGCCCGGCCGGACAACCAGCAGGTGTACCGGTATCGTCGGTCTGGGCAGCCGCCGCCGCCACACAACCGACCACCGAGCCCGCGGAGGAGGAGCGGCGGCGGCCCGGACTTCGACCAAGGTCCGCGGACCCCGCCTCACTTGGGAATGGCAGGCTGCCATCCGGGATCGACTGCAGAGGCGGCCGCCCGTCCGACACCGAGGGCCCAGCAGCCGCTGCCGTCGCCTTCCGGTCGAGGAGCGGCCGCCACCTCTCCATCACGACTGAGTGGGTAGCCGCTGGCACCGACACAAGTGGCAGCCGTTCCGGTGACCTCCCATCCATCAACGTGGGGCGGGCAGGCCCCTGCGCGCGCGGAGCCAACGCAGCCGGGTGCCGCCCCGACAGTGCCCGACTGCAGGCGGCAACCGCCGTCGACGCAAGCGGCGGCTACACCATCGACGGCCGTAACCCCGGCGACACCGGTGGTCGAGCGGCCGCCGCTGTTGACTCAAGCGGCTGCCACCCCGTCGACGGCCGCCGCCTCGCTGACACCGGAGGGCGGGCGGCAGCCGCCGTCGACTCAAGCGGCGGCTACCCAGTCGGCGGCCGCCACCCCGCCGACATCGGTGGTCGAGCGGCAGCCGCCGGCGACTCAAGCGGCTGCTACCCCGTCGACGGCCATCGCGTCGCTGACAGCGGAGGGCGTGCGGCAGCCGCCGGCGAGTCAAGCGGCGGCCATCCCATCGAGAACCTCCGCGTTGCTGTCACCGGAGACACCGGAGGGCGGGCGGCAGCCGCCGTCGACTCAAGCAGCAGCCACCCTGTCGACGGCCGCCGCCTCGCTGACACCGGAGGGCGGGCGGCAGCCGCCGTCAACTCAAGCGGCGGCCACCCCGTCGACGGCCGCCACCCCGCCGACACCGGTTGTCGGGCGGCCGCCGCTGTGGTTTCAAGCGGCAGCCACCCCGTCAACTGCTGCGTCCCCGCGGACGACCAAGGTTGGACAGCCGCCGCCATTGACTCACACGGCGGCCTCCCAGTCGGCGGCTGCCACCCCGCCGACACCGGTGGTCGAGCAGCCGCCGCTTTCGACTCAAGCGGCACCCACCCCGTCGACGGCCGCCGCCTCGCTGACACCGAAGGGCTGGCGGCAGCCGCCGTCGACTCAAGCGGCGGCTACCCAGTCGGCGGCCGCCACCCCGCCGACACCGGTGGTCGAGCGGCAGCCGCCGTCGACTCAAGCGGCTGCTACCCCGTCGATGGCCATCGCGTCGCTGACAGCGGAGGGCGGGCGGCAGCCGCCGGCGAGTCAAGCGGCGGCCATCCCATCGACGGCCGCCGCGTTGCTGTCACCGGAGACACCGGAGGGTGGGCGGCAGCCGCCGTCGACGTTGAAGGGGCAGCTGCCGCCGCAGCCGCCCGCTGGCGGCAGCCTGCCGAGGGACCTGTGACTGTCGACCTCTGCTGCGATTGGCAGCGGGCAGCTGCTGGAGCTGCGCTTGTCGAGCTCTCTGTTGGGTGGCGGCAGGCCGCCTCCTCCGCAGCAGGCTGTGCGGCCGCCGAAGGACGGGGAGCGCGGGATTCTCGCCTACCTGCTCTCGTGGACTACAATACCGGCGCGCTCATCACTGGAGCGCCCGCCGCCGGACACGTACCTAGTGTTGCTGTTGCTGTGTCAAGGGCAGGTGGAGGTGGAGGTGCTGCTGCCTCCGCACCGGAGACCCCTTCCCTGTCGCCATCTGACAAGCGCGCGCTTCGTCGCGGTTTGGCGCAAACTGCCGTAAGAAAGCGGAGGTTCATTCGAACAAAAAGCCCTGATCGGCTGGCTGCAGTGCGTCGCGCGGCCATTGTGGAGGCCATCGCGAAAGGCGTCTCCGAGGCGGCTGAAGCGGGCAAGCTTGCAACATCAACGGCAGCGCAGGCGGCCACTGCATGTGCGGCGTACGGCGACGCATTGGCCGCCGCATCGGCTGCCATGGACGCCGCCGCGACGGCTGACGCTGCAGCCCGTCTGGCGCTGCACGAGTCGTCTCGGGCCGCGGCGACCTTGGCGTACCTACGCAGGCGGGACTCTCGGGCGACTGCCATTGCTGACCAACACAGCGGTCGGCTGCCGGCCAAGCAAGGCGGATCACCAGGCGGCGGCCGACCCCCTCTTCCACCTTCTTCCAGTCGTCCCTCGCGGGAGTCGCCTTTGTAGGGGCTTTTGTCACGATGGGGAGAGGACCGGCGTGGACAGAGGTGGAGAACCATGGACTCGTGAAGGCCTGGCTCATTGAGTGAAACAACCCGGTCCGGGGCACTGACCAGTCTGGCAAGCAGTTTTAAGGCCGAGTACTCACGCGGTGGCGGGAGCTCCTGTTGGGACAGCCTGGCCGTGCAGCTAGGGAGCAGCGGGGCTTTGATGGTGCCCGAAAGCAGTGAGCCAAGATCGTTGCGGGCGTGATGGAGTTCTCCAGCTGTGTTTTACAAGTTAAGAAGACCAGACCGACGGGCATTGCCACGTACGCGGACCTCGTCAACTGCGCTGAGGGACTGTACTGCAGCATGAACGTGTACGGTCGCGTCCGAGGTGACCATGCTGACGACGTTTGCCAAGAACAAGACGACAAAGCGCCGGGCGAAGCGCGTGACCTGCCCGTGGGCACAGTACTGGGAGGTGCTGAAGGACTAAGACAAGTTCAAGGCGGCGGCCGCCGAGTTTGCGTCGTTGCAGAAGCGCATGGAAGAACGACAGTCGCGCGCTGCAGCAAGGGCGGCTGCCGCCGCTGGTGACGGTGGTGGGCCAGCAGCAGAGCAGGCAGCCGCCGCAGACGATCCTGCGCCCGCCGCTGCAGCCAACATGGGTACGGCCGGGGGGGGGTCGGCGGCAGCCGGAGCGACGACACCCGCCGAGGACTCTACCATTGGCGAGGGTGACGGTAGCGCTGACCAGTGGTCGGAGCGGCCGATGGGGTGTAAGGCTGCCAAGCGCCTTCAATCGGAGGGGATTGCAGATGACCGCACAATGAGTCGTGTGGCAAGTGCGGTAGAGAAGCTGGGGGAGGCCACTGATCTACGGACGGCCATGATGGCGTTTAGCCAACCCTTCATGAGAGAGACTGACATGGGCAAGGCGTGGTGGGCGCACAACGCAAAGAGGCTTTTGGACAAGGACGGGATTAAGCTGCCATCAGACAAGCCGTCAAGCGCATCGGCGGCGGCTGCCGACAAGGACTCGAGCGTATCGGCGGCTGTTGACAACGACAGTTCACCTGCCGTGCCGTCTTCCTCTGTTCAGGCCGCCGCCGCGCCGCCCCGCACAATCAACGTCGATGGGGAGGCGTCTGACGCGGCGGCAGCAGTTGAGGAGGTCACCGTCGACTGCGATTCGGCGTCATCGGTACCACCGTCGGCGCTGCCATCATCGGGGATGGTGCGGCCGCCGACGACGGCGGCCGCCCATAGTTCTTTGCCGGCTGCCAGTCAATCAACCCGCAACGCTGCTCATTCGCGGCGGGCGCGGCGAGCCCAATCGACGAAAGCGAGCAACGCGGCTGCCTCTTTTGGGAGCCTTCCGCATACGACGGAGGACCTGACGGGTGGACCGACTCAATATGCTGCCCCGCCTGTGGCGGTGGCGGCGGCGGCCGCAGTTTGTGGCCCGCCTGTCGCGGCGGCGCCGCCCGTCTCGGCAGCGGCGGCCGCCGCAGGTGCTGCGCTGGACGTGCCGCCCTCACGTGGCGCACAGGGTCGCAAGCGACGGATGCCGCCTTCGGTTCTGCCTGGGACGCCCGACGAGACACCCCCGACGTCTGATGGCGGCGGGTTTGAAGACATCGACTCCGATGTCATTGCAGAGTATGCACGCGGCGGTCACTCTTCCAATGAAGAAGAGGAAGAAGAGGCGTAGACCGCCGCAGTTCTGACTGCCCAATGCATGTTTTGAACTGTTTGTCTTTGTTTGAGCGGCGCGGCGCACTACGCTGTGCCGCTGTGAGGTTTTGCATGATCTTGCCTGTTTCTCTACGCTCGAGGCCTACCTTTTGAGGCCATTGTGTTCCTGTCATGTACTGTGATGTTGATTCTTGTAGTGCAATAGACGTTTTTTTTTCCCCGTTGGGCAGGGTTTGTTTTTTTCCTACTTTACATCCAGCTATCACTCGTACGACGTCGGCTACCGCTAATTGTAGCCACCCCCAACACGCATCTGCACCAGCTTGTGCCCGCCGACGTCTTGCACAAAGTCGGCGACCGCCAACCGCCGCCATGTTCAAACGCACGCCGTCACCAACTGGCGGCCGCCGACGTCTTGCACCAAGAAGGCGGCCGCCGACCGCCGCCATGTGGCGACGCACGCCGCCACCAACTGGCGGCCGCCACCGACAAAGGCCACGTCGGCGGCCGCCGCCGATTGTGGCCGCCCCCGACACGCACCACCGTCACCAGGTTGCGGCCCCCGCAGTCCTGCACCAAGTCGGCGGCCGCCGTCCGCTGCCATGAACCAACGTCCGCAGCCACCAACTGGCGGCCGAAACCGCCAAAGGCCACATCGGCGGCCGCCGCCGATTGTGGCCGCCCCCGACCCGCACCACCGTCACCAGCTTGCGGCCGCCGCAGTCCTACACCAAGTCGGCGGCCGCCGTCCGCTGCCATGAACCAACGTCCGCCGCCACCAACTGGCGGCCGCCACCGCCAAAGGCCACGTCGGTGGCCGCCGCCGATTGTGGCGGCCCCCGACACGCAACACCGTCACCAGCTTGCGGCCGCCGCAGTCCTGCACCAAGTCGGCGGCCGCCGTCCGCTGCCATGAACTAACGCACGCAGCCACCAACTGGCGGCCGCCAACGCCAAAGGCCACGTCGGCGGCCGCCGATTGTGGCGCCACACTCCACCCCACGACTTCACCATCTGGCGGCCGCCGCTGTCATGTGCCACGTCGGCGGCCGGCGAACCCCGCCTCGCTTCGAGCCACGATTCCAGCAACTGGTGGTCGCCGCCGTCGTGTGCCACGTCGGCGGCGCCGAACGCCGCCGCGCTCCGCCCCACGATTTCAGTATCTGGCGACCGCCGCCGTATTGTGCCACGTCGGCTGCCGTCGAACGCCGCCAAGCTCCGCCCCACGAATTCACCAACTGGCAGCTGCCACCGCCTTGTGCCACGTCGGCGGCCACCAACCGCTGTAACACGCGGCTGACACCGCTACCAACTAGCGGCCGCCGCCGTCAGGGGCCACGTCGGAGACGCGGAACGCCGCCACGCTCCGCCCCACGACTTCAGCATCTGGCGGCCGCCGCCGCATTGTGCCACGTCGGCGGCCACCGACCGCTGCAACTCGCGCCGGACACCGCCACCGAATTGCGGACGCCGCCGTCGTGTACCACGTCGGCGGCCGCCGAACACCGCTAGCCCTCGCCCCACGATTCCTCCATTTGACGGCCGCCGCCGTCTTTTGCTACTTCGGCGGCCACCGACCGCTGCAACTCCCGACCGTCGCCGCCATCTATATACGGCCGCCGCAGTCGTGTATCGTGTCGGCGGCTGCCGACCACTGCCTTGCCTCAACCGACGCCAGCACCAACTTGCGGCGGCCGCCGTCTTGTGACACGTCGGCTGCCGCGACTGCTCGATTACCGACCCATGTCGCCGCCAACGTGCGGCCGCCGCCGTCGTTAGCGGCTTCGGTGGCCGCGGAACGACGCCGCGCTTCGCTCCACGATGTCACCAATTGGCGGCCGCCGCTGGCTTGTGTGACGTCGGCGGCCGCCGACTGCTACAACCTCCGACCGCAGCGACTTCCGACCGAAGACACCACCGCGTTGCGGCCGCCGCCGTTGCGGCCGCCGCCGTTGTGTACCATGCAGATGTCGGCGCCACCAAGGTTCGGCGGCCGCCGCCATCGTGCACGAAGTAGGCCAAGTTGTGGCAGCCGCCGTTCGGTGACTCTTCGGTGGCTGCCAAACGATGCCATGCTTCGCCCCCCGGTTTTACCAACTGGCGGACGCCGTCAGCTTGTGTGCCGCCGGCGGCCGCCGACAGCTACAATTTTCGACCGCTACATCTTCCGACCGACGCCGTCATTGAGTTGCGGCCGCCACCGTTGTGTATCAAGATGGCGGCCGCACAACGCTGCCACTCGGAACAGACGGCGCCACCAAGGTGCGGCGGCCGCCGCCGTCGCGTACGCAGTACGCGGCCGCCCACTGCTTCTATGCCCCAACCAACGCCGCCACGAACTGGCGGCCGCCGCAGTCAGGGGCCACGTCGGCGGCAACAACATGTGGCCACCCTCGACTGGCACCAACCTGCGGACGCCGCCGTCCTGTGACCCAACGGCGGCCGTTGAATGCAGCCAGCCACGCCTCGCTACGACTTCACAAACTGGCGGCCGCCGCTGGCTTGTCTGACTTCGGCGGCCGCACTTCCGCCGGCTACAAATCCCAACCGACTCCGCATCCGGATTGCGGCCGCCATCGTTGTTTACCAAGATGGCGGCCGCGTACTGCTGCATCTTGCAAATGTCGGCGTCACCAAAGTGCGGCCGCCGCCGCCGTCGTGTACCAAGTTGGCGGCCGTCGACAGCTTCCACCGCCCGACCGACGATGCCCCCACCAAGTTGCGGAGTCCACCGTACCGCCACCGCAGACAACGCGGCTGCTACCGCTGTGCCATGTCGGCGGCCGCCGCTGAGCCATGTCGGCGGCCGCCGCTGTGCCATGTAGGCGGCCGCCGCTGTGCTATGTCGGCGGCCGCCGCTGTGCCAGGTCGGCGGCCGCCGACTGCTGAGATATTTCCGACCCACGCCGCCGCAAACTTCTAGCAGCCGCGGAAGCAGTCGAAGCAGTCGGGTGGCGGAGGCCGCCTGCGACGTAAACAACGGCGGCCGCCGTGTGCTTCACCTCATCCCATCAACGGCATGCAAGCTCCTCTGTTTTGAAAAGGGTACAGGAAGTTCCATGGCAATGACAGCAACAAGAATAGATGAATGGACTACGGGAGCCCCTCTCCCCCCACACCCTATCCTAGGCAAGAACCAACAGAAAAAAGTTACTGGAGATACGGCGCAAGAAGGCTACCACGCTCAGCAAAAATGTGGGCGCACAAGTCGTCTCGACGAGCCTCGTGCTCTGCGAGGGACTTTGCGTCGCCGGTTGCCAAAAGCACTCGCATAAACTCTGCCATCGGCGCAACCGCGGAATTTGCATTAACAGGAGGCGGAAAAACAGGTGTGTTCTCCAGCTCGCCCTCCTCACCAGCTGCCGCCGCACCCGCCGCGGCACTTGCGGCGGCGGGAGCGACAGCGGCTCCCGCAGCGCCCGGGCCCTCCGCGCCCACCGCGCCCCCCGCAGCGGCACCGATCCCGGCCGAGCCGCCCTCGGCCATCACGCCTGCCGCTGCAGCCGCGCCCGCGCCGCCCACAGCGGCAGCGGAGGCGGCACCGGCCCCCGCAGAGCCGCCCACGGCCCCCACGCCTGCCGCTCCCGCCGCTCCCGCCGCGCCCCCCGCAGCGGCCGCGGCACCGGCCCCCGCAGAGCCGCCCGCGGCCCCCACGCCTGCCGCTCCCGCCGCTCCCGCCGCGCCCCCCGCAGCGGCCGCGGCACCGTCCCCCGCAGAGCCACCCACGGCATCCACTCCTGCCGCTCCTGCCGCTTCCGCCGCGCACCCCGCAGCGGCCGCGGCACCGGCCCCCGCAAATCGAGCCACGGCACCCAAGCCTGCCGCTCCCGCCGCGCCCCCCGAAGCGGCACCCATCCCCACCGCGCCACCCGCCGTACCCAAGCCCGCCGCTCCTGCCGCCCCACCCACGGCGGCAGCCGCACCCAACCCCGCCGCGCCTCCGGCGGCGGCGCCCGCCCCCGAGGCGACCCCTGCCAAATCACTGTCTGCGGCACCGGCGCCGGCACCGGCGCCGGGTGGGTTACCTCCGGCGGCCCGATACATCGGGGAACGCGACCCCGAGAGAAATCCGTCGCGGCGGGCTTCAACCACCATGTTGTGCAGAGTTGCAACTGCCTGAGTGGTCGAGATTATTCTGGGTACACTCCAAAATCGGCTAGGGTGCAACATCATGTGAGAACGAGCCGTGAGGGTCCCAAAGAGGCGCTCGACATCCTTTCGGAGTGCCTCTTGGAGGCGGTTGAAGGTACGCTCCTCTCGAATGCGGGGGTTCCGATAGGGCGCGACCAAAAAAGCAAATCGGGGGTAAATGCCATCTACAAGATAGTAGAGCAAAGTTCGTGTCTTCCCATTCACTGTAAAAGGATAATCACGCGGGGGCCATTTCCCCATGATAACGTCTATATACAGAGAAGATTGGTACAACACGTTAACATCGTTGAGACTCCCGGGGCACCCGGCAAATATGTGGTGGATCCATGTGTCCTCATCGCAGATGGCCTCGATCACAACTGAACACTGGCCATGACGATCTTGGTAGGCTCCCGCCAGGGCTTTCGGAAGAGATGACCACTCCCAGTGAGAGCAATCTAACGACCCAAGACACCCAGGCATCCCTCGCTCAGCATTGCGAGACAGAATGTTTCCTACTTCAGCAAGAGTGGGTGGGCGCAGGTACACAGGACCGAAGTCATCGACCAAGAACTCTGTGAAGAGCTGCACCGCACGGGCAATAGTGGACCTGGACAGCCGGACGTATTCGTCCGCACGGTCGTAGGATTCCCCGTATGCTAGGACACGGAACGCCGCCACCAGCTTCTGGAGCAGGTGAGCCTGGGGTCGCCCGGTGGCGTTGACCCGCTGCGCCCAAAACGGGCGGTCCTTGATTGTGCGGTAGATCTTCAGGAACACAGGCATCGGAAAACGAAAGCGACGCTCAAATTGCTCGCGGCCGAAAACAGGCGGAACACCGTCCAAGCCAAAGTAATCTCGAAGGATACATTTCAGCCCCAACTCAAAGTCACGAGGCCTGTTACCGGCGCGACCTGGAATCGAGCCACGGTACCGCGGCCGGTGGACTGCGCGTGCCGCAATTTCTCTCCGGCGCCATGTGAGAAGCGTTGCGACGTGCGCAGCCACAACAGATGCAACAGTGATGTCATCATTGGCATCCTCTCCCTGCCACCCAGGCACTGACAAAGACTCCTCCATGGTGCTGCGCCACTACACTCTGGCGCTACCGGATAGCGCTGCCGGGAAAAAGAGAAGAATGGCAATGATTGGGAGGGGGAGAGGGAGCGCACAAAATGTGAGGAATAGTGCGGCCCGCCCCGGGGCGGGTAAATGTGAGGAAAAGTGCGGCCCGCCCCGGGGCGGGCCAGCGCAGCGCACGAAAAACACGCGAAAAAAGAGGGTGACCGCGACGGTGACCAGGACGACGGTGGCCGCGAGGCGCGACGACGGTGGCCGCGACGACGGTGATCGCGGCGACGGTGGTCTGTTGGTCGCGGCGACGGTGGTCGCGATACAGTCACTGATCCGGCCTGGAATTATCTGAATTTATAAAGATAGTCTGTCGTTCGATAGGGGATGTCATATTGACAATTGCCTGTCCGTGGACTAATAAGCGAACTTAGACACGTGTTGGCAATAATATAGACACGTTTAGTTAGATCCGCATTGGTGGCTTTGCTCTTAGACCCCCCAATATCGGGCGGATCGGTCCCTAAGGGCAAACCCTACAATGTCGGTCCCATTGTCCAATTGGGAATACAAAACTGGCCACGTGTGGCATGTTCAATGGGGAGCCCATTCTGGGAGCCCTGTTTGGGGAGATGGGCCCTGTACTTGTGGACCCACCCGTCTGAATCGGGTCATACGGATATCGAAATGGGGTTCACATCGGTGACTTGCTCTTGGCCCCATTCTTGTGGTCCAAATATGCGAGGAAATAATGATGTGGCTAACCGACTTAAACCCACGCTAGCGACTTGCAGTAAATAGCTTCTCATACGACAAGTTGAGACAATGTTGGATACATGTTGACACGAGCAGTTGAATGTCGAACTGTGAATAACACGTCGTGTCGAATGTGCGATTATGTGTCATTTTACCTGGGAAACAGACGACAGCGTCCAGAAAAAGTCGCATAATGTGACACGACGGACCGACGCGTGGCGTCGATGTGAAACAAGCCGTCGATCTCATTTTGGCGGACGTGTCTGCCGGGTCACAGTGCGGACCCGGGCGGGTTGACCCGTTCCGATCCGTGCGGATCGGGGCACTCATTCTTGGCAGGGGGCATAGGTGGCGTGTCTGACAACCTCTGCGAATGACTACTTGGATTCCAACCGCGCAAACGGGCCGATCGCGAGTTTGCGGGCAGGGTCAAGCTATTGACGGTTATTCTTTTGGGCGTCATCTTGCTCCGGCGCATGAAGCTCTCCCGTCGCTCATTGGTTCCTTCGAAAAATCAAAGAGAAGTGGCCCGACGCTTTTCAATATGTCCTCTCATATTTGAATGTTGGGCGCCGTCCAAATGCCAAGAACGGGTTTTCTCGCCTGTCCTTTGTTGACACGGCGCGAGTCAGTCTCCGGGATCGCAACAGACTTCTTCTGTATGGTCCTTCGGTGCGCTCCAGACGAGTCCAGGGCCACTGGCGGTCGACCAGTTTTGCCGCCGTGTCCCTGCACGGGTCTCACTGCCCCACTTGGTGTCTGGGCGGAGGGGTGGGTGACCACTTCGAGCGGCCATTTTGCGCTGTTTGCGGCGGGGGGCACGTCGCCTCGTGCCAGGGCTCACTGCGCTCGCGAAAGTTCGCACCCTGGGACACGGCCCGCGCTCGTCACGCGGACGTGATGTCCTCCACTCGGTCCCATGAACGTCTCCAGGAGGGTTCTGGGGAGCGAGCCTCTTCCAACGCGTCTCCGAGCGCTCCGTGGGCGTCCACAGCTCGCGATCGGAGGGGAGGGACCAGCGTTTGCCCAGGCGCACGTGGAGTTATTTAGCGCCGCCTCACTCGCTACCTGCCTCCCGCCCCTTCCCGCCCTTCCTCTTTGGCTATCCACATCGCTCGCACATGACGCGTGTTAGAGGCCCTTACGACACGAAGCGGCGGCACGCTCAACGCTCTCGCAACGGCCACAACGCGTTGCCGCCCACGCCGCCCCCCCCTCCGTGCACCTGTTCTGGGCCGTGAGACCACGGCGTTACTGTCGGCCCGCCCCCCCCCCCTCCGCCCTTGCAACCGTCCTTGTTTTCGCGCCATTGGCACTCGCTGTGTTCTGGCAGCCGCTCTGCAAAAGGCGGTCGCGGTGCCATGGGTTGTACCCCTCCTGTGTCGGGAACTGCTGGGCAGGGGCCGCCGCGCCGTGGCGGCCCCTGTCCTCCCCGTGACGGAGGTCGCGGCGGGCCGACTTTCGGAAATGGCGGTCGTTTGCCGTTCCGCGGCGGTCCACCGCCCTTCCATGGAAGTCCTCCTCCTTTCTGCGGCAACGGCTCCCCCCCCCGCGGCGATCCTCGTACGCGGCGTGGAGGCCCGCCCTATGGGGGTGCAATTCCTTTCTTTCGGGGCAGGCCTGCGCCCTTCCAGGGCGGTCCCCCGCCTTTTCGGGGCGGTCCCCCGCCTTTTCGGGGCGGTCCCCGCTTCTTTGGGGCCAGTCCCCCGCCCGTCCTAGGCGGTGACCTGCGCTTCCGTGGAGGCTCGCCACCCTTCCGGGGCGGTCCCTCGCCTTATTTTGACGGTCCCCCGCCATCCCGGCGCCCTCCTCCGTCTCCTTTTGGCGGTTACCCTCCGCGTGGTGATTTTCCTTCTTTTGGCCGTAGTGGCCCGCGGTTTACTGATGGGTCGCCACCCTCTGACGATTGGCGACCGCACTGTGGCGGTGACCGTCGGCAGCCTGGGGGCGAGGACGGTCGGCCTCTGTGGAGCGGCGACGGTGGGCCTCCGCCATTTAATCTGTAGAGCGCCCCTCCTCTCGGTCGTCGTCGGAAGCGCGACCAGGATCACGATCCATCTGACTCGCGTCGTGTTCGCCGTCGCCTCGACGACAGCGACGACTACTGTCGTGCACGTCCTGTGTCGGATTTTGACGGACGTCCGCCCTCTGACCATCCCCGTCGGTCAAGTCGTCGTCGGGGCGGTTGGCGCTCTCCTCGCGCTCGCTCGCGGGCACTTTCTCGGTCCCCGGAGCGGCCGAGCCGTCCCTCAGAGGCCCCCGTCGTTCCATGCGCCTTGGCGCCTTAGGCGGCGTACTTTCCTCCGCCGTTGTGGCCGGTGGAGCAGGCCGCCCATCCAGCAGACGGTCAGCTATACCTGTGGGCGGTAACGAGCGCCCCACCGCCCCCTCCCCGGCCCTCTGTGATCTATTTGCCCGCGCCGTCGCAGCAATTACGTCTGCCGACGAAGCCGCAGCAAGCTACGGCGGCGCTGGTGACGGTACAGCAGCCGAAGGTGGTGCAGCCAACTGCTCCGGTGTCGGACGCGCCGCAACTGGTGGCACAGGTGGCTGTGCCGCAGCCCGCGCCGCCGGTGACCGTGCAGCAGCCGCTGTATGTGTTGAGCGGTCGACCCCCGCCGGCTCCGTCAGCCTACGTCCCTCTGGCGAACAACCCGACGCAGTAGACGTTGATCTTCCTACAATTACCTACACGCTGCCGAAGAGGATGGGTTCTAATTTGGGGCGGACGGACACAGACCGGGTGCCATTGTGCGAGGCGTGGATCCAGGCGAGCGGGGACCCGATTGCTGCCACTGGGCGGCGCAATGAGCTGCTGTGGGCGGACGTGCACAAAGTGTGGGAGGCGAAAATGACGCAGCAAAAGACGTTGCGAGTGGCGCGCAACGCGAGCGCGCTAGAGAAGCAGTTCAAGAAGATTCAGAAGGGCGTGAGCCTGTTCACATCGCATTATCTGGCGGTTAAGAACCAGCACACGATGGGGAACCCGACGGAGGAGGACCTCATCAGTGGCATAGTGGCGCGCTACTGTTCACTCGACATCTACGACGGCAGTCGTGTTGATCAAGAGGCCGACATGCGCGCGAACCGGTCGGCGAAGCGGAAGGCCAAGGTGGCATTCTGCAAGTTTTTGCCGTGCTGGCGCGTGTTGCGTCACTCGGACAAGTTCAGCGGCGCGTCCAACCTAATGCAACTCGGCAGCGACGACTCTGACGACTCTGATGAAGAGATTGGCAGCACGAGCAGCCCCAGCACGCGCAAGAAGTCCTATCAGCGCTCGCCTGGGAAAGTGAAGGCCGCTAATCAACAGCAAATGGAGGACATGCGGCTGGAGAAAGAAGTCAAGGCCAGCACTGCGGCGGTCGACAAGCCGACGGCGGCGCAGTAGTATAGGACTGCTCTTTGCTTCTTCCAGTCGGCGGAGATGCGGAACACCGCGGCCGGGATCGCATACCGACAATCCGTGCTGAAAAAAATGATGCAGCTCGCCGGGATGGACGTCGAAGGCGCCTTGACGACGACCGCCAGGGCTCGGACGGCTGCTGGGGCAGGTGCGAGTGCTGCACGTGCCTCGGATGCGGGGGTTAGTACGGCTGTGGGGAACGCCACAACGGCGGGGAATGCGAGTGGTGCCGGTGACACGGCGTCGACGGCGTATGCGAGTCCTGTTGCTCACATTGCTGTGATGTAGTTGGACGACGATGAAGTGGACATGGACCTGTCCCGCTCTTCTCCCCGCACCGTGGGGCCGGTTACGCCGGCGGTCGGCTCTGCCGCCGGAGTTAACTCGCCGCCGGGGGGAAACACAACGGCGGCGCCGGCCACAGCTGCACTGGCTGGTAGCTTGATTCAGCCGGCGGAGTCGGCGACGCCGGCTGCGCCGACTCGACGTAGTCGGGGGGTGGCAGACACTAATGGGGGCAGTGGGGCCCGTGGGAAGAGTGCGAACAAGAAGCGCGGACGCAATGCGCAGGCCGCTAAGCGACGGGACGCTTCCGCTACTCTGTCGCAGTCGCTTAGAACGACGCGAGGCCTGGATGATATTAGCGAGTTGGCGACGACCACGACAACAACTGTGGAGTCGTCCGACTCTGAGTAGTGTGTCTTGTTCTTTTGATTGCCTTTGCGCGGTAGTACTCGTTTGTGGACAAAAGGTTTTTTTTTACCCTTGACCGGGTTTTTTTTTTTCTTACACGCACTGTGTCGAGCTGTTTGAGGCCGCGTGAGGAGAACCGGGAGCAAAGAGACGGCCAGCCGCGGTCATTAAAACAGGGGCTTTTTGTTGCTTTCAACGCACGCACAAGCCGAAACAGTGCCGCGGCGACCGCACCCGACACCAACCCCACCACCTCCCCGCTCTTGCCGCCGTGGTCCATGCGGGAGTTGTTCACGCTCTCCGCGGGCGGCACCCTCGCCGACGCCGCCAACCCCAGCCGCTCCCCCTTCGCCGCTGCCGTCGCGGCGTGCGCCGACGCGGGCCTTGCGGCGGGGGGCATCGTGCACACGGCGGCCTCCCTGCTGGCCGCCGCGGCGGGTTCCCCCCCGACGGCGCGGCGTGTTGACCTTGCCATTGCCGTCACCGCCGACGCCCCCCACCTCGTGGCCGACACGTCGGTACTCGCCGCCGCCGCGCCGCAGGCGCCCGCCCCAGCTCTGCCGTCGCAGTGCGTGGCCGTCGTCTTCATCGTCGACGGCGCGTCCGCCGCCGGTGTCGGGGGGGGGGAAAG
>Ga0209295_1000601_pt1 | contig 15713 bp, 20 predicted proteins | sample Porto_5metaG_FD_187428 | JGI IMG/M metagenome (GOLD analysis project Ga0209295, IMG submission 187428) | Marine algal microbial communities from Porto, Portugal - Porto_5 metaG (SPAdes) (version 2) | ecosystem: Host-associated > Algae > Red algae > Unclassified | place: Portugal: Porto... | reverse complement strand
TAAATTACTTTACAATGGAAGCAATTCAAATACAAGACAAAAACATCATCCGCATCACAGATATTCTCGAACAAATCAAAGCACTCAATAAAATGATTGATTTGTATAAAAGCGATGAGGGAAGTTCGTCTATGCTAAGTCAGTACGACTATATGAAAAGAGAATTTGTAGAAGAATTAAAACCGCTATTAAAAGATTTTCAAATTACCATTGACGCGGCTTAGGTCGAAAAAATCACGTAATCAAAGCACACCAAAATGGAAATAGACAACCACATCAACTACGTCGAATTTTATACAAAAGACCTTGAAAAGGTAAAGGAATTTTACACGAAGGCTTTCGGCTGGACGTTCACCGATTACGGACCGACTTACACTGCATTTTCAGATAGCGGATTGGAGGGCGGATTTGAAAAAACGGACAACGAAATCGTCAATGGTGCGCTCGTTATTTTGTACCACAAAGATTTGAAAGCCATAAAAAAACACATCATCGAATCCAACGGAATCATCTCCCAAGACATCTTTTCTTTTCCCGGCGGACGCAGGTTTCACTTCATCGACCCGGCAGGCAACGAACTGGCAGTTTGGTCAGATAAATAGTACACAACGTAGAGAAAATTCATGAATTTTCTCTACGTTGTGATAGCGTTTAATATGAATCTTCTCAACCAACTCCCCCCACCGAATCCCAACACCAAATCATGGTGCGCCAACACCCAAACCTCGCCCGACACCTACACAGAGGCGCAAGTCTATCCAAAAATTTCCGTCATCATGCCTTCCTACAATCAGGGGGCGTTTATTGAGGAAACTATACGCTCTATTTTGCTGCAAAACTACCCTGCGCTCGAACTCATCATCATGGACGGCGGCAGCACAGATGAAACGGTGGACATCTTGAAAAAATACGATAAATGGATACACACTTGGGTCAGCGAAAAGGACGCCGGACAAAGCGATGCCATGAACAAAGGTTGGCGTAAAGCAACCGGCGATGTCATTGCTTTTATCAATTCGGATGACTACTACGAACCGGGCGTACTGGCGCGAGTGGGTCGTTTTTTTAGTGCCGCGATGGGCAAAAATATGTTGCTCGGCAGTACGCGTGTTATCGAAAGCGACGGCAAGGAAATCAAAATCAAAACGCCTTGCAATCGCTACTCGCACCTCGCCGTCTTGGGCGGCAGACACGCCATGCCCAATAATCCCGTAGGTTATTTTTACTCACGAAAAATACAAGAAGAAGTCGGTGATTTTGATACCAAAGACCATTATTCGATGGACTACCGCTTCTTACTAAAAGCCTTCAAATCGGCTGACCACCTCACGGTCGCAAAGGCAATTTTCGGAAATTATCGCTACGATGACCACACCAAAACCTTCAATAACAACCAAGCAAAAGGCGGCGAAATTCGCCTAAAACTCCAGCGCATGGCAATAGAAGAATCCGCCGTTTTTGGAAAAAAATATATACATTATCTACAAAAAAGCCACGAACTCACCAATCGAAAATTCGCACTACCGCGACGATTCGGAATACATAAAATGCTCGCTCCACGCCTCGACAAACAATTGGAAAATATTGACAAAAGATTACTCGCACTTGAAGTAAACCCGTCAGTTTGACGGCACTACAAAACTATGGACTATCGACCATCAACTATGGACTCTAAACCATCGACTAAAATAGATATTTGTTACATCGTTTCGCATGGTTTTGCGGCGCGAATGGTGCTACAAACGGGCTTGCTAAAACGCTTGCGTGCCGAAGGCAAAACCGTTTCCCTCATCACGCCCGACGCCAACGATGCCAACCTCAAATTAGCCTGTGAAAGCGAAGGCATCACACTCCACGAATTTAAAAATAGCCAGCCACGTTCGGGTAATTACAACCGAATGCGAAAGTATTTTTTAGAGGATATAAAAAATAATGTCGCACTGTGGGAGAAATATCGTGTAGAAAAAAGATTTAGTTGGAAACGACGGTTATTGGCATATTTCGGTATTACGATGTATCGCTTAAATAAGATTTTCCCTATCATTCGTCGCAGATTTAAAAGCTACGAACAGCAATTTTTGGATATTCCAGAAGCGCAGGATTTTATCAAAAAAATTAATCCTAAATTATTGGTTTCTACCTATCCGGTTGGTTTTGAAGAAGGCATTTTATTACACGCTGCCAATCAATTAAATATTCAAACTTGTATTCACTTATTGAGTTGGGATAATATCACATGCAAAGGACATTTCCCGGCATTGGCAGACAAATATATCGCTTGGGGACCTGTGATGGCAAGCGAATTTGAGGAGTTTTATAATATTGAAAAACAAAATATTTACGAATGTGGCGTACCGCATTTTGATTTACATTTTCAAATAAAAAACAAACCAAATATCGCACCTTTTATTGAAGAATTAGGTTTGGATGCGTCGAAGCCTTACTTATTTTTTGCAATGAGTTCGCCGCGTTTCGCGCCGCTTGAAATTGATATTGTCGAGCATCTCGCCCGACAAATAGAGGCAGGTATTTTCGGAGAAAATATGCAATTCATCGCCCGTCCGCATCCACAAAATGTAGTCGGCAGCATGGCAGATACTACTTGGCTCGGACGCTTGGATGCCCTCGTAAGTAAGCGAGTAAAAATTGATTATCCGCAACTCGTAGATTCCAAATTACAGTGGAGTATGAAACAAGGTGATATGATTCGTTTATCGAATATGTTGCACGGTGCGGCGTGTTGTGTCAATTCGGGTTCTACCGTGTCGATTGATTCCTTTATAGTCGATACACCCGTTGTAATTACAGCGTTTGACGCCGATGAGGAGCGCGATTATTGGTTTTCCGCGAAGCGAGTAACTGATTTTCCACACATGAAAAAATTCCTATCGTTTGGTGGCGCATCTATCTCGCGCAGCTACGATGAATTGACCGCACATTTGAAAAATTACATCGAAAATCCAAAGGCAAATTGGGAAGCCCGACAACACGCCCAATATATGGAAACCGCCAAAAATGACGGACGCGCCACCGAGCGTGTGTGTGAGGCTTTATTGGAAATTTTGGGCGATAAAAAGTTGGCACAAAAAAATGAAAATAGAACGCAGATTCATACGAATTGATTCATTAAAAAAATCCGCCTAATCCGTTAAATCCGCCCAATCCGCGTTCCATCCTACACATTAAATTTTAATTTTGAGCTTAAATTTAACCAACACATACACCGTCCGCCACGTCCGTCCTGATGACGTACCCAACTTGCCAACCTTCTTCCGCGAAGCCTACGGCGAGCAATCTGTCTTTATCAGTGAGCGATTTTTGAGCTTCTATTTTGGGAGTCCGTATATGCCTGTCGATTTGGCAACGAGCCTTTTAGCGGAGTGCAAGGAGACGGGGAAAATCGTATCATTTTACGGCTGTCGGGCGTATAAATTGCAACTGTTTGGGCAGATCGTTTCGATGAGTCAAAATGCGAATGCCTACACGCTCAAAGATTGGCGACGCAGAGGCATCAGCGGAAAAATGGTCGATTATGTCCACAATAATAATGAGGGAAATTTGGCGATAGGCATGAAACCAAGCACGAAATATTTTTATGCCAATGACGGTTATAATGCCTTCGGTGGCGACCCGATGCCGCGTTTTATTTTTAATTTAAATGAAAAAACTTATGAAATAATCGAACACATCGGGCAGGACTTCGACATGGCGCAGGACTTGCTTCCGATTCGGGCTGCCGCGTCGATTTCCGACCCGAATATTATTCAAATCACACCGGAAAATATCGCTCAATTTCAGCCGGATTGGTACATCGACTTGAAGGGAACGACCTACCGCGATATGCGCTGGCTCAAGCGGCGCTTAGTGGCGCATCCTTTTGTCAAATATGATGTTTATGGCTACGTTTCACAAGGAAAAATAAGGGCGTATGTCGCGCTACGTGAAGAAAATTTAGCACCACAAAATTATAAAATTTATCGTATCGTGGATGTGTACGGCGCACCTGCACACGTCCCTGTGCTGCTGCGTCACGCTACGTACGAGGCGTATACGCGAGGTTATATTTACATTGATTTTGCCAAAATGGGCAACATCTACGACAGCGAACTCGCCGAGTTAAATTTCACGAAACTCAACGGACAAGACGGCGCACTCATTCCCCTGGTCACCGCCCCGATTGAGAAGCGCAACAACCACGAATTTGTCTGCATCCAAAGCAAAACCCACCACGCGACCATGCACCGTTTGACTTTAGATAATGCCTATTTTACGCGAATAGATTGTGACCGCGACCGTGTTGGACGGCTGTGGCAGATACCGGAGGAACTGCGATAGTGGATTTTTAACGTATTTTTTTGTATTTTTGGAAAAAGAAAAACAAAGCAATAGAAATATTCATTCATTCAAAATTCATTCATTCAAAATTAAATAATGAATATAGAAACGACTAAGGCAGAAATACACGAATTGGTAGATACGACTGATTATGAGGTTATTTTGAACCATACTCGCGCTCAATTCAAACGTTTTAAAGACATTCAAGAAGCACATCCTAAAACGGAATTTACGATTGGAGAATTGGAGTTGATTGATGTGATTTTGAATGGTCTATCTAAAAAATTATTGGCACGGTATAAAAAATTATCGCTAAAATTGCTGCGTGAAGAAATCACCGAAGAAGAGCGCGAAGAACTCATTGAGGTCAACGCACAGATAGAGGAATTTGGGGTAGAAAGATTGCGTAACATTATAAAACTGTCCGAATCTTGGCATATTTCTGTGCCTGAAGTTATGGATAAATTAAAAATCAAAACACCTCCCGCGCTACATGCCTAAAGTTTATATATCCGTACCACTTCGCCGAACTGTCCAAGAACGCGCCAGAGGATGTTGTGAATATTGTAAAGCCCCTGTCTCACATTGTCCGGGTAATTTTCATATAGACCACATCATCCCAGTCTCAAAAGGAGGTTTAACTATTTTGGAAAATCTTGCGTATTCATGCGGAGGCTGCAATCCTAAAAAATCCGCCAAAACTACCGCCACCGACCCCGCCACCGGGCAAAAAATCCCCCTTTTTCATCCAAGAAAAGACGACTGGAATGACCACTTTAAATGGGATGAAAACAAACTTCACATCATCGGCATTACGCTGAAAGGTGAACTGACTATCCAAACCTTAGATATGAACAGACAGGGCTTAATCAACCTTCGTGGGTTGCTAAAAGAAAAGGGATTGCATCCGCCTGTATAGTGAACAAACAAGAATAACTTAATCCAACCTGCTGTATCTTTTTCCGTTATACTTCATCATTTTCTCCTTACGTAGCTGGGCTATGTGCGTCAAAAATGATTCGTCTAACGAAAAAATATTTCGCATCTTGGATTAATTTATTCTCGTTTGTTCACCTAGTGGATTTTTACCGTATTTTTTTGTATTTTTGGAAAAAGAAAAACAAAGCAATAGAAATATTCATTCATTCAAAATTCATTCATTCAAAATTAAATAATGAATATAGAAACAACTAAGGCAGAAATACACGAATTGGTAGATACGACTGATTATCAAACAATCATTGGTGATACACATTCAAGGTTAAAACGTTTTAAGGATATTCAAGAGCAATATCCTGAAAAGGAATTTAGTATTGAAGAATTGGAATTGATTGATGAAGTATTGAACGGTGTGCCTGATAAAATATTTGAACGTCAATTTGAATTGGGAGAAAAATTAGAATATGAACAATTGACAGAGGAAGAAAGTATAGAATTAGCCAAATTGGTGAAGCAAACGGAACAATTTTCAGTCGTCCGATTGAGCAATTTGATTAGACTTTCTAAAATGTGGAATACGACAGTAGATGAATTGATGAAACGTTTTGATATTCACCCTAAACCTGACGTTTATGCGTAAATATCTTTCCAAAGATAAGCGGCAAACAGTTAGAACAAGAGCTGAATCGCGCTGCGAATATTGCCTGTTGCCCGATTCTCACGCTGCATCCACATTCCATCTTGACCACATCATTCCATTGATAAAGGGTGGCGATGATACGCTTGCAAATTTGGCTTACGCTTGTATCGGTTGCAATCAATTTAAAGGGATAAAAACTACCGCCACCGACCCCGCCACCGGGCAAAAAATCCCCCTTTTTCATCTAAGAAAAGACGACTGGAATGACCACTTTAAATGGGATGAAAACAAACTTCACATCATCGGCATTACGCTGAAAGGTGAAGTGAGGGAAGACGAAAAAAATAATCTACCCGTCTGAATTGTTCTTTTTCTTATATGTTTTACTAAATCTTCCTTACGTAGCTCGGCTATGCGCGTCAAATTTAGCCAAACATATAAAAAAAATAACTTCTTCATTTGGGGTAGATTATTTTCTTCCTCTTCCCTGACTATCCAAACATTAGACATGAACCGCGAAGGCTTGGTTAATCTTCGTCAGTTATTAAAAAACGCTGGATTGCATCCACCTGTGTAGTGGATTTTGTGCGTATTTTTTTGTATTTTTGGAGAAAGAAAATAATACAATAAAAATATTCATTCATTCAAAATTCATTCCCCGAAACAAGTACGGGATTTGACAACATTCAAAATTAATCTATGAATATTGAGACAACTAAGGCGGAATTAATCGGTATCATTGAAACGATGCAAACACAGGAGATGTTGGATCGTATCAAATCGCAAGCGGTGCGACTTAAAGATGTAGAGACAAATAGTCTCGAATCTAATTACACCATTGAAGAAGTCGAATTAATTGATAAAATACAAACCGCTGTGCCGAAAGATGTTTTCGAAAAATATCATAACCTTTTTGTTAAACACCGCGATAACCAAATTGACGAAAAAGAACGCAAAGAGCTAAAAAAAATAGCTTATTTACTGGAAAAGTATAATGCCGAACGATTGACTCATGTTCTCCAACTGTCTATACTCTGGCAAACTGACCTAAATGACGTGATGCAACGCCTCAATATTCACCCACCCGAAGACTTGTAATGAGCAGATACGCTTCCAAGAAAGATAAAGCCATAGTTCGTGAACGGGCAGGTGGACGTTGCGAATACTGCAAGGCACTCAGGGCTTTTGCAACCTCGCATTTTTGCGCCGAACACATCATTCCTTTTTCACTTGGTGGAAATACCGAATTAGAAAATCTTGCCTATTCATGCGATATTTGCAATATCAATAAAGCCGCAAAAATTACCGTTGTAGATACTGTCACCGGACAAGAAATACCTCTTTTTCATCCAAGAAAAGACCAGTGGAATGATCACTTCAAATGGGACGATGAAACACTCCGAATCATCGGCATTACGCTGAAAGGACAATTGACAATCCAATTATTAGATATGAATCGGGTAGAGGCAGTTAATCTTCGCGGATTACTCAAAAGCGCCGGATTGCATCCGCCTGTGTAGTGGATTTTTACCGTATTTTTTTGTATTTTTGAAAAAAGAAAAATAATACAATAAAAATATTCATTCATTCAAAATTCATTCCCCGAAACAAGTACGGGATTTGACAACATTCAAAATTAATCTATGAATATTGAGACAACTAAGGCGGAATTAATCGGAATTATTGAGGCTACGCAAGATGAAGGAGTTTTGCATGAAACAACTTCATACTTAAAACAGCGATTAGAGCAACCCTCGTATAGCGAAGAAGAAGCTGAATTGATTGACAAAATTAAAAATGGTTTGTCGAAGGAATTTACGATACGATACAGAGAACTGTCTTTAAAGTTTTTACGGAGAGAAATTACTGAAAATGAGAACGTAGAATACAAAAAAATGATTGAAAAATCAGAGCAATTTGCTGCCGATAGAATTTATTATATGATTGATTTGGCAGAAATATGGAAGACTAACGTTAATGATGTCATGTTACGCCTAAACATAAAACCACCCGAACCACTCAGCATAGATATATTTCACAAAAAAATAGGCGCATCGTCAAACAGCGAGCGCATTGGTTGTGCGAGTATTGCAAAGCCTTAGCATTGTACGCGCCTAGTCCTTTTGACATAGACCATATTATCCCTATCGTACTTGGTGGAAGTAGCGATTTAGAAAATCTTGCCCATTCATGTAGTGGCTGCAATCAGTGTAAATCAGATAAAACTACTGTTACTGACCCCACCACAGGGCAACAAATCCCCCTTTTCCATCCAAGAAAAGACAATTGGAACGACCACTTTAAATGGAATGACGAAGCCTTACACATTGTCGGTATCACTTTGAAAGGTCAATTGACTGTCGAAACATTAGATATGAATCGAAAGAAACTTGTCAACTTCCGAAGAGCCCTCAAAGCACTTGGTGTACACCCACCAAAATAACCGCCAAACCAAACATTCACCAGTCAAAAAATGAATAAAATTACGATAATTGCTTATCACTACGTCCGTGATTTGCAACACTCGCGTTATCCTGCCATCAAGGGTTTGGATGTACGTTTGTTTGAAGAACAGGTGGCGTATTTGCAGAAAAACTATCACCCGATTCGTATGGAGGAGTTGATACATTCGATAGAAACAGGCGATAAGCTGCCGCCCAAAGCTGCCCTACTCACTTTCGATGATGCCTATACCGACCACTTCAATTACGTGTTGCCTATTTTGTACAATCGCGGTTTGCAAGGTTCGTTTTATGTGCCGTGCAAAGCCATTGCCGAACACATCGTTTTGGATGTCAATAAAATACATTTCATCCTCGCGGCGGCAACGGATATTGATGTTTTATTAAATAAAATATTCAACGAAATAGACCACTATCGCGACGAATACCAACTCGAATCCAATGATTTTTATGTCGAAAAATGGATGACCAAACACCCAAAGGATACGCCGCAAGTAATTTTATTCAAACGCCTCTTACAGAAAGCGTTACCAGCTAAATTACGAGCGATTTTAGCTGATAAATTCTTTGAAGAAGTGGTTGGTATTCCGCAGGAAATATTTAGTCGAGAATTGTACATGAGTCCCGAACAAATCCGTTGTATGCAATCCGCCGGAATGCACATCGGTAACCACACTTACGACCATTATTGGCTCAATACCCTCACGCCCGAACAACAACGAACCGACATCGGAAAAGCTCAAAATTTTCTCCAAAAAATAGGTGTAAATATGGACAATTGGACGATGTGCTACCCACACGGCGGACACAATCAAGATACTATGAACATCCTCGCAGATATGGATTGCAAACTTGCCATTACCATTGATGTAAAAATCGCCGACACCACTACATTTCACAAATACGAACTCCCGCGACTCGATACGAATGATGTACCGAAAGAGGAAAATGCGCCTGTGAATCATTGGTTTGCAAAGGCTTAAAAAAGCAAGTTAAATTTTGTATTTTTACAAAAAATAAAAACATGAAAAAACTAACAGAAACTGAATATCTTTTATCAACCGAAGCCAATAGAAAACAACTTCTCGAATCTATTGAACAAGCTGAAAGAGGAGAGGTAGTAAATTATTCAGAGACAGAAGATTTTAAAACTTTATTACTCAAAGGACCTGTCATGGATGATGAGCAACATAAAGAATTTCTAAAAAATAGACAACAGTTCAACAATTGGCGTAAAAAATAAATCCGTGTTATCTGCCAAATCCGCAAAAATCCGCGTTCCTACCTTAAACTTAAATTTGCTCTTGAACTTGAACTTGAACTTAACCATGGTCACCATCATCCTACCCGCACACAATGCGGAAGATACCCTCGCCGATGCCATCCGTTCGTGCCTCGACCAGACCTATAATGATTACGAATTATGGGTTTTGGAAAATGGCAGTACCGACCGCACCCTCGAAGTCGCACGACAATTTGAAGGCGAAAAAGTCAAAGTATTTGCATTGGGGAAAACTGGTTTTCAGGGCGCACTCACTTGGGGCTTGGAAAATGCAAAGTCGAAATACATCGCCCGTATGGATGCCGATGATATTATGATGCACCACCGCCTCGAATGGCAGGTCAACTTCTTGGAAAATACCAACGGCGCGATTATGCTGGGGACGCATTGTGCCTACCTCACGCCCTTTGGCAGCATCCTCGAACGTAAGCCCGGCAAGCCCGACCGCCAACTAAAAATCGAACATTTCAATACCCAAAACAAACCCATTCGTAAGTACTTCGGCGACCCAACGGTGATGTATAATCGCGAAGCCGCAATCGCTGCCGGCGGTTACGACGATGATTTTACGATAGGCGACATTCCCCTCTGGATACGCATGTTGAAGGTCGGAAAATGCTTTGAATCCAACGAAGTTCCCTTCATCTATCGGCTAAAACCCGCTTCGATGTCGCAAGGCTACAAACCTTTTTTAGACAGTATCAATATTCGCAAAAAATACGCGCCCGAACAACTAAAAGATTGGCCAGAAAAGCCTCCGGCGAATTATAGTAACAAAGATTGCTTCGGTTTTTGGCGGCGCATCGCCGAATTTGCCTTACTGACCGACAACAAAAAAGAAGTCCGCCAAGCCCTCAATAAAATGATGCAAGAACCCGTCCCGTTCAAACAAAAAATAAAATCTCTCGTAGGCTTCAGATTAATGCCCGGCTTCAAAAAACGCATCCAACAAAAACACAACAACCTCGAATTTGTCCGCCGCCACGACCTCGAAAGAGACTACGCACAATATTTGTAACGAGAATACAACAACTTCAAGACAACAACACCCCAACACGACAACACATCAAAAATGAAAGAAACAATAATAGAAAAACAACGCTCGGCATTCAAAGTAAATTTCAGAGAAGTACTGGAATACCGCGAATTGCTCTGGACGCTGACTTACAGAGATTTGAGGGTCAAATACGCCCAAACGGTCATCGGATTCCTGTGGGTATTTCTCAATCCGCTATTTACGTTGGTCATCCTGACTTTTGTATTTGGTACGGTAGCAAAAGTAGATACGGGAACGATTCCGCACATCATATACACCATCGCGGGCATGTGCGGCTGGACGTATTTTCAGACCGTATTGAGTACGGCGGGCAGCTCGATTATCGGCGCACAAGGTATGATTAAAAAAATCTATTTTCCGCGCCTCGTCATTCCGCTATCCAAAGCAATTACGGCACTTATCAACTTCGGAGTCGTCTTGGTTTGCTTAGGTATTATCATGGCGATTATGCGTTTTCCGCCGAGTGCGAATATCATTTATAGCCCGTTTTTTATCCTGATGGCACTCATTTCCGGCTTGGCTGGCGGTATTTGGATGAGCGCACTCACGATACGTTACCGCGATTTCCAACACATCACGCCGATACTTTTACGCTTAGGATTATTCCTCACACCGATAGCTTATCCATCAAGTGCCGTACCCGAAAAATACCAACTCCTCTATCATCTCAACCCAATGGCAGGCGTAGTCGAAGGCATGCGTTGGAGTCTCGTCGGGGGCGACGCGCCGAGTCAGTATGCTTATATTTCCTTTGTGCTGATTACGGTTTTGTTGATTACAGGCGTGTTTTATTTTAATAAGGTGGAACGGGTGATGGCTGATATTTTGTAACGAAAAAACGTTAAAAAATTTAGATTAATTCATTTATTTAAAACAATAAAAGCTATTTTTACGTATTATTTGTAAAAATAACTTCTATTATGCTAATTCAATTTTCGATTAAAAATTTCAAATGCTTCAAAGAAGAAGTCAAATTGAGTATGGTTGCTTCCAATTATGACAAAGCCACGCGAGAGGAGTCTAATATTTTTGAAGTAGAAAAATTCGGTTTGAGATTGCTGAAAAGCGCAGTCGTGTATGGGGCGAATGCGAGTGGGAAAACGAAGTTGATTGAGGGTTTGGGTTTCATGAAGAATTTTATTTATACTTCTTCAAAAGAAAGCCAAATCAACGAAGCGATTGATACCGATCCTTTTAGATTGAACAGCGAAACGCTTGGCGAACCTTCTGTTTTTGAAATTATTTTTATCCATGAAAATAATATGTATAGATATGGTTTTGAGGTGGATAAAAAACAGGTACACGCCGAGTGGTTGTATCGAAAATCGAAGATAAAAGAAGTTGAATTATTTTATAGAGAAAATCAGAATTTTGAAGTTCACCGTACATTCAAAGTAGCTGACCTTGTAGAAAATGACCGTGTGCGCCCAAATGCCTTATTGCTTTCTGTGGCGGCTAATTTTAATGATAAAATTGGGAAGAAAATTTTCGATTGGTTTAGGAGTTTCAACATTATCTCAGGATTAAGAGAGGAAGGTTATGAAGGGTTTTCAATGTCAAAGATTTCAAAAGATGAGCAGAGTAAAAAAAGAGCTGTCAAATTTCTGAAAAGTGCAGATTTAGGTATTGAAGACTTAGCTATTAGTAAAATGGAGATTAATGATTTACCAGAAGGAATGCCAGACGAAATGAAAGATTTTCTTAGAAAGCAAATGAAGGAGAGGGATATCACAGAATTTGCCTCTGGAGTTTCTACTTATCACCAAGTTTTTGATACGAATAATTTGTTTGAAGATTTGTCTGAATTTTCAATGGAGGAAGATGAATCTTCAGGAACAAAAAAATATTTTGCCTTATCTGGTCTAATTTTGGAAACACTGGAAAAAGGAGAAATTTTAATCGTAGATGAGTTAACCAATAAACTCCATCCGAATTTGGTTTGCAAACTCATGGAATTATTCAATTCAAAAGAAAAAAATCCTAATAATGCTCAAATTATTTTCAACACGCACGATACCAATTTATTAAGTTCGGGTATATTTCGACGTGACCAAATTTGGTTTACCGAAAAAGATAGATATGGCGCGAGTTCTTTATATTCTTTAGGAAGCTTTAAGTCAGATACTGTAAGAAAGGAAGATAATTACGAAAAAAATTACATCAGAGGTAAGTATGGTGCTATACCGTACTTAGGAGATTTTGATAAATTGTTCACCTTTTAAATAATTCCAATATGAAAATGAAAAACAAAAAGGAGGAGCAAAAACGAAAGAAACAACAGCATAGAAAAGCACTAAAAGAAGCCAAAAGAAAAAAACGCGGTGAAGCTCCCGATTTGAATAGGGCAAAGGCAGAAAAAACTGAAAAAGAAAAATTCCTCATCGTATGCGAAGGCGAAAATACCGAACCGTCCTATTTTAAAAAATTCAAATTGACAACAGCCACCATAAAAGCCGTCGGAGAGGGTTATAATACGATTTCATTGGTAAGGCAAGCCGAAAAGCTCGCGGAAAAGGACGATTACGACCAAGTGTGGTGCGTGTTTGACAAAGATAATTTTCCGGCAGAAAACTTTAATAATGCCATTTATATGGCAGAAGAGATGGGTTTTCATGTAGCCTATTCCAATCAGGCATTTGAATATTGGTTGATACTACATTTTGAAGACCACCAAGGCGGGGCAATGCACCGTGATGATTACGGTGTCAAACTGAATAGTTATTTGAAAGCCTTCGGTACAGAATATGATACTGACAGCAAAGAAATAACGGATAAAATTTTCAATATTTTGCTTTCAAAACAGAATGGCGAATCAAGGCAGACCTTAGCAAAAGGCAGAGCCAAGAAAATTTTGAAACATCACGAAGGTACGCCACCTGCAACAGCCGAATCTTCCACCACTGTTTTTAAATTGATAGGAGAATTAGAGAAATACGGATAAACATTAATCATTTTTCTCCGTAAAACCCTCTATAAAACCACAATACAGTGCAAAAATATCAACTAACATACTCGCGTTCAGACTTCGCGCAGATACTCCGCAGCGTACTTCAGACGAAGGAAGCCCTGGAAGTCAAGCAATTAGGAAGCTATATCAAATGGCTGTTTTTGGGTTTACAGGTCGTTATTATCGGCGGTGGACTGGCATTTTATTTCATGCAAATGAAAATAATTTTAATCATAGTCGCTGTCTTATGCTTGGCGATTATCGGATTTATCTTCCTACTCAACACCCAAATTAAAGCCAGTACAATCGCAGTCAATCAACAAATCAGCGACTACCTCAACGCCGTAGAAGCCGGCGGCGATTACCAAATCAGCTTCGATGAAAAAGGATTGACAGTATATAACAAACTCGGCATCCACCCTACAAAATGGAGCGACTACACCCGCTTTGCCGACAACAAAACCTACCTCCTTTTCAAACGAAAAACCACCGAAGAAGATATTTATATTCCGAAAAAAAGCCTTCCCTCAAATGTATATGAGGACTTGGTGAAAACGGCACAAACATACATTCGCGATTAAAGATATTCTCACCCCATTCGTAGGGACAGGGCATGCCCTGTCCCTACGAATTAGAAAAAAATCGAGCCGTACACGTAGAGAAAATTCATGAATTTTCTCTACGTGTACGAGGGCAATTTTTGATGTTCGATCAGTTACCTTATGCGCCTATTCGTCTTCGTGTTCTTTGTGACCTTAGTGGTTTATTTTTTTTCCTGCGAAAATAAACCCTCACAAAATATCGTCATTGCCACTGCCGCGAATGCTCAATTTGCTATCCGCGAACTCGTCGATACATTTACCTATCAAACAGGCATCGAATGCGACATTATCGCCAGTTCTTCCGGCAAATTAACCGCACAAATCAGCGAAGGCGCACCCTACGACGTCTTTATTTCGGCAGATATGAAATATCCCGAATCGCTACACGCCAAAGGCAAAACCCTCACGCCTCCGCGTGTGTACGCACATGGTCGATTGGTCTTATGGAGTAAAAATAAAAACACGAATTTGAGTGTACAAAACCTTCAAAATCAAAGTATTAAACACATCGCCATTGCCAATCCCAAAACTGCCCCTTATGGCGCAGCCGCCCTCCAAACACTCCAAAAACAAAATATTTACGAAGCGATAAAAGACAAACTGGTCTATGGAGAAAGCATATCGCAAGTCAATCAATTTGTCTATTCCGGCACGGCGGAAGTTGGCTTTACGGCAATGTCGGTCGTGCTATCTCCACGAATGAAAAACGAAGGCATTTGGATGGAAATAGAAGCGGAAAATCACGCTCCGCTCGCACAAGGCGCAACACTTATCCAACGGAAGAACGCACACCCGGACGCCGCCCGTTTTTATGAATTTTTATTTTCCCCGAAGGCAAAAAAAATACTAAAAAAATACGGTTATACGACACCGTAGCGTAAGCGTCTCGCTTGCGTCCACGTAACGTAGAGAAAATTCATGAATTTTCTCTACGTTACGCACTGTTTGTGCAGGTAGTACGTGGACGCAAGCCGGAGGCATTACGCTACGGCTGCTACGTTGGCAATTATGCAATGGTCACCAATCATACTCACCTTCAAATTAGCGTTCATTACGACGCTGATATTGTTCGTCATTTCGATACCTTTGGCAAATTGGTTGGCGTTCACCAAGTCGCGCATCAAGCCTGTCGTGGAGACGCTCGTGAGCATGCCTTTGGTCTTGCCGCCGACGGTTTTAGGTTTCTATTTGCTCATCGCATTTAGTCCTTCCAACTCGGTCGGGCAATGGCTTGATGAGGTGCTGGGCTTGCGGTTGGTGTTTTCATTTGGAGGCTTGGTTTTCGCATCGGTAATATATAGTTTACCCTTTATGGTGCAACCCATTCAAGCGGGTTTGAGCAATCTTCCCAACTCTCTACGCGAAGCGGCGTACACACTCGGCAAGTCGCACCGCACTACAATTTTTCGCGTTCTTTTGCCCAATATCAAACCTGCCTTGCTGACAGGC
>Ga0209295_1000595_pt1 | contig 15773 bp, 9 predicted proteins | sample Porto_5metaG_FD_187428 | JGI IMG/M metagenome (GOLD analysis project Ga0209295, IMG submission 187428) | Marine algal microbial communities from Porto, Portugal - Porto_5 metaG (SPAdes) (version 2) | ecosystem: Host-associated > Algae > Red algae > Unclassified | place: Portugal: Porto... | reverse complement strand
TCAAAACCTCCGCCGAACTCCCGCCGACCATCACATCAAAAGCACCGGATTCGACGACAAACTTGCCTTGGTTATTATAAAAACCAAGTTCCTTATCGGTCAGTGTAAATTTGACGGTTTGACTTTCGCCGGATTTCAGCATGATTTTCTCAAAGCCTTTCAACTCCTGTACGGGGCGCGTCACACTCGCTACGCGGTCGCGGATGTATAGCTGCACGACTTCTTCGCCGTCTGTTTTACCTGTATTTTTTACATTGACGCTTACCTCGCAAGACTTGCCTTTCTTACTGACTTTCAAGTCGTTATATTCAAAAGTTGTATAGCTCAGACCATGTCCGAAAGCATATAAAGGCGTATTCACTTGGTCAGAATAATGCGACCAAAACACCATATCTATCGGTCCGGGGCGACCCGTATTTTTATGATTATAATAAATCGGAACCTGCCCGACATCGCGCGGAAAAGTCATCGGCAATTTGCCACTTGGATTATAATCGCCGTATAGCACCTGTGCAATCGCATTGCCACTTTCTATACCCAAATGCCATGCTTCTACGATTGCCGGAACGTGCTCTGCCGCCCACGGAATTGCCAAAGGACGACCATTCATCAGCACCAAAACAATGTTCGGATTTACGGCATGTACCGCCTCCAATAATTGCTGTTGTAAGCCCGGCAAACCAATATCCGCCCGACTACGTCCTTCGCCCGATTGCATCCCATGTTCGCCGAGTACCATGACGACCACATCCGATTTTTTGGCAGCTTCTACGGCTTCTTTTATGCCTGTATTATCATCGGTATTGACTTTTACGTGCATGTGAAATGGCGTGTCGCCTATCGTCAAATTTACGCCTTTTTGATGCGTTATTTTACTTTTTTTATAGACTTGCATGCCCTCCAAAACAGAGGTCGCAATATTGTTTTCGGAAGCCAATCGCCAGTTGCCGAGCGGACTGTTTTTCTCATCTGCCAACGGACCGATTAAAGCAATTTTTTGTCGCTTTTTGGACAGTGGCAGCGTGTTGTTTTCGTTCTTCAAAAGCACGATAGACTTCTTCGCCATATCCAATGCAGCCGCTTTGTGTTCGGGTGCGTAAATGAGTGTTTTTTCGCGTGCCTCATCACAATATTTATACGGGTCATCGAATAAACCAAGTTTGAATTTTACTCGTAAAATACGTTTTACGGCATCGTCAATTTTGGCTTCATCTACTTTGCCATCTTCTACAAGTTTTTCTAAGTGAGCGATATACAAATGCGATTCCATATCCATGTCAGAACCTGCATTGGCAGCAATTTCGCTGGCATGAACACCGTCGGCAGCAAAGCCATGCGCTATCATTTCTTTGATTGAACCCCAGTCAGAAACCATAAATCCCTCGAATCCCCATTCGCCTTTTAGGATGTCTCTCTGTAGAAATTTATCACCCGTAGCGGGTATGCCATTGAGTTCGTTAAAAGAATTCATAAAGGTCAGGACGCCTGCATCTTTGGCAGCTTTGAAAGGTGGCAAAATGACATTATATAAGGTCGAAGTTCCGACATCTGCGGTGTTATAATCCTTGCCTGATTCGGCAAAACCGTAGCCGACAAAGTGCTTCGCACAAGCCGCAATCGTATTATCGGCAGTCAGGTCATCGCCTTGAAAACCACTTACCCGTGCTTCGGCAATGCGACTTCCCAAATACGGGTCTTCGCCTGCACCTTCCATCACACGCCCCCAACGGGCATCGCGCGAGATGTCCACCATTGGCGCGAAAGTCCAGTTCAGTCCTTCGGCAGCCGCTTCAATTGCAGCGATACGTGCCGATTTTTCGATGGCTTCCAAATCCCAACTTGCTGCTTCTGCCAATGGTATCGGTGCCACCGTTTTGTGTCCATGTATGACATCAAAACCAAATATCATCGGAATCCCCAGGCGCGAGTTTTCTACTGCCAATTTTTGCATTTCACGCACTTGTTTTGCGCCACGCACATTGAGCATAGAACCAACTTGCCCCGTTCTGATATGTTCGTAACGCATTTTATTGTCACCCTCATCGGGTGCAGGACCTGTGACATCAAAAAAGCTCGTATATTGATTCATCTGACCAACTTTTTCCTTCAAAGTCATTTCAGATAAAAGGGCATCTACTTTTTCTTCGATGGTTTCTTGGGCATTGATAACTGTGTTTACGAGAAAAACAATTAGTAATATATTAATGAATTTCATTTTTTTTCATTTTGAACGTAACTGTTAACCACTAAGGACACAAAGCACACTAAAATCGAATTAACGCAGAAGAACACAAGGTTTTCTTAGTTACTTCCGTCATTTGTGCAGACAGGCTTCGCTTTCTTCTGCGTTAGTTCGATTTCGTGTCCTTTGTGGACTTAGTGGTTAATAATTTACAATCGTTTTACATTTGATTTATTGAAACACTCGCACATAATCCACAAACATTCGCTGCGGGAATACCGTTGTCGCATCAGGATTGCCGGGCCAATTGCCGCCGACTGCGATATTAAAAATAAAGAAAAAATCCATATCGAAAGGATAAGCGCCGTTCACGTCATCATTCGTGAGGCGAAAAAATTGATTATCATCTACGTACCAAGTTATTTCTCCCGGCTCCCGGACGATGCTGAATACATGAAATTCTTCCGAAAATTTCTTACCACTCGACAGATTATATGGCGCACCTTGATAGTTACTAAAACCTTGTCCTTGCGGACCCCAATGCGCTGTACCATGCGTCGTACCCGGCTCATGCCCAACGAGTTCCATAATATCAATCTCCCCACAAGCGGGCCAGCCTACGGATGAGAAGTTGTTGCCCAACATCCATAATGCGGGCCATATCCCCTGACCTTCGGGCAGTCTCGCGCGAATGTCCACGCGCCCGTGTCCAAAGGTTTGTTTGTCCTGCGTAATCACTCGCGCAGAGGTGTACGGCGCACCGTTAAAGCTTTCCTCTTTCGCCTCAATGACGAGTTTGCCGCCGCTTTGATAAGCGTTGCCTGTGCCTTCGGTGTAGTATTGAAGTTCATTATTTCCCCAACCACTATTGCCGGTTTCATGCGTCCAATCGCTGGGATTGAGTGCGCCGTTGCCGTCAAATTCGTCTTGCCATATGAGGTCGTAGCCTGTATAGCTTTCGGGCGTGATATAGCCATCATCCGGCACAAAAACGAAGGTATCGTCATTGCGAATCGTTCCTGTACCTTCTGCGGTAGTTATCGTCGCATTGACCGGATTAGAAAGGACGACTTTGAACTCTTCGTCCGCTTCTTTTATCGTATCTGTGACGATATTTATTTCGATAAATGCCTCGCGTTCGCCGACCGCAATCGTGAGCGTGCCGCTTGCATCTACAAAGTCCGTTCCTTTGCCTGCTGTGACTTCTTCTGTGCTGAAATTCGCTTGAATTTCCTTGTCTGTCACTGCGCTTGCACTGACTTTGAAGTTGAAATTAGTATCATCGTCTCCCTCAAAATTTGTGACACTCGAAATGGAGATTCTTAGCAAATCCGTGCTTGGGTCTGTGCTGTTGTCATCCTTGCAAGTCGTCATCGTGAAGACGGCGGCGAGGGCGAGAAGTAAGATTAATTTATTCATAACTTAACTGTACAGGCGATTTTAATCGCCATGTTTGAATATTTTTTATTAAAAAACGATGTAAACCAATTGTTTACAAGGGCAAACGCATGAAAATTTATTGCTCGAAATATTGAGTACCTAAAGGCACTCGAAACGCATTTCTGATGCTTTTCTACCGATATTTTGTTCCTAATGGAACATTTTGAACATATTTGATGCCTCGTTAGAGGCAAAATATTGGTAACACTTGGATAAAGAACTTACTATCATTGCTCCATAGGAGCAAAATATTTTCGTGCGTTTGCCCTTATTGTTTACATGGCGACTAAAGTCGCCTGTACGGTTACTGCGAAGTCAAGGTAAATTTCCAAACTACACCGCCTAAATCCGATACCAAGACCATCTCCGTATCGGTGAGGCTTTGAATACTGTATGTTACAGATTCTTGTGGTACGGCTACTTCGCTGGTTGTGCCTACTTTGTATAGTCCAATCCATGCGCCTTCGCCACTGACTGTCAATGTATTCGCTGTGGCAGAAAAACTGTGTACACCTGAATCCCATGCTTGGTATGCAGCGGGCCATTCGCTACTCGGATGACAGCCTACCGAAATGCCCATATCTCCGGGAAAAATATTGCCATCGCCATCCGAATCTGCCCAAAAATCACCTTTATTATCATATTCAAATGAGCCATCTTCGCGGAAGATATATTCATCATTGAAGTGACAAGGGCGAGCATCTACATCCTCTTCGGAGTTTTCCCACCAGACCTCGGTTGCATTCGGACCTACGTGCAAGGCACCTGCTTGTGGCGCAAGTTTCCATATTTTTTCTGTACAAGAGGTCAGGGTTTCAAAATTGCCCACACAAGCATTTGGGTCGTCTTCTGTCACGATGACGCTCTGTGTTAGAGATGCCGAACCACCTCTATTAAAGGTGGTCATTGTTATCTCATAATTACCCATAAATGGGAAAATCGCTTCTGCAGTTGCGCCTTCAAGCTGTCCTGCCGAACCTAAATCCCACGATGTCAAAAAGACATCGGGTGTCGTATTTGTCAAGATGAATGTGTTGGGCGTACTGCCTTGTGTAATCTCAAATGAGGGGTTGGGGGCTTCGCCAATGTCGGGTTTTACATCTACTTGTGGCTCGCAAGCCACGCAACATAAGGCGATTATGAATATTGAAATATATTTATTTAACATCATTTTTTATTTTTTTTAAAGGTCGCACTGAAATATGGACGTTTTTTAATTAATTAAAATAATTTTATAATTTGTTTTTTATTAAATAATAATAATTTATAAATTTAATTTATTTTAAAAAAATAAAAAAATACGCTTATTTCAGTAGAACCTTTAAAGTAAACGATAAACAAAATATCATCCGTTCACCGTTAGTCGTTTTAATATCCTGAATTTTGGATTAAGTTTCCTTCGGTAATGTCGATTTCAGTTTGCGGAATGGGTAAAACCTCATTTTTGCCGACGGTAAAACCTTGGTCGCCCAGTGCCGCACCCGCTTTTCCGGTACGTACTAAGTCGAAAAAACGGTGTCCTTCCGTCGCCAATTCGAGTCGTCTTTCACGGTAAATAGCCTCCAACAAGTCATTGCCACTGATGCCGCCAACAGGCTGCAGACCTACGCGTGTGCGTACCCGATTGAGGTAGCTGCGAGCTTGCATATCGCCACCGCTACGGGCGAGGGCTTCGGCTGCCATGAGATAGACATCCGCCAAGCGAATATCGCGGACATTATTGCCCCAATTGAGGGCAGCTTCGCCGGATAAGGCTATATCGTCTTGCAAACCAGCGTATTTACGTATAAAATAGCCTGTGTCTTGATAAGCCGCTGTATAACTCGCGCCTTGCTGCTGTAGAGCTGTTGCATTGATAATTGTATGCTGAAAACGCGGGTCATTTTGCATCAATGCCACCAAATCTTCGGTAATGGGGCAAAAGCTCCATCCACCCGCATATAAAGGTCCAACGTAATCACGCATCCCGAAAAATTGTACATCATAATTGCCTTCGGTATCGCCATTGCCAAAATTTCCGTAATCGCCTTGCTGATTGCCGGAGTGGTTGATTTCAAAGACGGATTCGATACCAAATTCATTGTCATTAGCGAAGATATCACCAAAATCTTGTTCCAAGTCGTAGATACCCGAATTGATGACTTCCTCAAAAATCATAGCTGCTTCCGCCATTCTACTTTCATTATTTTGAAATAAAATAACTTTACCCAATAGTGCATTTGCTGCCCCTTTTGTGACTCGTCCTAATTCGGAAGAAGGCAAGGTTTCGGGCAATTCAAATGTATTGCGAGCATCGTTGAGGTCGCTTTCGATGAGGGCATAGACGGCGGCAGGGTCTGCCTGTGTTTGTGTGTAAATTTCATCGGTAGCTAACACACCGTCTATCAATGGAATATTACCAAAAAAACGCATTAAATCGAAATAATAATACGCTCGTAAAAACTTTGCCTCTGCGCTTGTACGTGCTTTGAATTCCTCGCCCAAATCTTCTACGGTTTCGAGTTTTTCTAAGACCAAATTTGCACGATATATACCTATAAATCCTTTGCGCCACAAGCCTGATTGAGGACCGAGAAAAGGGTCAATCGTGAAGTTGTCAAAGGCTACCCAATTTGGTTGATCAGAAGCATCGCTGCCTCCGGCGTAGCAGTCGTCGGAAGCGGCATTGAGTAAACCAACTTTCATAGTCCAACCATCAGTTCCGCCCCATTGGAGTATGTCATAGGTAGCTACGAGTGCTTCAAAAATTTCATCTTCGTTTTGATAAAAATTCGTTTCTAAGGTGGTACCTTTCGGGTCGAGGTCGAGCCAGTCTTTGCCGCAAGAGGATACAAGCATAATGGCAAAAGACAGTGATATGATTTGTATTAATTTTTTCATTTTTAATGAATTATATCTTTTATCTCACGGTGGGTTAAAACCCACCGCTTTTGCGAAATTAACGTATGGCATCACAAAAGCACAGGGTTTCAACCCTGCGGGAGTGAATTAAAAGGTCGCATTTACACCGACCAAATAAAAACGCGCTTGCGGATAAATACCTCTGTCCACTCCAAAGCTGCCACCACCGATTTCGGGGTCGAAGCCGCTATACTGCGTGAAGGTGAGCAAATTATTTCCCGAAACATACACGCGTACTTTTTGGAAACCAATTTTCTCTATCACATTTCTTGGTAATGTATAACCGATTTGTGCAGTTTTTATTCTGAAAAATGCGCCGTTTTCTACGTAAAAGTCGGAACTGCGACTGAAATTTTTATTGGGGTCGTTCATGACGAGTCGCGGGTGGTCGTTGGTCGTGCCTTCGCCTGTCCAACGGTCGAGGGCGTCGGCGGTCATGTTTGCCATTTGAAGGTCGAAGCGGCGGGTAGCTTTGAAGACATCATTGCCGGCTACGCCTTGCCCAAATAGTCTGAAATCCAAGCCTTTCCAATCTGCGCTGAAGTTGAAACCATAAGTCCAATTTGGAGTTGGGTCGCCGATGAATCCACGGTCGTCGGGCGTGATAGCACCATCGCCGTCAACGTCCACAAAACGGAAATCGCCGGGACTTGCTTCGGGTTGAATGGGGCTGCCATCTGCATTGGCATAAGCCGCAACTTCATCTGCATTTTGGAAAATACCATCTGTTTGAAACCCGTAGAAGAAACCAACCGGCTGACCAACAGTAGTCCGAGTTATTTCGAGTGCCTGTGGGCTAAATGTTTGCCCTAAAAGAAATTCTTTATCCGGCCCGAGGTCGGTTACTTCATTTTCTACATAAGAAATATTACCGCTAAAATCTATGCCTAAACTATTGAAATTGTGAGCATAGCCCAATTCGAGTTCAACGCCACGATTTTCCATCGTGGCGATATTGCCAATTGGTCCGGCATTGCCAACGTAGCCGGGAACAGCAATATCAAGTAGCATATCCGTTGTTTTTTTATTGAACCAATCAAAGGTAACGCTAATTTTTTTGAAAATTTTGGCATCAAAACCGATGTTGGTTTGCGAGGTTTCTTCCCAACGCAAATCAGGATTGGCGATAGCGTTCGGGCTGCTGCCATTGATGAGGTTTTCGTCTAGTCCAAAGGTGTAACTTCGTCCGCCGCCAACAGTAGAAACGTAGCGAAAATCACCGATTTGGTCATTACCATTGATACCCCATGAGGCACGGATTTTGAAGAAATTAAGCGTCTTATTACCGCGTAAAAAGTTCTCATTGGTAATGACCCAACCTGCTGATACAGAGGGGAAATAACCAAATTTATTATTCGAGCCGAAGCGCGAAGAACCGTCTGCCCGCATAGTGGCAGAGAGGATATATTTTTCCGCAAAATTATAATTGATACGACCTATGAGAGATGCCAAACGGTTTTTATATTCGAAGCCGTAAAAAACTTGTGATTCGATAGGTGTAGGAAAGCCAAGCGAAGCATCTTCAATACTTTCTACGGGAATATCCTGAATCGTTCCGCCGATGCCTTGCCCTCTATTTTGCTCTGCAGCCGTACCTGCAAATATCTGGAAATAATGGTCGCCCAATTGCTTAGAATAGGTTAGATTATTTTGGAAAATCCAATATAAACCCCTGTTTTGTGAACGATTATAACTCGTAATATCGGCGCGATTGGTGGCATTCAAATAGTGAATTGGTGTAAAGCCTTCGCCTCCCCAAAATGCCAAATCTGTACCGATGCTGCTACGGAATTTCAAGCCTTCTATCAACTCAACTTCTCCGAAAACACTACCCACAATTTTATCACTCCATCCGAATCCTTGTTGAATGGAGAGGGCTGCTACGGGGTTCAAAACTTCGGAGGTCACATAATTGGAAATGCCATAAGGTACCCCGTCCGGATTGGTTACGACATTGAAATTGCTAAAAACATTGTTGTTCAATACATCGGGGTCGGTTTCGAGGATCGGTGTGACGGGATCAATATTGACCGCACGACTCAGGGGAGAACCAAACTCTGAATTGGTCGAAATACCAACGCCTTTGATGTGGGAATAAGCCAATGTATTTCCGAAAGTGATACGGTCAGTAACGTCATGCGTAGAGTTGAAACGCGCCGTAAATCGCTGATAACGCGACTGTGCATCCGACACGATACCCGATTGGTCGAAATAACCAAATGAGGAGTGGTATTGTGACTTTTCATTACCACCTGAAATGCTCAATTCGTGGTTTTGAATCGGTGCATCATTATTGAAAATAGCGTCTTGCCAGTCTGTTCCTTCGCCGAGTGCGTCAGGATTGTCGAACAAGATATTGCCGCCTGCTGCTACGGAAGATTCATTCATCAAAATGCCGTATTCACGGGCATTGAGAAGAGAGAGTTTTTTCCATGGAGCTTGTGTGCCGTAGTAGCTGTTATAATTGACATTCATGCGGTCTGTTCTTCCTTTTTTGGTAGTCACTAAAATAACACCTCCCGCAGAACGCGCTCCATAAATCGATGCAGAAGCCGCATCTTTCAAGACCTCAATGGACTCAATGTCGCCTTGATTTAGGAAGTCAATACCGCCGCCAATCGGCACACCATCAATGACATACAAAGGTTCGCTATTGTTAATAGAACTTGTACCACGTATGCGTACTGTACCGCCTTCGCCGGGCTGACCGGAGTTGGACGTGACACGCACACCTGATGTACGCCCCTGCAAAGAACTCTCCAAACGGGCAACGGGCATATCCTCCAAATCCTCAGATTTTACCTTTGAAATCGCACCCGTAATGACACTTTTTTTCTGTGTACCGTAACCGACTACGATAATTTCATCAAGGCTTGCTACGTCGGTTTCCATTATGAGACTGAGACTGGAATTTCCACCCAATTCAATCTCTTGTGTGGTATAGCCGACATAGGAAAAAACCAATGTTGCGTTTTTGTCGGATACCGTCAGTTCATACTTACCATCGAAGTCGGTGCTTGTACCGTTTGTTTGGTCTTTTTCGTACACAGTCACACCAATCAAAGGGAAATTTGTGCCTTGTTCGGTGATAACGCCACTGACTTTATGCTGGGCTTTTAGCGTAAAAGCACAGCCGAATATCAGTAGTAGTGTTAGTAGTTTTCCTTTCATAAGTTCTTGATATGTAGCGCGAGACTTCTAGTTCGCGCCGCGTTAGTTTTGTATGTGATGTGCGAGGAACGGGTTGGATGCCGTCATTCGTTGGCACAAGAGCGCCGTTCTACGTGACGCGGACTGGAAGTGCCGCGTTACATTTCTTTATTGACCCAATATTCCCGACCATCTAATGTGCGACGCAGCATTTTCTTTTCAAATAATTCGCGGCGTAGTAGGGCGTGATCGCCAAATGAATGATGTTGATTGAGTAGTTCGTTAACTTCTTTTTCGGTGTATTTTTTTTCTTGGTCAAATTTTTCAAATAGGTATTCTAAGACCAGTAGTTGATTGCTTTTCTTTTTGCGGGAGGGCCAGCGTTCTATGAGCCCGTTGTCATCGAATAATTGTTGAATGGAAGCGTATTTTTCCATAACTCGTAGAAAGTTAAAATGTAAAATGTAAAAGTTGTAGAACGCGGGGTGGACGTGTTTTTTTTCTTGTATTTATTAGACTTTATTTAGAAATATTTTGTATGCAGCTAACATTGTCTTTTTCCGATACTCTTCTCCTATTTTTCGCTCCGTACCGTAGGGTATGCAGCTCAAAATGAGGCTCGATTATCGAAAAAATACAAAATTCCATGCATACAAAATATTCCTAAATAAAGTCTATTTGATTGTCAATTTATTAATAAATAAAAACTAAAAAAATCGTATATGTACTACAAGCACTTTTACATTTTACATTTATTATTTTACATTTTAGGTCGCACTGAAATATAGCCATTTTTTAATTAATTAAAATTATTTTGTAATTTATTTGTTATTAAAAATGAATTATTTATAAATATTTTTCATTATAAAATAATTTAAAAATATCCTTATTTCAGCAGAACCATTTTACATTAAAAAAATTACTTATTCACAACGATGCGTTGTGTTTGCTGTTTATCTTCCGTTTGAATGTGGATGAAATAAACGCCGTTGGGCAGTTCGCGAGCATCCATCGTGTATTGTGGTACGCCGGCTGCAACGTCCATCAGACAGATATTTTGTCCTGTGGCACTGTATAGGCGAATTGTTTTTGTCGCCATAAAATCGCTACCGAAAATGAGTGTCGTTTGGTCATTGACGAGTGTAGGTTGTACGCTAAAAATGATGTTTTCGACATCATCTACGCTGACTACGCAGGATTGACAAGCGTTCCAATCGAAGCATACAGTCTCATCACCATCTACGGTGAGGGTACGATTGACGTAGTTGCCGGATTGCATGGTACAGTCTTCGCCGCCCATAAATTCTTCTTGTACTGTCCATTCGTCCAACTGGAATTTGTATTCGTAGTTGTTGTATGATAAAGTAACTGTTGTGGACCAAATCCCACTGCCATTATCGGTTAATGGGTTAGCATTTGCTGCCCAGCTATTGAAATTGCCGGATACGAAGGCGGTTGTGAAAGCTCCTGCATAACCGTTCATATCTACAGAGAAGGTGACATCTCCGGCACTAACGGCGCAATCGGTATTGTCGGTACAGATGCCAAAACAAGTGCTGATGGTGGTGTCTTCGTTGAGCGGACCCATGAATCTGTCGTCAAAATTGTCGGGATTGGAGCAGTCTTGTCCTACGATATTTTCTTTGCAACTGAAGTCTCCACAGGCACCATTGGTGAAGGTGTAAAAGGACTCAAAACCACGCGGACGCTCAAATGAGCCGGAGTGTACGCCGTCGCTATCTGCATCGGTGAGGGGGTACTGACCGGGCGCACCGAAATTGCCACCACCTGCGATGAAGAAGCCTTCTGCTGCGGGTAGATTTGCGCCTTGTCCGAGATTGATAGTAAGCATGACCGCATCGCCGCAAGTGTAGCAGCTATTAAAACAAACGGTTGGTAATGTAGCATCGGCAGCAGCAGCGAGGGTTCGATTGGTAAATACATCGGTATCTGTAACGGTTCTGACGGTGCAGGTGTAGTTCGCACCATTGAAGTCTTCTTCTGCTGCCCAGTCGTCAAGCGTAAATTTATATTCGTGTCCGCCTGCGGCTATATCTGCAACTGTTCCTGTCCATACGCCATCGTTGTCAGCGTCGGCAAGTGGATTGGCTGTGCCTGACCAGTCGTTGAATGTACCGCTTACGTGTACGGTAGTGAACGTTCCTGTGTAGTCGTTCATATCGACAGAAAATTCAATGTCAACGGGTTCAACGTTGGCAACTTGCGTGATGACATCATCGAAGTAGAAGGTGAGGTCTTGGGTAGGGACGTTGCCGAAGTCAAAGAATAGAACGAGGCGGTTGTAGATACCTCCTGCTGCCGGTGGGTTGGCATTGTCGCTGGCATCCGGCGAAAGTGCGCTGTAACAAATTTCTACCCAAGTATTGGTTTGGTCAACTTGTTGTGGGGTTTCCCAATCGGCAAATCCGTTGCTGCTTTGCTCCAATTTGAGGAGGACTGTGGCGGCTTGTGCTGTCCAGACTTTGAGACAAACTTCGTTGGCTATAGTTAGGTTGATGGGTGTGGTCGGATTGGGGTCGGTGAATGCGCCCGCCCATGTTTGTGCTTCTGCGGGTTTGATAAATTCCGTAACCATTGCGCTAGTATTGATGCCTGACGCATCCGGATTGGCAATGACTGTTGTAGTGCCAGGTTCGAGGCTGCTGCCAAAGTAATAGAAAACAGTACTGGTTTCGGGCGTCTCAAAATCGAGAATAGTGGTTTGTGCATTTGAGGTAAAGGCGCACATTATTAAGGCTGAGATGGTTAGTAAATTTTTAATCATGATTCGTATTTTATTGTAAATTGAGTGAAATAGTCAGGTAAATAAAAGCATATGTATGGGCTTTGTGTTAGTTTTACACGAAGTTAGTAAAAAATCAGGATATTTGTTTGAAATGAGCAGTTTTTTGGAATTTTAGTTATGTTTTAACATTTTCTATGGAGGGTTAATTTGGTTGGGAGAAGTGCTGTTTTGAAAAGAATAAGTATGATATGTATTTGAAAAGAATTTTGAAAACGTAGCTTTGGAACAACGCAAAAATAAATTCAGATTTTGACTTGTTCTTTTTCCTTTATACTTCACCAAATTCTCCTTAGATAACCCGTTATTCGCGTCAAATTTGGCTCGTGTAAAGAAAAATAACGGCGTGAAGATGTAACGTTTATTATCTTTTCATCCCTTTGGTGAAATATATTTTAAAAGTTTGGAATAATTTTCAAAATAAAATAAAATAAAATAATCTCCTCATTAACAGTTATTTATGTAATATTTTAAGTGTAAAAAAACTTTCTTCTTTTCTTTTTTAATAATTTCTTTTTTGTTGGTGCAGCGAAACGATATCGTTTTGCATATAGTTTGGTGAGTTCAATAAATTAAATGATTTCTTTGCTGAAATGTAAGTATCCTTCAATTTTCAGTATATATTAGAGTTATTCTTTTATAAAATGAAAATTATGAGTTATTCAAAAGTTTTTTTGTTCGGCATATTGTCCATTGTTTTAGCTTTTTCTTCTTGTAAAAAAGATGAAATTTCTCAAGTAGAAGAAGTAATTCCAGAAGTGACTCCACAGGGAGTAACAAGCAATCCACTGATATATAAGTTGGAAAGTGGCACGACGATGACTCAGGGATTAGAGTTGGGCTGTCTTTCCGTAGATTTTCCTTTCGACGTTGAGGTAATTACGGGAATTGAAACGGACGAGTCAATTTTGACGGCTATTTCAGTCAGTAGTTTTGACGAGTTGGAATCATTGTTTTTGAACGAAATGATTATTGTGGATTTCGTTTATCCTATAAGTGTCACTTATCTTGATGGAACACTTGACTGGTTATTTAATGAAGATGCTTTGGGTAGTGCGTTTGCTTCTTGTATTCCTGATAGTGGTTGGAGTGGCGATCTATTTCCCGTTTTTCTGATTTCAGACGAGAGTTCTTGCTATCAAATGGATTATCCTACCGATTTGATTAATGTTAATGGTGATGTTTTGATAGCAAATAACGACTCAAAATTGATTGATTTGATGGCTACTAACGAGCATTTGTTTTTTCAATTTCCAGTTAATTTGGTTGATGATGAAGGAAGCGTATTAACAGCCAATAGTGTCGATGAGTTGTTTGAATTATTAGTTACTTGTGACGATATAATTGAACAATATGGAGAAATTCCTTTATACGTACTCGGTACCTGTGGAGACTTTGTTTATCCTATTTATGTGATTAATCAAGACGGTAACACAGTTGTTGTCAATAGCTATGATGAACTCTGTAATTTTACACTCAACGGTTTGGTTTCAGAACTTGTTTTTCCTTTGACCTGGATAAATAGTGAAGGCGAAGAGGTTGTGGTTAATAACATGGAAGAGCTTGAGAGTAGCTCGACAGGGTGTTATATATTGATTACAGACTCTGTAACCATGAATTTATTTTATTTCTTGTGCAGTTTATTTTGTGGAGAATGTTACTTGATTGATTATCCGTTAGAGTATGTGGACGCTGAAACAGAAGAAACGGGTAGTATTGATAATAAAGCTGCTGCACTTGATATTTTATCAGAAGATGGTTCTTATTTGATTGTTTTCCCTGTAACAATTACTGAAGTGGAAACAGGAAATCAAGTAATACTTGATAATTATGAAGCTTATGAACAGTTCTTATTGGATTGTGAGTAAGGGATGAGAAAACAATAAGTGAAAGAAAATAAATAACTTGCCCCATTATGCTTGTTCTTTTCCCTTTTAAAAAACACAAAAAATAGTTCCGTAGCTATGGCTATACAACGATTTTTTGAATTCTTTAGAAGAAAAAATTACGGCGCATTATGGAACAATTTATTTAATTTCTTTCACTAAACACTACATCTTGACTTGTTCTTTTTCCTTTATACTTCACCAAATTCTCCTTAAATACGGTGAGTATTCGCGTCAAATTTAGCCAAACATATAAAAAAAATAACTGCTTCATTTGGGCTAGCTTATTTTCTTCGTCCTCCCCAACTTTATTTTAAAATCAAACAAATAGTCAATTTTATTTAAATATTCATATTTAAATAACAAAAATATATTATTTTAATTTTTTATCGAAATACTTTTTAAATATTAAATTATGAGAAATTTTCAAATTAGAACAAGCATCTTCAGCCTATTGGTAATATTGTTCGTTTCTATCTTCCTAACTTCGTGTGAACAACAAGAAGTATTGCCCGGAACTGCTAACCCAGCAGATTTTGAAATTAATTATACTTCCCAAGAGAGCAACACCAAGATAATGCTTCCGGAAGATGTAACTAAAGAAGGCCCAGAAGCTGTCGCAGAGTACCTCAAAAGTATATCTGATGAAAAGAAAGTAGAGCATATCAATGATTATATTATTTATGATTACTTTACCAATAAAGGTAAATTAGCCGAACGTGGATTAGAAGCTCAAAAAGTGGGAGCATATAGAGATTTGGATTTGTCTAAACATTTGTCTGGCGAAGAACTTCAGGAGTTGAACAAAAGTCTAATCAGTGTCAGTGACCTGGAAATTAGTAGCAGAGACTGGTGTTCTTACGATGTTTACACATACGCTTATAGCTACGAAGAGGAATCTTACTGCTGGGATAAGGATAGTTACAAATACTACTTATGTGAAATTACTTATGTAGATGTTTACGAATATTCTTATACAGTATTTTACTTGTGCGAATCCACGTATAGTAGCTAGACTTTGTAAGGTTACTTTTTCAAATATTCTGATGATAGGTGGTGTTTGATAAGAATAGATAAATGCTTTTATAAGCTCAATTTATCTTACTCTTATCGGGCACCGCCATAATTTAAATCTAAGTAACGAGTAAATAATAACTTCACGATTTGGACGGCTTCTTTTGCCCTTATTTTCCTCCCCGAAAACAGTCATTTATCCCGATAAACTCCCGCTTTCAAGAAGAAAACTAAGGACAAAATAATCTCGTCGAAATCGTAAACTTATTAAACTTTATTTAGAAATATTTTGTATGCAGCTAACATTGTCTTTTTCCGATACTCTTCTCCTATTTTTCGCTCCGTACCGTAGGGTATGCAGCTCAAAATGAGGCTCGATTATCGAAAAAATACAAAA
>Ga0209295_1000589_pt1 | contig 15864 bp, 15 predicted proteins | sample Porto_5metaG_FD_187428 | JGI IMG/M metagenome (GOLD analysis project Ga0209295, IMG submission 187428) | Marine algal microbial communities from Porto, Portugal - Porto_5 metaG (SPAdes) (version 2) | ecosystem: Host-associated > Algae > Red algae > Unclassified | place: Portugal: Porto... | reverse complement strand
CGAAATTTGTCCGATTACTTTGTTGGAGAACATCCAGCGTAGCTACGGCTATGCTGAATAACCTCCGCCTCGTACTCGAAAAAATTTCACTCAAAGCAACATATCATAATTAGATTGACTTACTACTTAGTACACTGTTTTATAAATTTATTTACATTTTTTGACGTTTATTTTGAAATGAATCGAATCAAAAATGACGCGAATACTCACTGTATTTAAGGATTTTTTGGTGAAGAGTCATTTTAAAAGAAATACTCAAAAAAGTAAATAAATTTGTGAAACAGTGTACTTAGTGCTTCAATATAAAAAGATAAAATTTCAAAATAGACCTCAAAAAAGCGAACCCATCCTTTTGATATTCCCAAAAACTTTCTATCTTTGCACTCCAATTCCCAAAAACAGATAATATTTATAGATATGAACGCAATAGTAGAAATAGCCGGACAGCAATACAATGTAAAAGCCGGACAAGAGTTGCACGTCAACCAACTCGAAGCGGAAGCAGGTGATAAGTTAACTTTCGATAAAGTATTACTTATTCACAGTGACACCGGTACACGTGTAGGTACGCCTACATTATCGGCAGCTTCTGTAGAAGCTACCGTAGTAGACCATGAAAAAGGTGACAAAGTTATCATTTTCAAAAAGAAAAGAAGAAAAGGATACAAAGTGAAAAACGGATTTCGTCCGTCTTACACGCGTATCAAAATTGACAATATCATAGCCTAATGTCGTGATTCGTTGATATATGATTTTTTTTCGCTAAATGTTTTAACTAATTTTTGGTAAAAAATAAGCATCTACTAATTAGAAATCAGACCAATAAGCAAATTTATAAACTTCAAAGGTTCAAATATTAAAACATCCAATATACTTGGAACTTAATATTCGGAATCTGGAATTTTCAATATTATGGCACATAAAAAAGGAGCCGGTAGTACGGATAACGGACGCGATTCGATAAGCAAACGATTGGGCGTGAAAATGTACGGTGGACAACTCGCCAAACCAGGCAATATCCTCATCCGTCAACGTGGTACGAAATACCATCCGGGCGAAAACGTCAGCATGGGTAAAGACCATACCTTACATGCGTTGATTGACGGTAGAGTCACCTTTACCAAAGGGAAAAAAGACCGTACTTTTGTCAATATTGCTCCTTTAGAAGGCGCAGTATTAGTTGCACCAAGAAAAAAGAAAAAGAAAAAAGAGGCAGCTCCTACACCTGTAGCAGCTAAGGCAGCTCCTCAAGCTAAAAAAGCAGCACCTGCATCTGCACCAGAGGCAGCACCTGCACCAGAAGAAATAATTGCGCCAGAATCAGCACCTGCACCTACACCAGAAGAAGTAGTTCCGCCAGTAATGAGCGCATCTGCGCCAGAACTTGCGGAGAAAAAAGCTGTAAAAGCTGATAGCAAGCCGGATAAATTGACAAAAGTAGAAGGAATCGGACCTAAAATCGCTGAAAAACTCAACGAAGCAGGTTTCATGACTTTCAAAGACGTGGCTAATGCTACATTGGAGCAATTGAAAGCAGTTTTGGACGAAGCTGGCTCACGTTACCGTATGCACGACCCCGGTACATGGGCAGAGCAAGCCGATCTTGCTGCTAATGGCAAATGGGACGAACTCGAAAAATTACAAGACGAACTTGACGGCGGTAAACGCGTCTAAAGAACAAGTCAAAATCTGAATTTATTTTCTTTCACTAAGCAAATCTTTTTTAAAATATCAAAGCTCATTCTTTTATTAGGATGGGCTTTTTTTGTTTCGTGTTGTAGCTACGTAAGGAAGATTTAGTGAAACATATAAGAAAAAGAACAATTCAGACGGGTAGATTATTTTTTTCGTCTTCCCTTATCAGACCTCTGCGACCTCTGCGTGACACAGTTGATGAAAATAAAAATGCGATAATTTGAGATGCACCCGTAGTGTTGTAGTGTTTTTTTACGGAGCAAAAAATAGTATATTTACACCGACAACTAAAACACTAAAACACCACAACACCACAACACCACCACAACACCAAAACACCACAACACTATGAATAATAAAGAAATAGCCAACGCTTTCAATCGCTTGGGCGATTTGATGGAATTGCAGGGTGAAAATACTTTTAAAATACGCTCTTATCGCAATGCTTACCTTACGCTTCGCAAGCTGCCCGACCCTTTGTCGGAAATGTCGGACGCCGAGATAAACGGCATCAAAGGAGTGGGTAAAGCCATTGCCGGGAAGATACGCGAACTACTCGACACCCACGAAATGGCAACCCTCAATAGGTATAAAGATGAAGTGCCGGTGGGCATACAAGACCTACTATCTATCAAGGGTTTAGGCGTGAAAAAGATACGCCAACTTTGGCAGGAAATGGGCATTGAAAGTGCCGGAGAACTCTATTACGCTTGCAATGAAAACCGCCTGATTGCCCTTAAAGGTTTTGGACTGAAAACGCAGGAAGATATTCGACAGAAAATAGAATACCACCAACAATCACGAGATAAATTTTTATACGCTACATTGGAACAGGAAGCCGAGGAATTGGTCAATAAGTTGCGGAATAAATTGGACATTCAAGTAGAATTGACAGGAGAAATTCGCCGTAAAATGCCCGTTTTGCGAGGCATTGAGATTTTGATTGAAACTGACGAATTACCGAACGATATTTTTAGTGAGGATTTTCTTTCCCTTACGGAAAAAACGCCCGATTATTACCGTGTAAAAACCGTACATCAAACGCCCGTTCGCCTATACACTTGCACTGCCGAGGAGTGGGCATTCAAATTATTTCAAACCACAGGCGCGAATGATTTTTGTGAAATAATATTGAAAAGTATCGACCTCGAACAAGCGAAAAAAGCCACAACCGAAGCCGCAATTTTTGAGCAAGCAGGTTGCGCTTTTATTCCGCCTGAATTGAGGGACAATCACGAAAATATCACCCTTGCAAAATCCGACAATCTCCCTACACTCATCACCGAAGATGACATCAAAGGCGCACTACACACGCACAGCACATACAGCGACGGCATCAATACGCTACGCGAAATGGCGGAGTATGCTCGCGACAAAGGCTACGCCTATATCGGCATCACAGACCACTCAAAATCAGCGTTTTATGCCAATGGTTTGAAGGTGGAGCGCATACTCCAACAGTGGACAGAAATAGAAGAACTTAATGCCGAACTCGCGCCTTTCCGCATCTTCAAGGGCATCGAATCTGATATTTTGAGCGATGGCTCGCTTGACTACGATGAGGATATTTTGCAACGATTTGATTTCATCATCGCCTCGGTGCATAGCAACCTCAAAATGGACGAAGCCAAAGCCACACAACGCCTACTCAACGCCATCGAAAATCCCTACACGACCATGCTCGGACATCCGACCGGACGCCTCTTGCTTTCGCGCAAAGGCTATCCCATTGACCACGCAAAAATCATCGACGCTTGCGCTGCCAATGGTGTTTCTATCGAACTAAATTCCAACCCCCTGCGCCTTGATTTGGATTGGGAATGGATAGCCTACGCCCTCGAAAAAGGCGTCAAAATTGCGATAAATCCCGATGCACACAGCACGCACGGCATCCACGACATCCACTACGGCGTATGCGTAGCCCGCAAAGCCGGACTCACCGCCGCACAATGCGTTAATTATTTGACCGCAGAAGAATTTGAGCAATTTTGTATCGTAGTGTAATGCGTCCCGCTTGCGCCGTGTACTATCGAACCAACGCAGCGCAAGCCGGAGGCATTACGCTACGGTCAATACAAATCCACATAAATCGGTAAATGGTCGCTAAACCCACCATAATAATTCGGTCCGCCGTAGGTGCGATTTGGTGTTGCGCCATATTTTTTTGACTGAAACATCATCCATTCCTCTTGGAAAATAACGCCCTCATTGGCGGTCAAGTTGCCCCTGCCTTCTTGCAGTGCTTTCGACACCAAAATATGGTCAATCATATTCCAATCGCCGCGATAATTATACGTGCCTTTACCTGCCCTGTCGAGTGCCGCCATGCAATTGTGAAAACTGTCGCCCAACTCTACGGATAGACTTTTATTGTCCGATTCATCATTAAAATCGCCCATAGAAATAATGTTGGCATCAGGATTTTTTGCAAGAATTTTCTCTGTATACTTTCGCAATTGCTGCGCTACGTATACACGCTTAGGTTCGCTGGCTTCTTCGCCACCACGCCTTGAGGGCCAGTGATTTACAAAAATATGCACTTCTTCTTTTCCGTCCAAAATACCACGTACATACAAAATATCTCGCGTCGTATAATCTTCCACAATCGCTGCCGGGAAACTAATACGAACCAAATTCGACGTAATCAACCTAAATTTATCCTTTTGAAACATCAGTGCCACATCAATGCCGCGAAAATCAGGCGATTGCTGATGAATCGTCACATAATTTGCGTTGCGTAATGCCTCTGTACGTCCCAAATCCTCGCATACCTGTCGGTTTTCGACTTCCGATAAGCCCAAAATGGTCGGCGTACCCATTGCTGCAATGACTTTTGCAAGGTCATTCAGCTTTTTTTGATAGCGTTCGGTGTTCCATTTTTTTTCGCTTTGGGGTGTAAACTCATCGTCTTTCCGTAGCGGACTATCAATGGTATCAAACAGATTTTCAACGTTATAAAAGCCGATTCGATAGGTTTCTTTTGCGGTCTCTGCGCTTCCTCCCGTCATATCTTGTGCGTTGCGTACAGACGTACATTGCAACATTACAATTGATAAACAAAAGATTAGGCATTTGAAAAAATTATTATTACTCATTTTTATGTATTTTTACGGCAAAATAAGTGCATTTTACTTTATCTTGTACGTTTTTAATGATTAATTTTTATCAGTGGTCAATGGTTAATAATTAATATTGTCATTAACGTGGCTATGTTTTTGTGAAAATAATCTGCTAATTGAAACTCATTAACTGTACTTTGGACATTAGGTAACTGGGAAATTAGATAATAAGACTAACGAAAGTATAATTCGCTATTTATCAGCATAATAAAAATTGTAATAAAGTTAATTTAAAATAAAGTACAAATTAACGTAAATTATTGATAATGAGCGATTTACATAATTACCCAGTGTCCAAAGTCTAGTCATTAAGGAACGCGAAATAAATAAATTTACCATCTTGACAGGATATTTTGCCCTCATTTTGCACTTTGAAACTCTGAAAATAAATTATGTAACTATCTGACTTTTAAATGTTCTCGCCTGACATTTTAAGAATGTCCGTCGAGTAGGCTTCCCGAAAAGACGTGGGGTATCGTTAGATTTTTAAAATGTCAGACGAGAGGCATTTTATTTTTGTTTGAAAAAGCAGTCAATAATAAAAAATATTTTAATTTGTAATAAATTATTATTCGGTAAAATAGCAGGGCACCGTTGTCTGACATTTTAAAAATGTCCGACAATTCAAGTTTATCCTTCAATTTAAAAATCATATTACAAAAATGAATTTTCGTTCGCTCTAATTCACATCATTAATCATTAATAATTAACCATTAACCATTAACCATTAATTTTTTATGAAGCAATTTTTTAGAATTTTCGTCCCAATTTTACTCCTATTACTCTTGGGCTACGCGATTTATCACATTTGGAATCAAGGAAAAACAGTAGAAAAAACTGAAAAACTCACGGCACAATACCGTCAGGAACTTGAAGATTTAGAAGAAAAGAAAGAGGAGATTTCTTTAAATTTGAGTCGTGAGAAAGACGAGAATCTTGTCCTGCGAGATAGTGTAAAAATACTAAGGGGACAGGTGAGTGTATTGAAAAAACAACTCCGTGAAAAGGTAGAAACCATAGCCAGCAATGAGCAAAAAATGAATGCTATGCGTAGCCAACTCTCCGGGCTGGAAAACCAAATCGCTACGCTGAAAAATACGAAAGGCGCAGACATGAATCGCTTAAAAGACCTTGAAAATCAACGTTTTGCACTCGATAAGCAGATTGGTGATTTGTTCATGAAAAACCAAACGCTGGAGAACGAAAACAGCCAACTCGTAGTAGAATTGGTGAAAAAAGAAAAGGAAAAAGAAAGCGTAGAAGGCGCGCTCGACAAGACAGAAAGCGAACTGGATAAGAAAGAAAATAAAATCGCTGAAATTACCGGAGAAGGAACGTTTGAAGTAGAAGGCAGAGAAGGAATTTTGGTCAATATCAATGCCATCGAAGCCGAATTTAGCAAGGCAGCAGCCCTTACAAAAAAAGGTAGACCTGCCCGAAGTGCCCGAAGGTGGCAGGATACGGAAATCAAGTTTGATTTGATTTATCCGAATGTAGATAATCTGGAGAGCCAAAATTTTTCACTCCAACTTATCAACGAAGATACGGGCGAAGCTCTCTCACCACGCGAATCAAACAAAGGTGCGTATGATGCCAAAGGCGTCGAATTTGCATTCACGGGCAATCCTGTAAAGATAAAATTTGTCAATTATCAAAAGAAAAAAGGTATGGGAACAAATTATACTGCTCGCTTGTTTTTCATTGATGCCACAGGGCGAGAAATTCCATTAGCATCGGCAGTAACTCCCGTAGTATTTAAGAGGTAAACGTGTTAGGAACGCGAAAAAAAATAACGAGTAACTGATAACTCGTTTTCCGTCTAAAAGTTGGTATCATTTTTCGATAACTATATATAAAGAATTGAAATTTGCTTAAATTTCGGTTTTAAACTTACATTTAATTTGAATCAATAGTTGATCATGCACAGCTTATTTCACGCTATACTGTGGATAGTGAACTAATAAACTTAAACTTAAACTTAGAATGAAAAATTGGGTAAAATATTTCCGTGGATTTGCAGTCTTACTGCTTATAGGTTTTGTCATTTATGGCTGCTCACGCAATCCGGTAACGGGTAAAAGAGAAATCATGTTTGTTTCCAAACAACAAGAACTTGCGATGGGCGCACAGTACGATCCTCAAATCTCTGCCATGTATGGCGTGTATCAAGACACGGAATTACAATCATTTATCAATCAGAAAGGCAAACAAATGGGCAAAATTTCGCATCGCCCAGAGTTGGACTACAAATTCAAAATCATGGATTCGCCTGTGGTGAATGCCTTTGCTGTGCCGGGGGGCTACGTGTATTTCACACGCGGAATTATGGCGCATTTTAATAATGAAGCTGAATTTGCCGGCGTACTCGGACACGAAATCGGTCACGTCACGGCGCGACACACCGCAAAGCAGCAGACCAATGCACAACTCGCGCAAGTGGGTTTGATAGCAGGTTTGATCGCCGGAGGCGAAAAATTTGCTGAATTTGCAGGTGAGGCACAACAGGGTTTGAGCCTGTTATTCCTCAAATTTGGGCGCGACGACGAGAGCCAATCCGACAAACTCGGTGTAGAATACTCGACCAAAATCGGTTATGATGCCAAAGAAATGGCAGGCTTTTTTAGTACGCTCAAACGCCTTAGCGCACAGGGTGGGAGAGATGCGATTCCTACTTTTTTGTCTACGCACCCCGACCCGGCAGACCGTAATCGAAGGGTGGCGACACTCGCTCAAAAATGGCAGAAAAAAGACAAGCGTCCGAGCTACGAAGTAAAGCGCAACGAATATCTCCGCCGCATCGAAGGTTTGGTGTATGGCGAAGACCCACGACAGGGCTACGTCGAAAGTAATACTTTTTATCATCCTGAACTGAAATTTCAATTTCCTACGCCGACCAATTGGCAAATCGTCAATACGCCTTCGCAGGTACAGATGGCAGAAAAAAATGGTAAAGCCGTGATGCTTTTGCAAATAGGGAAAGGAAATACAGCGCGTCAGGCAGGCGAAACTTTTGTTACGGAAAATAAATTGCAGGTCGTAGAAGCCAAAGATGTTCAGGTCAACGGGCTTCCGGCGGCAGTCATTGTTTCTGACCAAGTAAGCCAAAACCAACAGACGGGACAGGAGCAAACTATCCGCATTTTATCGTATTTTATACAGTACGGCGGAAATATTTATGTGATTCACGGAATGTCTGCCCTGCAAGATTTTGACCGCTTCTTTGAGCTATTCAAAAACGTAGGCAGTGGTTTCGATAAGTTGACCGACCAAAGCAAAATCAACGTGAAGCCAGAACGCATTGCGATAAAAACAATACCAAATAACATGACGCTACAAAGGGCATTGCAAACCTTTAAAGTTGATACAAAACGCTACAATGAGCTGGCTATTTTGAATGGTATGCAACTGACAACGCAAGTAAAGAGCGGAATGTTGATAAAAGTAGTAGAGTAGTGATAATGATGTAATGCTACAATGCGTTAATGCTACAATACAAACATTGTAGCATTAACGCATTACATCATTGTAGCATCATACTCATTATCTATCCGCAAGCGGAATAAACGGACGTTCGGGTTCTCCGGTATAGATTTGGCGAGGGCGTCCGATAGGTGTTTTCAAGTCGCGCATTTCCTTCCATTGCGCTACCCACCCCGGCAACCTGCCCAAAGCAAATAATACCGTAAACATTTCTACGGGGAAACCCATCGCACGATATATAATGCCTGAATAAAAATCGACATTCGGAAATAGTTTTCTATCCTTAAAATAATCGTCATTCAATGCAGCGTGTTCGAGTTGCTTCGCAATATCGAGTACAGGGTCGCTTACGTTCAATTTTTCGAGTACCTGATCAGCCGCTTTTTTGATAATCGTCGCCCTTGGGTCGAAATTTTTGTATACACGGTGTCCAAAGCCCATCAAACGGAAAGGGTCATTTTTATCCTTCGCCTTATCGAGCCATTTCTTCGTATCGCCACCGTCATTTTTGATATTTTCCAACATCTCCAATACCGCCTGATTCGCGCCACCATGCAGCGGTCCCCACAATGCAGCGATACCCGCAGATACAGAAGCATACAGATTTGCATGTGAAGAGCCTACGATTTTTACGGTCGAAGTAGAACAGTTTTGCTCGTGGTCGGCGTGCAAAATCAACAGCTTATTCATCGCTGACGAAACCACTGGATCCACTTCGACATCGTCCGTCACATTTCCGAAAGTCATGTGTAGGAAATTCGATACGTAATCCAAGTTATTTTTTGGATACATAATCGGATGCCCGATGCCTTTCTTATAAATCCAAGATACAATCGTTGGAAACTTCGACAACAAACGGGTCATCGTCAACTGCATTGCCTCCTCTGAACGATTTGGGTCAAGTGATTCGGGGTAAAACGTCGAAAGTGCGGACACAATACTTATCAACTGTCCCATCGGGTGCGACTTGGACGGATAAGCCAAAAAGAAATTCTTAATGTCTTCATGCACAAGCGTGTGCATCGTCAGGTCGTTATCAAATTTCTTATACTGCTCGGCTGTTGGCAAATCTCCATGTAAAAGCAAATAGATGACTTCAGCAAAAGAAGCATTCTCCGCCAACTGCTCAATCGGGTAGCCGCGATAACGCAAAACCCCTTGTTCTCCATCCAAATAAGTAATTTCACTCGTAGTCGAACCCGTGTTTTTGAAGCCGGGGTCAAGCGTTACCAAACCAGTAGCGGCACGCAGTTTTTTAATATCTATTCCTCGTTCATTTTGCGAACCCACTATGACTGGAAGTTCAATTTCCTTGCCGTCGTAATGCAACTTAACTGTATCTGACATTTTATATATTTATATTTTATTTATTTAAAATTGACGTTTAAATTTGTGCTAAGATAAGGAATTTATTGATGCTTTTTTACTAAGTACACTGTTTCACAAATTTATTTACTTTTTTGAGTATTTCTTTTAAAATGACTCTTCACCAAAAAATCCTTAAATACAGTGAGTATTCGCGTCATTTTTGATTCGATTCATTTCAAAATAAACGTCAAAAAATGTAAATAAATTTATAAAACAGTGTACTAAGTATCAGGAATTAAATAAATGTACATTTTTCGCGTCGTTATTTTTTCTTTAGACGAACCAAATTTGACGCGAATACTCACTGTATTTAAGGAAAATTTGGTGAAGTATAAAGGAACAAGTCAAGATATAGTGTTTATTGTTTTTCATCCCTTATGTGGAATTTTCACACAAACGGCAGCATTTTTGTTAATAAAAAGTCAAAATCTCACTTTAAATTGTGGACTCAAAAATAAGACATGATAAATGGCGTTAGTATCAGGAACAAAATAAATTCAGATTTTGACCTGTTCTTTTCTCCTTTTTCTTCATTATGAAAATCCTTGCGTAGCTTGGCTATGCGCGGTTTTCATGCCTTGAAAAAGAAAAAAATAAAGTCGTCAAGAACCTGCATTTATTAAAACCCTGTTCCTTAGTTTAGGGAAGACGAAGAAAATAACAATTCAGACGGGTAGATTATTTTTTTCGTTTTCCCTTGTCATCTGTCCAAATTGCTATCATGGTCGCACTGAAATATAGCCATTTTTTAATTAATTAAAATTATTTTTTAATTTATTTATTATTAAAAATGAATTAATTATAAATATTATTAAGTGAAAGAAATTAAAAATATCCTTATTTCAGCAGAACCTATTATCAAATTAAAACTTTTTTAAAATGAATACAAAAAAAATAAAAAGACTATCCGCATTCGTATTATTATTTGCTTTTACCTTAGCGATTTCATCATGTAGTCGTAAAATGGGTTGTCCTACAAACCTCTCATTATCAATTGATAATATCTCATTCACACAAGATATTGATTCTACTATAGAATAAAACAACAAACGGCAAATGGATGAAAAGCCGTTTGCCGTTTGATATTAAGTGAAAGAAATTAAACAACATGTGCCATTATACTCGTCTTTTTTCCGTCTAAGAATCCTTTGAAATCCTTAGACAAAAAAAATACTTCGCATTATGGGACATCTTATTTAATTTCTTTCACTAATGAGTAAAGAACCTAATATTTGTCTGATTCAAGCGCGAAAAAATTTACTCATTTCATCATTTATTTTGTTCCTGATACTGAGTATTTTCTATGCAAATCATTGACACAGAAGATGGTTCGCACTCCATATTGTCCGAAAAATTTGGCGTGACCTACCACTCCAAACACGGTGCAATACAAGAGTCGATGCACGTTTTTATCGAAGCAGGCTTGCGTGTGCGCATGCGTGAGGCGCAGGCACTTGCCGTTTTAGGTATCGGTTTCGGTACAGGACTTAATGCGTTTCTCACTTGCTTAGAAGCTGATAAACAACAGGTTAAGATAGATTATACTGCCGTAGAAGCCTACCCACTTTCCACCGAAATTATCCACCAACTCAATTACACCGCGAAACTCAAAGGTGCTGACCGAGATAATTTTTTTGATAAAATACATCATGCAGACTGGGAAAATCGCGCAGCGATTCATCCGTATTTTTCCATCGAAAAAAATAAAATGCGTTTTGAGGAAATTGATGTAAAAAATGCTTTCGACGTGGTTTTTTTCGATGCTTTCGCGCCCAATTCGCAACCCGAACTATGGGAAATGCCCATGTTTCAAAAAATGTACGATGCCCTTCGTCTTGATGGCATCTTGACCACCTATTGCGCCAAAGGCGTCGTCAAACGCACCCTCAAATCCGTCGGTTTCCAAATCGAATCCATCCCCGGACCACCCGGCAAACGAGAAATGACTCGCGCAACTCGCTAACTCGCAACTCGCAACCTGCAACTCGCAAATAATTCATCATTATCATTCATCATTCATCATTAAGCCCTATTTTTGCACCATGAAAACCGACGATATTTTTGAGGCTTTTGCTTGCGTGAATGTACTCGTGATAGGCGATGTGATGCTTGACCGCTATGTGCATGGCAATGTAGAGCGTATTTCGCCCGAAGCACCCGTGCCTGTAGTACATGTCCAAGACACCGAAAACCGACTTGGCGGCGCAGCAAATGTCGCCCTCAATCTCAAATCTTTGGGCGCGACGCCTTACCTGTGCAGCGTGGTCGGTACAGATGCCGATGCGGATATTTTTACGGAAATAATACAACAGAAAAACCTATCCAAAACAGGAATTACGCCTTCTTCTGACCGAATGACGACCGTAAAATCTCGCATCCTTTCTCGCAATCAACAACTCATCCGACTCGACCACGAACACACGCACAGCCTCAACGAAAAAGAAACCAATACACTCACCAAAAGAATACGTGAAATACTCGATACCAACGAAATACATGTTATTATTTTACAAGATTATAATAAAGGTGTACTCACTCCCAAACTCATAAGAAGCGTTCTTGCCGAAGCCATTCAACGCGATATTCCGACCGTAGTAGACCCAAAATATACTAACTTTTTTGCTTATCACCGCGCCACACTTTTCAAACCCAATTTGAGAGAAGTCCGCGCCATGTTTGACTTTGAAATCAATCCTTCCGATAATGCGACTTTAGAAAAAGCCGCCGCCGCTATCCGTCAGGAACTCGGCAATCAATACACCCTCATCACGCTTTCCGACAAAGGCATGTATTTTGATGACGGCAAGACCAACTTTATCATTCCTGCCGAAGTGCGAAATATCGCCGACGTATCGGGTGCAGGTGACACCGTTCTAAGTTTGATGGCACTCGGCATCGCCACCAAATTAGCACCAAAAACGATGGTCAAATTAGCGAATCTTGCTGGTGGATTGGTTTGTGAAAAGGTGGGGGTCGTTCCGGTGGACTTAGGGGAACTAAAACGTAACACAGATATTCCTATCTGTACTGCATGAATACAGGCAGGAATGTCTGTGCTACGTGACGGCTAAAGCCGTCAGGACAGCGAGCGTCTCTCGCGCTGTTTTCTCCCAACAAAACAGCTGCGCTTGTGTAAGTGATTTTTTGGACAAAATATTCAGCAAAGACTGGTCTAAAGTTAGTTTCAATATCAAATCTGTCAGTTGTTCCGCCGAATTTGGATCAAAATAAACCGCCGCATCGCCCCCAACTTCCGGCAAACTCGCCACCGCCGAAATAATCACTCGCGCCCCACACGACATCGCTTCCAAGACAGGCAATCCAAAACCTTCATACAAAGAAGGATAAACAAAAATCTCCGACATCGTATACAACACAGGCAATTCCTCCCGTGCCACATAGCCCGTCAAAATAATATCTTTTTGAAAAGGTGATTGTCGGATTTTTTTCAATAAATCATTAATTTTCCAACCCTTCTTTCCTACCAAAACCAATTGATAATTCAAGCCGCTTTTTTTGCGAAACGCATTATAAGCAGCCACCAATACACCCAAATTTTTACGCGGTTCGAGCGTACCGACATAAAGAAAGTAGGGCTGTCGAATACCATATTTTTCCAATACAGATACCTCAATTTTCGGAACAAATGACTCGTCACGCCCCAACAAAATAGCTGTAGATTTTTTTTCGGCAAATGGAAAACGTACCACTATATCGCGCCGCGTATGTTCGGAAACCGTAATGATGTGATCCGTCCGCCGCAGTACATGCGGCAGCAAATGACGGTGCAATATTCGACTACTAAGTACATGATAATCAGGAAATAAAATAGGCGTCAAATCATGCAAAACCGTCACGCGACGTATTTGTTTTGGCAAATTAAACGGACCTAAATGACGCGGTTCTACGACCACATCTGCCCCTGCCTTCACCAATGCACGAGGAATATCCGTAAATATACGCAACTGTTTGTGAATAGGAATATTCGGATTTACAGGAACAATAGTCTCCTCTGTGCCTTCAATTTTTTTGCCCGACTTTCCGCGCAAAACGATGTATTCATTCTCCGTATCTACCGCCACCAATGCCTTAAGGATTTCGCGAGTATAAATGTGAATTCCGGCGTATTGAAAATCCAAAGCATCGGCTATAAAGGCTATTCGCATAGTTTAGTTTATTTGGTTTTTAGAGTTTATTTAGTTTATAGAGTTTATTTGGTTCACAAAGTTTATGGAGTTTTGAGACTCACGGTGTGTATAACAAATTGCACTTTTTCATTAGTAGTGTCGATAGACACGTTTCATTTGGTAGTCCCGATTTTCATCGGGAGAGAGCAATTCCCCCTAAAAGAGTGTCGTAGACATGGTTCATTAAAAGGATGTAACGTACCTACGGTACTCCAACTGTGTGGATAAAATCCACCCAAGTTGAAACTTGGGGCTACCAAATCGGTCACGCCTATCGGCGTTAGGTCTTCATTTTGTGCAATTTGTTATACACACAGACTCACGAAGTTAAAAAAAAGACAGATATTTGCAGCTATATTTGTACAAAATGAAAATATCACGAATCCCATGAACCGTATAAACTCAATAAACCGTATAAACTCTGTAAACCAAATAAACTAAAATAAACTCTATGAACTTGAACAGCGAAACAATAGTAGCCATAGCCACACCGCCGGGCATCGGTGCGATAGGCGTCATCCGCTTATCGGGCGAACATGCGATTTCGATATGCGATGCCGTATTTCGCGGCAAAAACCTGTCGAAAGTCGAGAGTCACACCATACATTTTGGCACGATTCGCGACTTTGACGACAAAATAATAGACGAAGTATTGGTGTCCGTCTTTATCGCGCCGCGCTCGTATACACGCGAGAATGTCGTGGAAGTTTCCTGTCATGGTTCGCCGTATATTCAGCAGCAGATATTGGAATTGTTTATGCAGCACGGCGCACGAATGGCGCAGCCTGGCGAGTTTACGATGCGGGCTTTCCTCAATGGTCAAATGGACCTGTCGCAAGCCGAAGCCGTAGCGGATTTAATCGCAGCACAATCCGAATCGGCGCATAAAATTGCCATACAGCAAATGCGTGGCGGCTTCTCCAACGAAATCGCGGAACTGAGACAAGAATTGGTTGATTTTGCGGCATTGATCGAGTTGGAATTGGATTTTAGTCAGGAAGATGTCGAGTTTGCCAACCGCACGAAATTGATAGAATTGGTACACAAAATACAACGATTGCTGCGTCGATTGATGGATTCTTTTCAGTTGGGAAATGCCATCAAAAACGGCGTCAGTACGGTCATTGCAGGTCGTCCGAATGCCGGAAAATCAACCCTGCTCAATGCTCTACTCAACGAAGAACGTGCCATCGTATCTGAGATTGCCGGCACGACACGGGATACGATAGAAGAAGTTTTGAATATCAAAGGCGTACAATTTCGGCTCGTCGATACGGCGGGCATCCGCGAGGCAAGTGACCAAATCGAAGCGATTGGCGTAGCCAAAACAATGGAAAAAATCGCAGCTTCTACCTTGCTGATTTACGTTTTTGATGTCATCGAAATGTCGCCCAAAGAAGTTACCGAAGACCTCCGCAAACTCCACCGCGAAGGCATCCACCTCATCGCCGTAGCCAATAAAATGGATTTAAATCCCTACACAAAACCCGCAGATTATGTGTCGGATGTTTTGTTTGAAAAAAACATCGTCACCACATCTGCCCTCAATAAAATGAATATCGAATACCTACAAGAACACCTCTATCAATCCGTCCTTTCCGGCGAAGTGAGTAGCGAAAACACGGTCGTCTCGAATGCTCGTCATTACGATGCCTTGCAAGGCGCGTACTCATCATTGGATGCGGTTTTGACAGGTTTTGATGCACAGATTCCATCGGATTTAGTCGCGATGGATATTCGACATGCACTCAATTATTTGGGGCAAATTACGGGCGAAGTTGGGGTTGATGATTTGCTGGATTCTATTTTTACGCGGTTTTGTATTGGAAAGTAAGGAAAGAGGAAGAAAATAATCTACCCCAAACGAAGAAGTTATTTTTTTTATATATTTGGCTAAATTTGACGCGCATAGCCGAGCTACGTAAGTGAAAGAAATTAAATAAATTGTTCCATAATGCGCCGTAATTTTTTCTTCTAAAGAATTCAAAAAATCGTTGCATAGCCATAGCTACGGA
>Ga0209295_1000586_pt1 | contig 15914 bp, 10 predicted proteins | sample Porto_5metaG_FD_187428 | JGI IMG/M metagenome (GOLD analysis project Ga0209295, IMG submission 187428) | Marine algal microbial communities from Porto, Portugal - Porto_5 metaG (SPAdes) (version 2) | ecosystem: Host-associated > Algae > Red algae > Unclassified | place: Portugal: Porto... | reverse complement strand
TGTTACCCTCAATACCAGCGGTTTTAGAAATATCTTCAAATTTAAAATTACCCTTATTGAGGTATAATTTGTTCTTGCCCATATTTGCGGTTAAGTAAATATCTGCAAGTCCATCATTATTAATATCGCCTATTGCCACTCCTCCTCCATTGTAAAAGTTGCGATACTTAAAAATATTAAAATCCTTTTGGTTCTTAATACTATTTATGAAGGCTATACCGGTGCTGTCCGGAGACATTTGAGTAAAAAGAGTAGGAGCGGTAGCGTGCTCTTCAGTAATAGTTTCCTTGTCGCAAGAGCTTATGAGCAGAGTAAATGCTATAGCCGCAAATAGATTATATTTTTTAAAAACATTCATAAGTTTAATCTTCTTTTCTAAGGAATAATGGAGTATCATTATTTCTACCAACGATGATATATTTCTTTCCAGATATCGTTGCTGTGTCAATGCTTCTGGAAGCACCTAAAATATTGAATTTTGTCTTTTTACCCACGTTAAAAAAGCCATTTTTGTCATTATAAAGAACAATGCCTTTTGAACCATCAAGTCTTCCTAGTTGTGTGCTTATTTCATAATCATTTCCTATTAAGACTAGGTCCTTATAACCATCATTGTTTAGGTCATCTACAAGTATATCGTGCACAGAAGATACTTGTGCTGGTAGTGGCAGCTGCTTTTCTGTAAACGTGCCATCTCCGTTATTTTCAAAATAGACAGAGGCTAGCTGGGTAACCTGCTTTATTGTAGCCGTTGCAAGCTTGTTGCTGGGTAGTAAATTTTTAAATTCCGCTTTCGCGAAAGCTTTATAAGAAAGATATTCCTTGTTGAGTTGTGGTAGTTGTTTTGTAAGCTCATCTTTGGTAGCAATTGTGGTTTCTTCACCTTTGTAGAAATAGGTTACTATAGGGTCTAGTTTACCATTATCATCAAAATCTTGAATATATAACTGCACAGGCTCTGCCGCCGAAGCTTTGAGGCGTGTGTTGAGGCCCCAGTTGCCAGCTATAATATCAAGATCGCCGTCATTGTCAAAGTCTGCTACTTGTGATGAATTAAACCATCCAGTAGTGTTTTCTAAGCCGTTGTTGTCTTGCTTTGTTAGCTTCTTACCATCATTGAGCAAAATTGTGGGAGCCATCCAGTGACCTACAACCACTGCGTCTGGATAACCATTATCATCAATGTCTTGCCACTGTATGTCACGTACATTACCGATGTCTTTAAAATCTGGGCTATAACTTTCTGTAATATTACTGAAGTTACCTGAACCATCATTACTAAAAAGATACTGCAGCGGAGTGGTGCCAAACTCCTGAGGAATAACGTCGCTAGTTATAGAGATGTCTAAGTCGCCATCTTGATCTAGATCTACAGCGTTAATAGTAGATGCATTAATAAATGTATTATTAAAAGCTTCTTTTTTGTGTTCTAGACCTTTCGCTGTATTGATATAGAGTCTAGGTTGTAACGCGTTACCTGTTTGTATTTCATTACCACCACTTACAATGATAAGATCGTTTAAGTGGTCACCATTTGCGTCAAAAATGATTGCATCTATATCTTCTGCAATGGCGTGCTTATCATTGCTAGGAAGTTCTTGTTTCGTAAAACTTCCTGAAGTGGTTTGCAGTTGTAATGAAGTGGCTTGAGATTTTGCACCAAGGGTTACAAAATCTTGTAGGCCGTCATTGTTTATATCACCACCACATATCGCTTTACTGAGGTTTGTAGAAGAATATGGCACCAATGGATTACGACTAAACTCTACAGTAGGATTTTCTTTATGTTTAAAGGAGAGCAGTGTGTCATTTACATACTGTCTCGTTTTTCCTTTCGCTTTTAATCCCTTGTAATAATTGCCACTAGCGTTTGTGTAGTTTAATGTTATCCTTTGATTTGCTGATATTGTTTCTCGTTTTTCAGTTTTTCCATCAGGCCATATAACACGTAAAGAGTCTATTGTTTTAGAGCTATCTAGGCCTATTGAAATTTCTGGGACGACAGATGATAGAAATCCTCTTGTGGTATAGTTTTCAAAGTATTGAGAATTGCCATCTGTATAGACTTGTATTTTTGCACCTATTCCTTGTATGTTATTGCTAGGCCCTGCAAAGTCTACTTTAAGATAATTTGCTTTTGTGGTTGTTTTGTTGGTTTTATTTTCGAGTATAAAAGCCTCCTCATTTACATTATTTACTATTAGGTCAAGATCTCCATCATTATCTAGATCTGCATATGTACTTCCATTACTGAATGATGTTTTGTTTTTTATCCAGTCTGTAGAGGTGTTTTTAAAAGTGCCGTTTCCATTGTTTTTAAAAAAATAGTTCACCGTTTTTTTGCTAGGCATTTCTTCTATAAGGGGAAGTTCACCATCTGTCATATTTTTACCTAGACGCTTTTGTATATTTTCATTTGATATGAAATTAATAAAGTCCATATCATTTGTTGCACCTAGAATACCATTTGTAATATAAAGGTCTTTGTGTCCATCATTGTTAAAGTCTGCAAGTAGGGGAGACCAGCTCCACTCAGAACTTGCAACATTGCTTAAAAAAGCGCTTTCTGTAAAAGAGGAAGAACCCTGATTAATATGCAAGGTGTTCTGCATAAATTGTGGTGTATAGCCTTGTTTTAGATTATTTGAGAATATGGGGTAATTATATTCGGCACCAGAAGTTTTTAGGGTATAAGGATCTTCAGGGAGCATATCTACAGATATGATGTCAGGTAGGCCGTCATTATTTACATCTGCTATGTCATTTCCCATAGAAAAATGTGAGGTGTGGCCTAGTGCTCCATTTTTATTATTAATTTCATTAAAGGTTCCGTCTTGATTATTGATGTATAGATAATCATCTTCAAAAAAGTCATTACCTATATACATATCTGGATATCCATCATTGTTAAGATCACTTATGTTTATCCCGAGGCCGTAACCTATTTTTGATGAATATATGTTCGCTTTCGCGGAAGCGTCATAAAAAACACCATCCCTATTTTCTAGTAATTTATCACCGTTTATTGTATCTCTAGTTGTGCGCTGGCTACCTCTCCCGAAATATGCGTTAGGGTACAGTGAGTGTGATAGTATATATGCATCAAGGTCACCATCTAGGTCGTAATCAAAAAAAGCTGTTTGTGTGTTGAGACCTTCTATATTTAATTGATAGGTTGACGCTTCTTCTTTAAATGTTGGTATGCCATCTGTAAGGCCTTGATTAATGTAAAGTAAATTTGACCCTTTGAGATGTAAGTGTCCTGAGACTTTAGATACGTATATGTCTAGATATCCATCATTATTAATATCTACCGTGGTCACGCCTGTAGTCCATCCAGAGTTGTTATTTATACCCGAAGCGGTGGTTATATTTTGAAACTTTAAGTTGTCTAAGTTTAAATAAAGGTGATCTTGATTAAGATTTGAAGCGAAATAAATATCTACAAGTCCATCATTATTAAAATCGCCTGTAGCAACGCCAGCGCCATTATAATAATAGAGGTAGTTAAGTATGTTAAGCTCTGCAGATTTTGTGAGCTCATTTGTAAAGGTTACACCTGTATCTTTTTTATGTATAAAGCGGTAATTTTTCTCTGGCTGTGAGCACGAGAAAAGAAACATTAATAGTAAGAGTAGGGGTAATGAAGTTTTCACTTAAACAAATGAATTTTGAGAATGTAATATATAAAAAGAGGGTTAGAAAACTCTAACCCTCTTTTAAGCTAATTATTATACCAAGTTTAGTAGCCTGGATTTTGGGTAAGGTTAGGGTTTAGTATTACCTGACTCGCTGGAATAGGGAAGAGGTTTTTAGTCTCATCTCCTACCGCTCCTGGAGCTTTAAGTTCCCAGTCTGCAGTAAATTGTCCAAAACGGATTAAGTCATTACGTCTCCATAGTTCTGCATATAACTCACGTCCTCTTTCATCTATAAGCTCTTGTGCTCCTACAGATCCTAATGGAGTTGCTCCTCTAAGTAGACGAAGCTCATTAACTAGCGTTGTAGCGTCTCCACCTGAACGGAAGATTGCTTCTGCCTTCATAAGGTGAGCATCTGCATATCTAAAGAATATTTCGTGTGCGTTAAATGATCCGTAACGTGCAGCATACTTTTGTACACGTATACCAGTAGTCTCATCATTATTAATAAGACTTACATTACCGTCTCCATCTTTAAAATCTCTTTTAAAAGTTAATGGAGCACCTGCTCTATCCTGTAGTGCAGATCCATCTGCAGCATATTGTTGTCCTATTAAGAATCCAACACCAATGTGTGTTGCATCTGCAATACCATCACCATTGTTATCTGTACATCCATCACAGTCTGCGATAGGCATCCCTCCTGTAGGAACTACACCACGACGCTCTTCTTGACCACTACCTTCTACGTTAATTTCTGAATCTCCTTCAAAAAGATCATAGTAAGATGATAATGTAGCAAAACCGTTCCATCCACCACCGGTGTTGTCACGCTCACTAGTTTGTGCATAGTGAAGTCCATTCCAAATTCTGTTTCCTACACCAGCTCCTAAGAACCAGATAGTTTCATTATCACCAGAATCACGGAAGATATCAAAATAACCTTCTTGTAAGTCATATCCTTCTCCGTTAATCTGATCTACAAGTGATACCACTTGGTTCATATCGGCAGTGTCAGGAGTTGTACTTAAGTAAATGTGTTTGTTAAGTAACACCTTTGCTAGTAAGTACCTTGCTGCTGCTTTGTTAGGTCTATTGTTATTAGTCATAGGCGCGCCAGCAGGAAGTTGATCTATTGCTGCTGTTAAGTCGGATACAATCTGATCTACAGCTTCTGCACCTCTAAGTACAATAGGATCTTCAAATAATGAAAGTTCTGGATCACGTACAGGTACTTGTCCCCAGTTATCAAGAACAACCCACATACCTAATGCTCTTAAAAAATGAGCATTTGCACGATCTTCTGCAGTTGCATTTACTGATAGTTCAGAAAGCACTTGTGCTGCTTGAAAGTGTGTTGTGTTCCACTGTAAGAAAGCAGTTTGAATAAACTGGTGACTTGTTAACCAGTTGTGCTGGTGTAACTGTCTCCAGATTCCGTTATCTCCCCAGTCAGATCCTCTAGTAGGTATAAGAGCAGCATCTGTAGTCACTTCTTGAAGTGCAAAGATGTTTGCTTGATCACCTATTTGACCATTAAGAGAGTTGAACATATTATCTACAAAAGATGAAGGGTCCAGTACTCCGTTAAAAGTTTCTCCAGTAATTACCGAGTCGGTGCTTTCGATTTCTAGATCAGTACACGACGTCACCATCGCTCCGATCATAAATGCTCCTGCTATGAAGCGGGTTGCATTTAGTTTAATGTTTCGTTTCATAATTTTTCTTTTTTTTATTAAAATCTAGCATTTACACCAAGTGTAAAAGTACGAGCTCTTGGGTATGGGGCATAGTCAATACCTGCTGTTGGTATCGCAGAAGCGTTAAGTGATCCTGTGTCAGAACTGATTTCTGGATCAAGACCGCTGTAACCTGTGATTAAGAATAAGTTTTGACCTGTAAGTGATAAACGTAAAGAGTCAAACATACCTTCTCCACTTAATGGCCAGTTGTAACCTAAAGATGCAGATTGTAATCTTACAAAATCTCCTTTCTCAAGAAAACGTGTAGAAACTGCTACCGAAGAGTTAGGATTTTCTGAACTATTTGCAGCTGCTTGAGTTACGTTTTTACCAATAATTAGAGCAGACTTAGTAAAGAATGCATTGTCTGTTGCGTTATACACTGAGAATCCAAATTGACCATTAAAATATGTACTAAGGTCAAAGTTCTTGTAACGAGCGCTAAGTGATAAACCAGAAGTTACCTTAGGCACTGCATTTTCTCCTACAAAGAATTTATCTGAATCTGGATCTCCTACTCCATCACCATTTACGTCTAAATATGTAGGCTCTCCATTTGCGTCAAATCCTGTAAACTCAGCCATATAGAATGAGAATAACGGTTGTCCAGCTTCAAGCTGTTGAGCAAATGCTCCTGTAAGACCATTACCACGTATAGCTCCAGTTTGGATCACACGTCTTGTATCTTGAACTTCGTTTTTGTTATAAGCAACATTAAAAGCTGCATTGAAACCAAAATCATCCGTATCAATAAAGTCATAGTTAAGTGCAAGTTCAATACCTTGGTTAACTACCGTACCATCATCTAAGTTACCAAATGCTGTTTGAACGTTTGCAGGTGCAGCAGTCTCAGCAAGTAATAAAAGATCATTTGTTTCTTTACGGTATAAGTTGAAAGAACCATTAAAACGATCGTCGTTAAATCCAAAATCAATACCTACGTTAAAGTCTGTAGTCTCTTCCCATTTTAAGCCAGGGTTAACATCACCTACAGGAGAAGTTCCTGGTATGTTATCTCCACCGCCAATAACGTTAAGATCGTTATCTATTCCTGTGAAGTTTGCTTGAGTTCTAGTTGTAAACTGACCGTATCCTAGTCCTTCTTGAGAACCTACGATACCAGCTCCAATACGAAGCTTAAGAGTTGATATGTTATCGCCTACAAAATCTTCTTCATCAAGCTTCCAAGCAAATGCTCCAGAAGGGAAGTATCCATAACGCTCATCTTCACCAAAAGTAGAAGAACCATCTGCTCTAAAAGTTCCTGTAAATAAGAATTTCTCATTTATAGTAACATTTGCTCTTGCAAAGAAAGATTGTAACTCATCTGCATTGTCATAACGACCAGCGATGTAAGCTGGTATCACTTGTGCAAATCCAGTAGGAAGTGTAAGACCTGTTTGTACTTCAGGTAGAAGTGTAGTTAAGAAACTACCGTCGTTACCATATCCAAATACTTGAGCATTACCAGGAACAACATTGTTTAAGATGTTGTACTGGTCAATAAGTTGTCCTCTCATATCTGCAAGGTTTGTAGTGTTAAAACCAGCTCCATTAGAGAATATACCGTCTCTCTGGAATTCTTGATAAGAGAATCCTCCTAAAAGGTCAAGCTTTACATTACCTAAATCTTTCTTGTAATTAAGCGTTGCTTCAAGAAGTTTGTTTTCATTATTGTTTATGTTGTAATCTCCACGTCCTATACCAGTAATACCCTGAGTGTTTAGAATAGAAGAAGCAATAACTCCAGTTGTATTTGCCTCAGTTCTATCATAACCTACAGTTACCTTAGCGCTTAACTCTTCTGTTACATCATAATCAAGAGATAAGTTTGCAAGTATACGGTCACTCTCAGAAAGTCCTTGAAAACTATTTAAGTAGTTTAATGGGCTAAAAATACCAGGCGTTTGCTCAAAAAATTCGTCATTAGTAGGGTACGTAGGGTTAGCAGATATAGAAGCACCTATAAGGTCTCCTCTTGATCCTGCTCCACCATTTAAAGGTGCAGTCTCTCTGTTAATACGAGAGATACTACCAGTACCTGTTACTGTAAGCTTATCATCAAAAAACTTTTGAGAAAAGTTAAGTCTTCCAGATATTCTTTCTATAGAAGAGTTTTCTACAACACCATTGTTATTTCCATATCCAAAAGAAGCACGTACATTACCTCCATTGTAGCTCTTAGAATAACTTAGGTCAGTCTGTCTTGAGAAAGAGTTACGTAAGTAAACATCTTGCCAGTCTGTATCTGCATTACCTATAAGTTGGTCGCTTGCTCCTGGTATGTTACCAATTGCATCAAGAAACTCAGCTCTGTTTAATAAGTCATATCGCTGTGCTGCTTTAGAAGAACTCACAGATGAGTTAAGTTCCCAAACACCTTTAGAAGCTCCTCTACCACCTTTAGTTTGTACAATAATAACCCCGTTTGCTCCACGTGAACCATAAATAGCAGTTGCAGATGCATCTTTTAATATAGAGATGCTCTCAATATCATTAGGATTAATAAAGCTTAATGGGTTACCACCACTAGCTTGAGCAATACCTCCAGTGTTTACACCAGGAGCTCCACCCCCAGCAAGAGGCACACCATCTACTACAAATAATGGGTTGTTTCCAGAACGTATAGAGTTGTTACCACGTATACGTATAGCAACACCACCTCCAGGCTCTCCAGAAGACTCTGAAATTTGAACCCCGGCAGTTTTACCTTGTATAAGTTGTTCTGGTGTTTGTATCACACCTTGGTTAAAGTCTTCTGCACCTACATTGTCTACAGAACCTGTAGCATCTTTAATAGTAGTAGAACCGTACCCTATAAGTACAACCTCATCTAGTGCGTTGTCTGATGCTAAAGAAACATTTACTACACTTCTACCTCCTACAGCAACTTCTTGTGTAGAAAAACCTACGTAGCTAAAGACTAGAGTAGCATCACTAGGAACATTGTTAAGACTGTAGTTACCGTCAAAATCGGTTGTGACACCATTTGAGGTTCCTTTTACAATTACGTTTGCTCCCGGTAATGGGCCATTTTCTTCAGTAACAGTACCTGTTACAGTTTGGGCTTGGGCAATCCCTACAAAGAGAATTGCAACAAACAAGAGCATACTTTTAAGTATTACTTTCTTCATAAGAATCTTGTTTAAAAATTAGTTTGCTTAGTTTTTTTATGAGTAATCACCTCATTTTAAAAGCTAAAAATATGTAAATTTTATGTTAACAACATACACTAACCCCGTTAAAGTTACGAAAACGATTTCGTGTGAACAAACCGTCATTTGTAGGAATTCGGTAAAAAATGATGGTTGAAATTAGCGTTTTCGTATAATTTTAGGTGTGTAATTTTCAAATGCGGAATGATATTTTTTGAATCTTGCTTTTTAGTAATCTTTTCGTGATGTTTTCGTAACAGAGAGAACTGTTAATTTATTTATGTTTTGCCTCATAGGTAATGAGTAGTTTTTTCTTTCTTTTTAGTGATTATTTATTTTGAAAATACACGCTTTCGCGAAAGCGTAATGAAGACTTATAAATATTTTAAAAGTGATTACGAGTGTGAATTAAATGTTTTTGCATCTTAATAGCTGGAACTATAATTCTAATGAGACCTTGCAGATTTAGCTCTTTAAGCTTTTTAATACACTTATCTTTGTGACTCGTATTATTCCAGATGTTAAGATGACTAAATTTGATATACTCATAGTAGGTGGTGGTGCTGCTGGTTTTTTTACAGCTATAAATCTTGCCGAAAAAAACCCGCAACTTAAGATTGCCATACTTGAGCGAGGTAAAGATGTTCTTACTAAGGTTAAAATTTCTGGTGGTGGTCGTTGCAATGTCACCCACGCAGAATTTATACCTAAGGAGCTTTCAAAAAAATATCCTCGAGGTGAGAAAGAGCTACTAGGTCCCTTTCATACCTTTATGACGGGAGATACCATAGCCTGGTTTGAAGAACATGGCGTAGAGCTCAAGATAGAAGAAGATGGGAGAATGTTTCCAGTAACAGATTCTTCTGCCACTATTGTAGATTGTTTTATCTCTCTTGCAAGAAAGCATCATATTGAAGTGCTTACTAACCACGCGGTGCAAGATGTAGGTTTTGATGACGCTTTCGCGAAAGCGCAAACCACCAACACTTTTTTTGTAAAAACTAGTAAGGGGGTGTTTACTTGCGATAAGCTAGTGATGACCACAGGTAGCAACCCTAAAATGTGGAAACTACTCGAAAAACTAGGTCATACTATTACTAACGCTGTACCGTCACTTTTTACTTTTAATATAAAAGATAAACGTATTGAGGGGTTAATGGGTGTTGCAAAAGATGTCACTATAAAAGTACTTGGCACAAAACAAAAGTCTGAAGGGCCATTACTTATTACACACTGGGGAATGAGTGGTCCGGCTATATTAAAGTTGTCTGCCTGGGGAGCGAGAGATCTTGCTGCTATCAATTACAAATTTGACATACAGGTAAACTGGCTACAGCATTACTCGCAAGAAGAGGTACTAGAGATGCTTATGGAGCTCAAAATGGCTCACGCAAAGCAGTCGCCTCATACCTACGCACAGTTAGACTTGCCTAAGCGCCTGTGGCAAAGTTTACTCATTGCAGCCGGAATACAACCATCTATAAAGTGGGCAGAGCTTACAAAAAGGCAGCTTCAATCTCTTAGTAGAGAACTTACTCAATCCAGATACAAGGTAGATGGTAAGAGCACCTTTAAGGAGGAGTTTGTGACTGCTGGAGGTGTAAATCTTAAAGAAGTACACTTTAAAACCTTTGAGAGTAAAAAAGTAAATCATCTTTATCTTGCTGGAGAGGTGCTCAATATAGATGCAATCACAGGTGGGTTTAACTTTCAAAATGCCTGGACGGGAGGCTATCTCATTGCTCAGGCTATAGATTCTTAAAGAGTAGATATATGAATACGTATATATGTTTACTGCGCGGGATTAATGTAGGAGGTCATAAAAAAATCAAGATGGCAGAGCTCAAAACTCTTTTTACTTCGCTAGGATATAATGACGTGGTGACTTATATACAGAGTGGAAATATTATATTTAAATCTCACGAGACAAGTATAGATGAGATAACAGCTGTTATAAAGAAAGCTATTGTAAGTACATACGGTTTTGAGGTCCCAGTGTTTGTTTTAACTCGTGCAATGCTTACTCAGGTATATGAAAATTATGTACTCTCACCAAAATGTATAGCCTCAAGTTACTTTACATTATTGCATACCGTGCCCAGCACAGAAGATATAGCCCTTGTAAATAATCTAGAGTTACCTAACGAGCATTTTGTAGTTACTGAAAATTGTGTTTACATATATCCAGAGAAAGGATACGGAAAAGCAAAGGCGACAAACACTTTTTTTGAAAAGAAATTAAACGTGGTTGCGACAACACGCAATTATAAAACTATCGTAAAATTGCTAGAGCTTTCTAGTTAAGACGCCAGATTTCAAAATTAAGAGCAGTTGCAAAGGCAAGCCATAGTAGGTAAGGAATAAGTAATGCTGCGCTCCACCGGTCTACTACTCTAAACCATTTTATAGTAAATATTACTAAGATAAACAGTCCGCAAATTGCTAGTAAGGCAAGAAACGGCTCTTGCCACCCAAAAAATATAATACTCCACATTCCATTAAGGATGAGCTGAAACCCAAAATGATAAAGGGCCGTTTTTACCCATTTGTGATAAAAACCTCGATTCCATACAAGGCCGGCAGCAATCCCCATAAGAATATATAACGTGATCCACACGGGAGCAAATACCCAGTTAGGAGGGCTCCAGCTAGGCTTCATAAGGCCTACATACCAATTGTCAATACTAGATTGAGTAGCTAGAGAACCTATGGTTCCTACAAGTAGGCAAATAATAATGCTTAGCACAATGCGCACTAGTAAATCTTTGTTCATAAGGAAAGGATTGGACTTAAAGGTAGTAAATATTCTTAGAGGTGTCTAAGCGTTGATATTGCTATCTTTGCTCATATATCTATAACCACCCTATGACCGAAAGCGATTTTATACCCTCAGAAAATTATAAAGTACTTACACAAGGATCTGTCACTTACCAGTCTCCTAGTAATATAGCCCTTGTAAAATATTGGGGTAAACACGGTGAGCAATTACCACAAAATCCTAGTATAAGTTTTACACTTTCTAACTGTCACACTACGACCACGCTTTCTTATAAAAAGGCTGCTAGTGCTACAGGTGAGATTGAGTTTGATGTACTGCTAGACGGCAAGTCTGAGCCAGATTTTAAACCTAAAATCGCAAAGTTTTTTGAACGTATAGAGAAGTATATACCTTTTGTTAAGGAGTACTCGTATGTCATAGACACGGCAAACTCTTTCCCACATAGCTCAGGTATTGCAAGTTCTGCTTCTGGTATGAGTGCGCTTGCTTTATGCCTTATGGAGATCGAGCGACAGAGCAATCCAGATATGACACCTGCTTATTTTTTACAAAAGGCTAGCTTTCTTGCAAGACTTGGTTCTGGTAGCGCGTGTAGAAGTCTAGATGGTCCTCTAGTGGTATGGGGTAACCATAAAGAGATATCTAATAGTAGCGATATTTTTGGAACGAGTTATAATGGCAATGTACACGATAATTTTAAAAATTATCAAGACACCATCTTACTTGTAGATAAAGGAGAGAAACAAGTAAGTAGTACAGTAGGTCACGGTCTTATGCACGGTCACGCTTTCGCGAAAGCGAGATTCTCCCAGGCTCACGATAACTTATCTGAGCTTATGCGTGTTTTTGAGGCAGGTGATGTAGATGCGTTTATAAAACTAGTTGAAAGTGAAGCACTCACGCTACACGCAATGATGATGACCAGCCACCCTTATTTTATATTGATGAAGCCTAAAACGCTCGAGATTATAAATGAAATATGGGATTATAGACAACAAACGGGCTCAAAGGTGTGCTTTACACTAGATGCTGGCGCAAACGTACACGTACTTTATCCCGAAAATGAGAAGCATAGTGTGCAAGATTTTATAGCTACTAAACTTTCAAAATTTTGCCAAAACGGCCACTATATCAATGACTTTGTGGGCGATGGAGCAAAAAAATTGTAAATTTGTTATTGGTATTAAGAGCACCCCATATGAAAGGTCCGTTATTTTATTCTAAGATTTTACTTTTTGGTGAGTATGGAATCATAAAAGATTCCAAAGGGCTTGCTATTCCTTATAACTTCTATAACGGAGCGTTAAAGATAGAGGAGAACCCTTCACAAGAGGCAAAGGACTCAAATGAGAAGCTTGCAAAGTTTGTTACTTACCTTAATGATTTACAAACAGAGCAGCCAGAGTTAGTCTCTTTTGATATTGATAAAATGAATCAAGATGTAGCTGCGGGTATGTACTTTGATTCAAGCATTCCACAAGGATATGGTGTGGGAAGTAGCGGTGCGCTAGTTGCAGCTATTTATGATAAATATGCCGTAGATAAAATTACCGTTTTAGAAAATCTTACAAGAGAGAAGTTGCTCACACTAAAAACAATTTTTGGTGGGATGGAATCATTTTTTCACGGTAAGTCTTCTGGATTAGACCCTCTTAATAGTTATTTAAGTCTTCCTATACTTATTAATAGTAAAGATAGCATTGAAGCTGCCGGTATTCCTTCTCAAGCAGAAAAGGGTACGGGAGCCGTATTCCTTCTAGATAGTGGTATTGTAGGTGAAACTGCACCTATGGTAAATATCTTTATGGAAAATATGAAGCAAGACGGTTTTAGGTCTATGCTTAAAGATCAGTTTGTAAAGCATACAGATGCCTGTATAGATGACTTCTTAAAAGGAGATGTAAAATCACTTTTTGGGAATGTAAAGCAGCTTTCTAAAGTAGTTTTAAGTAACTTCAAACCAATGATTCCTACAAAGTTTCACGACTTATGGAAACAAGGTATTGAGTCTAATGATTACTATCTTAAACTTTGCGGTTCTGGAGGTGGAGGTTATATGCTAGGCTTTACAGAAGACCTTGAAAAGGCACAAGCAGCTCTTAAAGATCACAAGCTAGAAGTGGTTTACACTTTCTAATTAATTTTCATACATTTTTTATTAAACGAGATAGCTTATGCTTTCGCGAAAAAACAAACGTTTTATCCTTAAGTTAGTAAGTCTATTCTCTGTAGTAAGAGGGTACAATATTCTTATTATTGTACTTGCCCAGTACCTTACATCTATATTTATACTTGCGCCAGATAAGAGGCTTAGTGAGATATTATTTGACCCTAATCTTTTCTTTTTAGTGCTTGCAGGTGTTTTTACTATAGCCTCTGGGTATATAATAAACAGCTTTTACGACTCAGAAAAAGACCTCATAAACAGGCCTAAAAAAACAATGCTAGACCGCTTAGTGAGTCAAAACACAAAGCTGTCTATTTACTTCTCTCTTAATTTTCTTGCAGTTATAGCGGCTAGTTATGTCTCTTTTAAGGCTGTTGTTTTTTATGCGCTTTATATTTTTGGTATTTGGATTTACTCACATAAGCTTAAAAAGATTCCTTTTTTAGGAAATCTCGTAGCGGCAACACTTGCTATCACACCCTTCTTTGCTGTGTTTATCTATTATGGAAATCTAGCTCCAGTGATATTTGTACACGGGTCCTTTTTGTTTTTAGTGATAGCTATGCGAGAGATGGTAAAAGACTTAGAGAATCTTAAGGGAGATTTTGCACAGAGATATCGTACTATACCTGTAATGTATGGCGCTACTACTTCAAAGTGGCTACTGTCGTTGCTAGCTGGTCTTACAGTTATACCTGTATTCTTTCTTATAAACCATTTTAAGCTGGGTTATATGAGCTATTATTTTTATGGTAGTGTGGTGTTGTTGCTCCTTTTTCTTGCTATTTTATGGCAGTCTAAAGCAAGACCTCATTATGTGCTACTCCATAATATCTTGAAGTTTATTATAGTCGCTGGTGTATTCTGCATCATACTGCTGGATGCCAGCGTTGTCCTTAATCGAATTTTTTAGAACTACCTATTGTAAAGGTAAAGGCAATAAAAAAGCCCGCCATAGGCGAGCTTTTTTGTAATCGTAAAAAAGTATCTATCTTAATTATGACAGTACACTTACTTGTGCAGCAGTCAATCCTTTTCTTCCTTCTTCTTCTACGTACTCAACTTTGTCTCCTTCGTTGATAGTTTCCCCGTTAAGACCTGTAACGTGTACAAAGATGTCTTTACCAGTCTCGTCATTAGTTATAAAACCATAACCTTTTGACTCATTGAAAAATTTTACTGTTCCTTCCATTATAAAATATGTAATTAATAAAGTGCAAACTTACACTTTTATTTGTTAACCAATACTCGTGCCAAGATTATATTAATGTAAACTCTTTAAATTCAGTGCTTTTTATCCTTGGAGTTGTTAAATTCTTTCATTCTCTTAAAGGCGTCATCTGTAAGCATATAGTCGGCAACTTTGCGATCCTTCCATCTATGGTAGATAAATGTAGGCATCAAGATAAAGAAGCCTCCAGCGATAGATAGTCCTATAAACTTATGACCTAGAGCTTCATCTATGTTTGCTTTGCAGTAAAACCCATAAGCAAGCATACCCGCAAGAATAAAGAATAATACGATGATAAAAATACGCCTCACTTTATCCATCTAGTCAAAAAATGTAATGGTTATAAAGAAAGCAATAATAGCTAGTATTAATATACTTACCATAGTGATAGCTATCGTTTTAAGAACAGTCTTAAAGACTTTGCTATTGCTTTGTGATTCTTCGGTTTCCAAAATTATATAGGCTTAGTTGTTAAGCTTCAAATTCAATTCTTGCAGTTGCTCATTGTCAAGTGGAGCAGGAGCGTCTATCATTACATCACGACCGCTATTGTTTTTTGGGAAAGCAATAAAGTCACGTATGGTCTCTTGACCACCTAGTATAGCTACAAGTCTGTCTAGTCCAAAAGCAAGACCACCGTGTGGAGGTGCTCCATACTCAAAAGCGTCCATTAGGAAGCCAAACTGTGCTTTCGCCTCCTCTTCAGAAAAGCCTAGGTGACGTAGCATTATAGCCTGTGTTTCTTTATCGTGTATACGTATAGAACCTCCACCTATCTCGTTACCGTTAAGTACAAGGTCGTAGGCATTTGCTTTTACTTCACCAGGTTTTGTGTCAAGTAATTCTATTTGACCAGGTTTTGGAGATGTAAATGGGTGGTGCATTGCGTGGTAATGTCCTGTCTCTTCATCTAGCTCAAGTAGCGGGAAGTCTATGACCCACAGCGGTGCAAACTCATCTGGCTTGCGTAGTCCTAAGCGCTCTGCAAGCTCCATACGTAGTGCACTCATCTGTGCACGTACTTTATTAGTATCACCAGAGAGTATACAAACTAGATCACCTTTTTGAGCTCCAGTTACTTCTGCCCACTTTGCAAGATCTTCTTGATCATAAAATTTATCTACAGAAGATTTAAAGCTTCCATCGTCATTACAACGAGAGTACACCATTCCTAATGCTCCTACTTGCGGGCGTTTTAC
>Ga0209295_1000585_pt1 | contig 15914 bp, 14 predicted proteins | sample Porto_5metaG_FD_187428 | JGI IMG/M metagenome (GOLD analysis project Ga0209295, IMG submission 187428) | Marine algal microbial communities from Porto, Portugal - Porto_5 metaG (SPAdes) (version 2) | ecosystem: Host-associated > Algae > Red algae > Unclassified | place: Portugal: Porto... | reverse complement strand
TATTTTTCCCTACAAAAATCCTTATCCCGAATCGGGGTTCGGGACAGGCTGTAGCGTAGGCTATGTGCGGTTTTTGTAAGAAAAAATATCGAAAAAATAACCACGTCAAAATTGTAAGCCTATTTTGTCCCACTACTTACCTATCGAAATATTCACTCATTCACTCAGTCAAAATTCATTCATTAATTATCTTTGCCCCATGAAGACAAAAGGAATCATAGCTGCAGGGCATTCGCAAACCGCAGAGGCGGCAATGCGAGCATTTGAAGAAGGTGGAAATGCCTTTGATGCGGCAGTGGCGGCACTTTTCACGACATTCGTGACCGAAACTTGCATGAGTTCGGTCGGTGGCGGTGCTTTCGCCAATGTAATGACCGCAAACGGCGAAGCCTATGTATTCGATTTTTTTTGCCAAACACCTCGACAAAAACGCCCTGAATCTGACATCGAATTCTATCCTGTCATCGTAGATTTGGGCAATACCGCCGAAGAATTTCATATTGGCAGAGGTGCGTCGGGTGTACCCGGCGCGATTGCGGGCATATACGCACTGCACGAGAATCTCTGCACACTTCCACTCCACATTCTTACCGAACCCGCCATCGAAATCGCTAAAAAGGGCGCATACATTGATGATTTTCAAGCCTTGGATTTTCAGATATTGAGTTCGATACTCGAAGTGGACGAGACAGGAAAAAAGATTTGGTATAAAGATGGAAAACTCCTCGAAGAAGGTGCGAACCTTTATATGCCACATTTGGCTGATTTTATCGAAAATTTGGTACAGGAAGGGCAGTCGCTTTTCTATCGGGGAGAAATAGCACGAAAAATCACAACAGACTACGCCCGAAATGGTGGTCAACTCACCCGCGAAGATTTTGAACAATACAAAGTCAATATCACGCCTTCACTTCGGTTTGATTACAAAAATAAAACCATCCTGACGACACCTGCACCGAGCATCGGTGGTGCTTTAATTGCACTGGGAATGAGGGAGTTAGAAAAGGGTGCTCTTAATTACGATTACCGCGATGCGGCGCATGTAAAACACCTCTACGATACCTACACTTACACCAATGATTTGCACAAAAACCCCGAAAAACTCCAACGCAAACTTGCTGAATATGGTCTTTCATCGGCTATCGCCGAAACGGGCAAACGAGGCAGTACCACCCACTTTAGTATAGCCGACGAATACGGAAATGCTATCGCCGTCACCAGCTCAAATGGCGAAGGTAACGGCTATATTATTCCCAATACAGATATTATGATGAATAATATGTTGGGTGAAGCGGCGTTATTGCCAAATGGCTTTCATAGTTGGCAACAAAATACGCGATTGAGTTCGATGATGTCTCCTACAATTATGTTGGATGATGCCGGCAAAGTGGAAGTCGTAACCGGCAGCGGCGGTGCAGGACGCATTCCCGGCGTGATTTTGCAAGTACTACACTATCTTATTGACCATCAACTCAATGTGAATGATGCCGTACATGCGCCACGACTGCATTTGGTGGATGATACCCTGAATCTCGAACCAAATTTTGCTCACGATTTATCCACAATTTCCATCAAAGAAAATATTAATCGCTGGAATGCCCCCGCCCTTTATTTTGGTGGTGTGCATACTATTCACCGTAAAAATAATCACTTTGAAGCAGCAGGCGACGATAGAAGAAGGGGAGTGGTGATGAGTAGTTTTTAACTTCAAATACAATTTTAACTTCAACTTCAACCTCAACTTCAACCTCAATTTCAAGGAATTTGCTACGCAAATTCTCTATAATTTTTATTTGTTTATTTTGGCTTTGCCAAACCTTATAATTTGAGGTTGAAGTTGCATTTGAGGTTGAGGTTGTATTTTCAGTTGAAATTGCAGTTGAATTTTCGGTTGAAAAACTATAACTTTGGCACTTAATGACAACACTCATCAGGCAAGCGCACATAATTTCTCCCGGTTCACCGCATCACGGCAAGGTGAAAGATATTCTTATTCATAATGGTAAAATTACGAAAATATCCAAGCACATCGCGGACGATAAAGCGAGCGTTTGGGCGTATGATAATGCGCATATTTCGCCCGGATTTATGGATGTGGGAACACAGATAGGCGACCCGGGATTTGAGCATAAAGAAGACTTACAATCGGCGGCACGGGCGGCGATGGCAGGAGGCTATACAGCACTCGCATGTACGCCCAATACGCAGCCTGTTATCGACAATAAATCGCAGGTGTTGTATATTCGAAATCAGCGCAATTCGCTGGTTGATTTTCATCCGATAGGCGCAGTCTCGGAGGGCTGCAAAGGTAAGGACATTACGGAGATGTACGACATGCGAGCAGCTGGCGCGATGGCTTTTTCTGATGGACATAATTCGCTGAATGACAGTGGTTTGATGATGCGGAGTTTGCTTTATGTGAAGCCTTTTGAGGGTATTATTATCAATCAGGCACTCGACACGAATCTTGCGCATGGTGGGCATGTACACGAGGGCGCAGTCAGTACATCGCTCGGTATGAAAGGCATTCCGGCACTTGCCGAAGAATTGATGTTGCAACGCGATTTATATTTGCTCAAATACACCGATTCGCGGCTACATGCGGCGAATATTTCTTGTGCCAATTCGGTGGATTTAATACGACAAGCCAAAAAGCGCGGTTTGCGAGTCACGGCGTCTGTGAATCCGATGAATCTAACCTTTGACGATACGGTACTGACCGACTTTGATACAAACATGAAAGTGATGCCGCCGCTACGCGAAAAAGCGGATATTAAAGCCTTGAAAAAAGGTTTGAAAGATGGTACGATTGACTTTATCAGTAGCAATCATACACCCGAAGATGAGGAGGGCAAAAAACTCGAATTTGTGTATGCCCAAGCGGGTGTCATCGCACTCGAAACTACATTTGCAGTGAGTCGCAGCCAACTGGATGAAACCCTTGATATTGAAACACTTATTGAAAAATTGGCACTCGCTCCGCGCCGTATTTTTGGCTTAGAAATTCCTGTCATTGCAGAAGGTGAAGCCGCGAATTTATGCCTTTTTGACCCTAATAAAAAATGGACGTTTACAGAAAAAAATATTTACTCGAAATCAAAAAATACACCATTCATCGGATATGAATTGACGGGAAAGGTATTGGCAACGATGAATAACGGAAAGGTTTTTAGACAGGAGAATTGAGAGGAGAGACAAGAGACAAGAGAACTGAAACACGATATTATTTCTCCCGTCTATTTTACTTGGATATTGACGAGAAATATTGTATTTTTATTTTGTCATTTTCTAACCAAATTAAGTTTAGCTTGTAACTATTCAATGGAACATGTTACATTGGAGGGGAGCTTAGGGAAGACGAAAAAAATAATCTACCCGTCTGAATTGTTCTTTTTCTTATATGTTTCACTAAATCTTTCTTACGTAGCTCGGCTATGCGCGTCAAATTTAGCCAAACATATAAAAAAAATAACTTCTTCATTTGGGGTAGATTATTTTCTTCCTCTTCCCTTACTTAAACTTAATTTTATAAACTCACTATCATGGCTTTAGACAACATTGATGAATTGAATGTAAAAAATGTTTCTCCATTTCCAACGGCGTTACGCTTTGGGTTGATTGGGGGATTATTGATAATAGTTGTAGGACTTGCTCAATATTTATTGGGTGTGACCTCCACAATATCACAGGCACTCGGTTGGTCGAGTATGCTAATTGCGATTGTTTTTCCGGTATTAGCTATTCGTGGACACCGCGACAATGATTTAGGAGGATATATCTCCTTTGGTCGCGGTCTTAGCGTTGGAGTGTTGACGATACTTATAATTAGTATAATTACTGTTATCTGGACAATTCTCCTTTATAATGTAATCGATCCGAGTATGTTAGACACGGTACTGCAAGTACAAGTCGAGGCGATGGAAGAACAAGGAATGAGTGATGATGACATTGAGAATGCTATGGAAATAACAAAGCAATATATGACCGCACCTATTATGGCAGCAGCAGGAGCGGGCTTTTATTTTTTTCTCGGACTAATTGCTGCACTTATTGCAAGTGCAGTTTTGAAAAAAGAGAGAGGTATTGTGTAGTTTTTTCGTAGAAAATAAAAAATATAAATTAAAGTCGTGAGGCATTTCCAAAATGCTTCACAGTTTTATTATTTAATCACCAATTACGAGTCACGAATCACTACATCCAAACATGAACATATCCGTAGTTGTCCCCTTATTGAATGAAGAAGAATCTCTGCCGGAACTCACGGCATGGATAAAACGAGTGATGGACGCCGATAGTTTTTCTTACGAAATTATCTTAATAGATGACGGTAGTACAGATAAGTCGTGGGAAGTGATAGAGGGCTTATCTGCTGAAAATGAATGTATTAAGGGCATTAAGTTTAGAAGAAATTACGGAAAATCGGCAGCACTCAACGAGGGCTTCAAAGCCACGCAAGGGGATGTCGTAATTACGATGGATGCCGACTTGCAGGATAGCCCCGACGAAATTCCTGATCTATACCGCATGGTATGCGACGGGGGTTACGACTTGGTTTCCGGTTGGAAAAAGAAGCGGCACGACCCCGTTTTCACCAAAAATATTCCCTCCAAACTCTTCAATGCCGTCACGCGCCGTATGAGTGGCATTCATAATCTGCACGATTTTAATTGCGGCTTGAAAGCCTATGATAAATCGGTGGTCAAAAACATCGAAGTCTATGGCGAAATGCACCGCTTTATTCCTGTAATGGCAAAGTGGGCAGGTTTTTCGAAAATTGGCGAAAAACCCGTCCAACATCAAGCCCGAAAATATGGTACTTCCAAATTTGGAATGAGTCGTTTTATAAATGGTTTTCTGGATTTATTGTCGATTACTTTCGTCGGTAGATTCGGCAAAAAACCGATGCACTTTTTTGGTACGATGGGTATATTTTGTTTTATGTTGGGCTTTGGTATTTTAGTGTATTTGAGTTTTGCAAAGTTGTATTGGAATGAGTATGAAATCGCTACACGTCCTTTGTTTTTTCTGGGCATTTTGGCGGTGATTACCGGTACGCAGCTTTTTCTCGCGGGTTTTCTTGCCGAGCTTATTTCTCGAAACGCGCCTAATCGAAATCATTATTTGATAGAGAAACGGGTGTAGGATTAGATGATTTTTTATAGAAAGAAATATATAACCTCCTTAAAAAGTGTCTTTAAACACGTACAGTTTGGTAGCCCCAAGTTTTAACTTGGGGTAGAAAGTTTTAGGTCTTTTTAGAGTGCCGTAGGTACGCTACATTCTTTGATGTACCGTGTCTATGACACTCTTTTGAAAGAGAGGGATCTTAACCCCAAGTTGAAACTTGAGACTACCAAATCGTCCACGCATAACGGCGTTTTTGTAGATGTAAATTGATGTAAATAAATGGATTGAAAGAAAAATGTAGAATTTTATGGAGAAATGGAAATTTCAATAAAGTCCAGTAATTTAATTTTCTGGCGAAAATTGAAAAATAAAAAAGAACCGAAATTCACACTTCATCTTCTACCTTTTCCTCCTCCTATTCCTTCAAATCCCGCTTCACGGCGATAGCGGCATTCAATTCAAAACCCATCAAGAGAATCAGCGAATTGAGATTGAGCCAAACCATCACGACAATCAGCGTACCAAGTGAGCCATAAATTTGATTGTACCTGCCAAATTCGTTGACAAAAAAAGAAAAACCTACGGAAGTGAGTATACACAACAGTGTAGCCACCGTAGCACCTACCGAGAAGAATGGAAACTTGCGCTTGGTAGAAGGACCAAGCCGATAAATGATGCTGATGGCTGAATAAAACAACATCAAAATAACCAACCAACGCAGCACCGTAACGCCCGTATACGCAAACCGCCCGGCATCCAACCAATTGAAGCCATAAGTGATAATTTTACCTCCGAAAATAACCAATACAAAGGAAGCAATCAAGAGTACAAATAAGACCAGAAGAATCTGAAATGCCACGATTCGACTGCGCACCACGCTGCGCGGTACGAAGGTCGAAGGGTGAAGTTTTTGGAAGGTATGCATCATGCTATAAACTCCTGATGATGAGAACCATATCGCCAAAATAAAACCCAAAGAAAGCACCCCCCCACGCGGGATATTTACAAGGTCAGAAATGGTGGCTGCAAATAAACTGTATGCGTTTTCGGGTAAGAGGTCTTCTACAAAATAGAGGATGGCAGCGTCGAGATTGGCTATCGGAATATAGGGCAATAAGGAAAACAAAAAGATAATTGACGGAAAGAGTGCCAACATAAAGCTAAAGGCGATAGATTGCGAGCGAATGGGGAGTTTGTTGCGGCGTATTTCGTTGTAAATGAAGGCACTAATATCGTAAATCGGGATGCCATCAAAACCAGGTAGTGTAGTGGTTTTCGTCCAATTGGTCAGCCACTTGAATAGGGGATGTCCGGTGATAAAATCGACGATATGTTCAAACCATTTTTTATTCACAGTAGAATGTATTGACGACTTTAGCCGTCAAGTGAGTTTTATTCTAATTTTTAATTAAGGGAAGAGGAAGAAAATAATCTACCCTAAATAGACTTTATTTAGAAAAATTTTGTATGCAGCTAACTTTGTCTTTTTCCGATACTCTTCACCTATTTTTCGCCCCGTACCGTAGGGTATGCGGCTCAAAATGAGGCTCGATTATCGAAAAAATACAAAAGTTCCATGCATACAAAATATTCCTAAATAAAGTCTAATGAAGAAGTTATTTTTTTTATATGTTTGGCTAAATTTGACGCGCATAGCCGAGCTACGTAAGGAAGATTTAGTGAAAGAAATTAAATAAATTGTTCCAAAATGCGCCGTAATTTTTTCTTCTAAAGAATTCAAAAAATCGTTGCATAGCCATAGCTACGGAACTATTTTTTGTGTTTTTTAGAAGGGAAAAGAACAAGCATAATGGGGCAAGTTATTTATTTTCTTTCACTAAGTACACTGTTTCACAAATTTATTTACTTTTTTGAGTATTTCTTTTAAAATGACTCTTCACCAAAAAATCCTTAAATACAGTGAGTATTCGCGTCATTTTTGATTCGATTCATTTCAAAATAAACGTCAAAAAATGTAAATAAATTTATAAAACAGTGTACTAAGTGAAACATATAAGAAAAAGAACAATTCAGACGGGTAGATTATTTTTTTCGTCTTCCCTAAATAAAATTCAATTACTTATAAATGTGTTTTTTACGCTTTACAATGACTAAAGTCGTCGATACGGTTTCAAAAATGCGGTCGCAAAATCTCCAAAAGCGACTCTGGTACGTGGCTTGTCTTCATCGTTTTGGAATCCACGAAGGCGAGTTTGACCTCACCTGCATTGGCAAGTTTCCCATTTTCCAATAATATTTCCATATAAAAGGTTACAGTAGTGTTCGGCAATTTTTTTATCCTCGTCCGTATCGTAATCAATTCATCATAACGCGGCGCACGCAAAAAACGAATCCGCATCGATGCTACCGGACACATCACGCCTTCCTCTTCCAATCGCGTGTACGGAAAGCCAATTGAACGCAAAAACTCCGAGCGTCCAATCTCGTAATATCGTCCATAATGCCCGTAATATACGTAGCCCATTTTGTCTACATCAGCGTAGCGAACGTGAATTTTATATTCGTGTGTCATAATAATGCTTAAATGTCAATGAATGAATTTTGAATGAATGAATCATACGAGAGGTACTTTTAACTCATACAGCATTGGCGTATTGAAAAGATTCACTCATTATCAACTACCTATAATAATTTTATTTTATTACAAAAAATTTATTTCACTAAGTAAGTGGAAGTACAAGTTTAAGCGTAAGTTTAAGTTTAAATCGTCATAATTCACTGAAAGTGAATTATGACGATTTAAAGTGTCGCTTAGTTTAGTCTTTTCACTACTTAAGGGAAGACGAAAAAAATAATCTACCCGTCTGAATTGTTCTTTTTCTTATATGTTTAACTAAATCTTTCTTACGTAGCTGGGCTATTCGCGTCAAATTTAGCTAAACATATAAAAAAAATAACTTCTTCATTTGGGGTGGATTATTTTCTTCCTCTTCCCTAACTTGATATATAGTAACTATACTCGCGTTAGCCTGATTGCCTAATTTCCCAGCTACCTAATGTCCAAAGTCCTGCCTACTTACTAATATTTCCGACCCAACTATAAGCAATCACACTCAAAAACAACACCATTCCGGGAGTTGCTGGATTGCCACCTGCCAAGCCATAAAGTGTTGTACCTAAGCCCAATAAAACGAAAATTGAAGCGAATAGTATGGCGATGAGTTTGCCGTTTTTCGTTATTTTACCATCATACAAATATATCGGAACGATAGCCATAAAACAACCAAAGGCAGTACCAACGAATGCCAAATTTTGTGTTACCAGAGCAAGCCCAAGCGAAGTCGCCGCCACTGCAATCAAAGCCAGATTGAGGCGCGTCAGTTTGCGTTCCAAATCGCTGAAAAGATAGCGACTATATTTATCGAAATAAACAATCAAATCACTTAAGGGACCGATAAACCAAGTACTAAACACAATAATCAGATATAAAGGCAGCAAAAAAGGCAGCACTTGAACCACCACAACAAAGCCAATAATAAACGCCCAACGATTGGCTTCACCGATTTTATCCATCCAAAAACCATACTGTAACAGTTTGCGGTACAGGAAGTTAGAAGCTTTGATAGTGCTTAACATACCTGATTTTGCAAACTCATTCGTAGGGTCGATGGCGAGCGATGCGCCGAAATGTTCACGGGCTTTTTCAAGATTATTTTCGCGGAGATATTGATAGCCCATGTTGGCATGGGTAAAGGCATTTTCGGGGTTTTGTTCGAGTTGATTTTCGAGAATTTTTTGTGACGCGCCTGCCTCGCCTGCTCGCGTGAGTGCCATCGACAGCACATTCTGGCAATACGCATTATGTGCATCAAGTTCCAGCCCCTTTTTCACCGTCTCAATCGCCTCATCTCGCCTATCCAAACTCAACAAAACCTGCGCTTTTGCACCATAATATTCCGCGTAATGTGGGTCAAGCTCCAAGGCTTTATCTATATTTTTATTACACTTTTTGTACTCATCATTTTCGAGATGAATCATTGCTTTGAGGTAATAAAAATAGTCATTATTTGGGTCGCAGCCAATGGCAGTTTTTATCGACTCCATTGCCTTTTTGATTTGTTTTCTTTCTGTATAAATCTTTGATTGTAAGGCATGTAAGCCCCCCGAATCGGGATATTGCGACAGCCCTTCGGCGATACGCTGCTGGGCGTCGTCGAGTTTGTCGCGGTCAATTAGTATTTCTATTCGTGAGATTAAATCGTTCATATAGTTAATTTTGAATGAATGAATTTTGAACGAATGAATCACACCAAACAATTCATTCACTCAAAATTCACTCATTCATTCATTGAAAACATTGTAGCATTACAAATCAAGATACTGCAAAATATCGTCGTACAAACCCGACGAATTGGAGTACAACGCATAGTTTCGTGCCGTATTAAACCAGTCCTTTGTGCTTGGTCTGACATTTTTAACTTGTTTGAGCAAATCCTTTGTGGTGATAGGAACGATTTTACCCGATTTCATCGACGCACGAAGGCTATCTTCGGCTGCCAAATCGACCAATAATTTAATATCAGCACCACTAAAGCCTTTCGTTTTCGTGGCGACTTTTGCACAATCAATATCAACGCTTGGTTTATCTTTTATGACTAAAGTAATGATAGCTTCGCGGCTTTTTTCATCTGGTGGCGGTACAAAAATAATGCGGTCAAAACGTCCCGGGCGCAAGAACGCCGAGTCCATGTGCCACGGAGAATTGGTTGCGCCGAGAATCAAAACACCATCATTTTTGGAGTCTGCGCCATCGAGTTCTTTTAGGAATTGATTAATCAAATTCCTACCGCCCGACTGCCGTAAATCGCTGCGTTTTGAGCCTACCGCATCTATTTCATCAAAGAACAAAACGCAGGGATTATTGCGCCGTGCGATTTCAAATTTTTCATGCAAATTTTTCTCGCTATTCCCAATCCACATATCCAGAACTTCCTCCAAACCAACGGATAAGAAGCGCGAACTAATCTCTCCCGCCGTAGCTTTTGAGATATAAGTCTTGCCGCAGCCCGGCGGTCCGTAAAGCAAAATTCCACCTCCTGCTGCCTTGCCAAAAGCCTTAAATAATTCAGGATTTTCGAGTGGCTGAATAATCTTCATCCGAATCTCTTCCTTCACATTCTCCATGCCGCCGATACCCGAAAAATCAAGGTCTGGTTTTTCGAGAAACATATCGTCCTCATCGTCATCCTCCGACATAAAATCACTAAAATCAGTCGTGATTTTCAACTGTTTTTCAATTTCTTTATCATACCAACCATAATCCTCGTGATATTCCTGATATTGTTCAATTGCTTGCGCGGTCTGTCGGGTATTAATCAGAGATTGAAGGTAGAGCGACATTATGCTAACATCTTTTTCCTGTTCCAATATCTCCTCACAAATAATAATACCCGGCGAGTAGTTTTTCAAATGAAAATAACACCTCGCTAAGTCTTTTTTCGCCTCAAGATTATTGCTTGCTTGTATGAGCGCAGTGAAGTGTTCCTTCGCCTTTTTGTAATTGCCAACGCCATACCAGCCCTTCGCAATCTGAGTACGCAAAGCCACATTATCAGGCGAAGATTGGAGTGCTGTTTCTAAAGCTTCTAAGGTTGTTTTATCCATTTTATTTTGATTTATTTTTGGGTTAAAAATCAATGAATGAGTGAATGAATTTTGAATGAATGAATCATTTTAATCGCATTATCGCATTAGTAATTCATTCAAAATTCATTCATTATTCATTCAAAATTCATTCACTCATTCATTCAAAATTCATTCATTATTCTACTAAAATACGCCGCAGATTTTACCAAACGACTACCGTACCACGAAAACATTTCGCCATCCACAATCCTCACTTTCGCATCGGGGCAAGCCGCTTGAAATTCTGCTACATGCTTCATTTTAAAGGGATAAGGTTCGGAAGAAAGCAAAATTATTTCGGGTTGTAGCTGCTGCAATTCCTCTAAATCTGTGGTCGGATAACGCGATTTTTTTTCATACACATTCGTGAAACCCGCTACGCCCATCATCTCGTCAATAAACGTATTTTTCGCAGCGACCATATATGGTTTTTTCCAAATAAAATACGCCGCCGTCAAGCTCTCCGCTCGAATACTCCCCTTTAGGGGCTGGGGATGTTTTATATAAATATTTTTTTGAAAACTATTTTGTATAATATTTTGTAAATCAGTCGCTTCGACTTTCTTGTGAAGGAGTCCGCCGACCATTTGTATCATCTCCAAAGCATCATTGAGTGTCGCTATATCACTCATCCAAACGGGATATTTGGCAGCGAGTTGTTCAATTTGAGCTTCCTCATTTTCCTCTTTATTTCCTATGATAAGGTCGGGATTCAGCGCAGCGATTTTATCAAAATCATACCGCTTTGTACCACCAATTTTCACTTTCCCCTTTACTTTTTCCGCAGGATGAATACAAAATTTCGTTACGCCCACCACTTCCTCTTCCAAGCCCAAATCAAACAGCAATTCCGTTTGCGAAGGAACGAGGGAGATGATGCGTTTGGGATGCGCGGGGACGCGGATTTCGCGTCCCATTTGGTCGCGTATTAAGTTGAAGTCTAAGATTAAGTTTAAGTTTAAAATGAAATTTTCGCGTAGCGAAAATCAAAATATATCAGCGCAAGTAGTACGCGGCGCAAGCCGGAGGCATTACGCTACGATTTACATCGCCTGAATAATATCATAATTCGTAATGACATGCTTGCTACCCGCTTTATCTTCAGCAACTACTGCCGAAATTTCCTTATTAATATACTGTCTCAAACGACTGCAAGGTACGTCGGTTTTTACCATCGGAAAGGGTTCGTTCATAATCGCTTCAACGAGTTTTTCGGTATTATTCATCGGGTTTTCGAGAATGTAATTAAGCACGGAAGTCTCTGTAATTGAGCCGATTATCGTACCATTATCCATAACGGGCATTTGCGAGATGTCGTTTTCTTTCATCACATTCATCACCTCACGAACCGTCTTAGTTTTTTGTACGGAATAGAATGTTTTATCTTGTTTTTTCTCAATCAAATCTCCTACATTCAATTCATCATCTAAAAAGCCGCGTTCACGCATCCAATCATCATTAAAAATCTTTGCGATATAGCGACTACCATGGTCGTGAAACAAGACCACAACCACATCTGTGGGCTTCAATTTATCTTTCAATTGAACGATACCAGCCATCGCCGAACCCGCCGAATTACCAACCAACATTCCTTCTTCACGCGCCAATTTACGTGTATAAACAGCAGCATCTTTATCCGTTACTTTTTCAAAATAATCAATCAATTCAAAGTCCACGTTTTTCGGTAAAATATCTTCTCCGATACCTTCCGTTACATATGGATAAATTTCTTTTTCGTCAAAAACACCTGTTTCATGGTACTTTTTGAAGACCGAACCATAAGTGTCAATTCCCCAAATTTTGATGTCAGGATTTTGCTCTTTCAAGTATTTCCCAACACCCGAAATCGTACCACCCGTACCTACACCAACGACAAAATGTGTAATTTTTCCTTCGGTTTGTTCCCAAATCTCCGGTCCTGTGCTTTCGTAGTGTGCGGTGCGATTGGAGAGGTTGTCGTACTGATTGCACCAAAAAGAATTAGGTATTTCTTTACTCAATCTTTCGGCTATTGAATAGTAGGAGCGTGGGTCATCCGACGCTACATTGGTCGGACACACAATCACCTCAGCACCAACGGCTTTGAGGATGTCTACCTTTTCTTTCGACTGTTTATCTGTAGTCGTAAAAATACATTTATAGCCTTTCACAACGCTTGCTATTGCCAAGCCCATACCAGTATTTCCGGAGGTACATTCGATGATAGTTCCACCGGGTTTGATGTCGCCGCGCGCTTCTGCATCCTCAATCATTTTGAGTGCCATACGGTCTTTGACCGAGTTGCCGGGATTCGGCGTTTCGAGTTTCGCCAATATCGTGGCATCTATGCCTTCTGCGATACGATTGAGTTGGATAAGTGGGGTGTTTCCGATGGTTTCTAATATATTTTTGTAGTACATATTTTTTTAGTAAAAATAGTTAATTGGTGAATTAGGAATTAGTGGGTTTCGCAGAGCGAAAGACTTTAGGGAAGAGGAAGAAAATAATCTACCCGTCTGAATTGTTCTTTTTCTTATATGTTTCACTTAGTGAAAGAAAATAAATAACTTGCCCCATTATGCTTGTTCTTTTCCCTTCTAAAAAACACAAAAAATAGTTCCGTAGCTATGGCTATGCAACGATTTTTTGAATTCTTTAGAAGAAAAAATTACGGCGCATTATGGAACAATTTATTTAATTTCTTTCACTAAATCTTCCTCACGTAGCTCGGCTATGCGCGTCAAATTTAGCCAAACATATAAAAAAAATAACTTCTTCATTTGGGGTAGATTATTTTCTTCCTCTTCCCTTACCTAATTCACCAATTACCTGATTCACCAACCAACTACTTCAAGTAAGCAATTTTCACATGAAATTTGGGGTCAATCGCGCCAAGTACTCGCGCTACATCCGGTGATACAACGACTTTGACGTTGTAACCATGCACGGCAGACGATACACGCCCGATTACGCGCGCAAAGATAGTTCGATTATTCATTGGATTGGTTATTTTTATAATAGAATTTTCGGGGGCTTTGTTGTGTGAACAGTATAATTTCGCACCTACGAGGGTATTGTTTTTGTTTTGCCAAAAAGCAATACCGTTTTCGTTGCGTTCTCTGTGGGTCACGCTTTGGGCGAGATAACGCTCGCCGAGACGGTCGCTTGCCTCCATTGCAGGGGCAAATTCGCCACTATATTTTGGCTTGACATCAGAGAGTCCGTATACGCTAATCCAACCAATCAAAACCGTATCGCCGGGACTGATAGCATGATTTTTGATATGTGGATTGTGGACGGAAAAGAGTTCGGGTGTCGTATTGAAATAAGTACGAGCGATGCGATAAACCGTTTCGCCCGGCTGTACGAGATAGTATAAAGGTACATTGAGTCGTGCATTGAACCTGCTGTCTTTCAGGCGTTTAATAGCGCGAGTTGGTATGGGGATTTTGAGTTGTTGCCCCAAAGAAAGCGGTGCAGTTTTGACTATGGGATTGTGGTAGTATAATATTTCGGGACTCACACCGTAGTACTTGCCGAGTGCGTATAGCGTGTGCCCTTTTTGGATGGTATGAGTGATGGTTTGTTCGCCATTGGGACTTACTGCCATGATTAATGTATCTTGCGGCGTGAGGAGTTGATAGACCCGTAGTGGTGGAGTGGGAAGGGTTTGAGCAGAAGCGGTTAGGACACAAATTAACAAACAAAATAGGGCTGAAACCTTCATTATTTTTGATTGAACGATTTTTGATTTTTGATAGAAGACGAAGATAGTCATATTCTTTTGTATTCAAAAATCGTGTCAAATAGAAAAGGGGTCGGCGGTTTACCTGTCGGCGGTTCGCAGTTCAACGTGAAACCAATTCGCGTAATAGCGGACGGCGAAGTTCCAAAATCCCCTCCCCAAAAAACAAACCCAAACCATTCTCGTCAGCCGTTGAAAACGTTTGCCGTGAATGGTGACAGCGGAAAACTAAATTCAAAATCCAAATTGCTACAATCAATATAAAATCAAAAAGTGTCAATCAAAAATCAAAAATCAAAAATCAGCCAATCGACAATCGTGATTCCGGCGCGTTATGCTTCGACGCGATTTCCGGGCAAACCCTTGGTTGATATTCGGGGAAAAACGATGATACAGCGTGTATATGAGCAGGCATGCAAATCTGAATTGGCAACACAAGTCATCGTAGGTACGGACGACGAACGTATTTTTGAACACGTACAATCGTTTGATGGCGAGGTGATTATGACTTCAAATTTACACAAAACAGGAACGGAACGCTGCGCTGAAATTGCAACGAATATAGAAGCGGACATCATCATTAATGTACAGGGAGACGAGCCATTTATCGCCCCCGAACAGATTGATTTATTGATTAATTTCCTCCATGAAAAACCACAATTTGCTATCGCAACACTCGCCAAACGCCTTGAATTATATGATGAGCTTCGTAATCCAAATACCGTAAAAACTATCTTCAATCAGTTGGGCGAAGCTATTTATTTCAGCCGTCATCCGATTCCATTTTCACGGGACGATGTGCCAGAAAATTGGCTCGAAAAACATACTTATTACAAACACATCGGTATGTATGGCTATCGCCGAGATACACTGCTTCATATCGCCCAACTCAGCCCCACACCACTCGAACAAGCCGAAAGTTTGGAACAATTGCGTTGGATGGAAAACGGCATCCGCATCGGCATCACAACGACGAATCTGGATACCGTCAGCATTGATACGCCGGACGACCTTCTTGGAATAATGAGTGAATAAGATAGCCCTCGTGATTTATTTTCTTTCACTTAGTTCTACATTAAGACTCTTGATTTAGTGACCTTCAGAGAGTTACATCAGTGCGATTTAAATGTTATTTTTTAATAATAAGACGACTATAAAAAATAACCAATTCGTACAGTGTGAATTTTAAATTTAAATTATTTAAATGTATTTATTTTTCATTTAAATAAAATCAATTAAATCACACATAAATAACTGATAATCAATCTATTTTAGAGTCTTAATGTAGAATTAGGGAAGACGAAAAAAATAATCTACCCGTCTGAATTGTTCTTTTTCTTATATGTTTCACTTAGTGAAAGAAAATAAATAACTTGCCCCATTATGCTTGTTCTTTTCCCTTCTAAAAAACACAAAA
>Ga0209295_1000582_pt1 | contig 15991 bp, 8 predicted proteins | sample Porto_5metaG_FD_187428 | JGI IMG/M metagenome (GOLD analysis project Ga0209295, IMG submission 187428) | Marine algal microbial communities from Porto, Portugal - Porto_5 metaG (SPAdes) (version 2) | ecosystem: Host-associated > Algae > Red algae > Unclassified | place: Portugal: Porto... | reverse complement strand
CGGTAATAATTAGACCTACCAGCTTTGCATGTTTCCAAGGGGTTACGTCTATTTGATCTGTAATTTTAGGGTTATAGATATTCTTATTAGGATACATTTTACCCATTAGCAATAAAAACCCAACATTGATAACAAATAAGATTCCCATTACGTGTAAAAAATGAGGATACGCCTGTGCCTTTATAATACCAAGCTCTTTGGCATTCGTAATACCGTTCGCTGCGGCTTCTGCCATTGCAATATCAATGAAATGGGGACTTAGCACAAATTGACTAACCAAATACATAGCAACGCCGCCTGTCAATACTATTTTTGCGGCTATTGCAGGTACCTTCTTGGTCAACATACCAATGGTTACAACTGCTAGAATCGGTACACTTAAACTACCTAAAGATTCTTGTATATAAGCAAACAAGCCGTCTGGAGCGTTTGCAATGAACGGTGCCAATGTCATGGAAACAAAAGCTAAAAACAAACCAAAAAATTTACCTGCCCTTACCATTTGTGTATCCGACGCATTTTTATTGAAATATTGCCTATAAAGATCAATACCAAAAAGTGTTGAACTACTGTTCAACAAGCTATTGAACGAACTTAAAATAGCACCGAACAATACCGCGGCAAAAAATCCTAAAAAGGCACCTGGCAATACTTTTTTAACCAAAGCCGGGTATGCTTGATCAGGATTATCTAATTCTGCACCGAAAATATGCCAAGCGATAATACCCGGTAAAACCACAATTATGGGAATCAAAAATTTTACGAAGCCAGCGAGCATCATACCTTTTTGACCTTCTGCCAAACTCTTTGCACCAAAGACTCTTTGTAGTATAGATTGGTTGGTACCCCAATAGTACATCTGCGCAATCATTAAACCGGTAAACAATGTACTAAATGGTAAGAATGAATCTATTTCGCCTTTTGCATTGAACTTATCCGGGTGTGCATTCCATAGCTCACTAAACCCATCGGTAAGGCTGCCGTCTCCAATAAGCATCAGTCCGAAAACGGGTATAAGCAATCCGCCGATCAACAAACCTATAGCATTGACCAAATCTGATATTGCAACAGCTTTTAATCCACCGAAAATCGCATAAACAGAACCTATTAAACCTATAGACCAAACACAGATCCATATTACGGTTGTTTGAGAGACACCTAAAACCTCTGGCAAATCGAACATTGTACTGAAGGCTATTGAACCTGAATAAAGAATGGTAGGCAACAATACGATACCAAACGCCACCAAAAAAAGCAGTGCCAATATGGATTTGGTTTGTGAATCGAAACGCTCTTCAATAAACTCTGGTATTGTGGTTATACCTGACCGCATATACTTTGGCAAAAGATATATTGCAGTAATAACCAAGGCAATGGCCGCCAAGGTTTCCCATGCCATTACCAAAACACCTTGAGCAAAAGATTGCCCGTTTAACCCGACTATTTGTTCTGCCGAAAGATTGGTCAATAATATAGAACCCCCAATAGTAATTGCGCCCAAACTTCTACCTGCAAGAAAATAACCATCTGCAGATTTCTCATCTGTTTTACGGGTATAGAACCAAGCTATTACCGCAACTAAAATTGTGAATCCTAAAAAAGAAATAATCGAGAGCATGCTTATTATGTTTTAAATGATAGTTAATACTTGATTATGTGATCATTATTCTAAATTATCAATATTTTTCAGCACTTTACAAGGGTTACCTACGGCAACCACATTTTCTGGTATATCTTTGACCACAACACTACCTGAGCCGATTACAGAATTATTACCGATTTTTACCCCAGGGTTGACGATAACACCTGCACCTAGCCATACATTATCGCCTATGTGGATAGACTCTGCGAATTCAATACCCGAGTTACGGGCTTTGAAATCTAAAGGATGTGAAGCCGTCATTAGCTTAACACCTGGCGCCATCATAACGTTTTTTCCTATATAAACCGGTGCCGCATCTAAAATAATGCAACCAAAATTTGCGTAGGCATTTTCGCCCCAATGAATGTTATAACCATAATCGCATATAAATGGATTTTCAATATAAAATTCATTACCGGTATCTGCGAAAAGTTCCCTGAACAAAAGTTTGCGTTTTGGCTCATCATCTTCTGATATCGCCGTAATTTTTCGCATTACCCGACGGGCATTTAATCTACCCTGCACCAACTCTGGATCGTTAGGATAGTAAAGTAGACCTTGGGTCATTTTTTCTCTTTCGCTCATGATATAGTTTTAAACTTTCTTCGCAATCAATATTCCACAAGGCGGTATGGCTATTTCCATTATACCTTTAGTAAACGACCTAGTTTCTTCAGTTTCGAGCTGCCCTTTACAGTCATATACGTTACATTGATATTCTGCAAAATCTATGGCATTTTTTACTATAACAGAATCTGCTATTTGTCCGTTTAAAATATGGAATTCAGTACCGATATTTTCTAAATCGATAACATATGCATCATATACTCCATAAATTGTCTTGTCAGTAGTAGTGACTTTCTGCAACGGATAATTGGCTAATGGTCTATACGGCGTAAAATCTCCATTCATAAGCACATCTGCATTTTTATTCCAGTAATCCGTATAAAAACCTATCATTTTCTTATGCTCAAAAGAAGCTTTGGATATAAACATGGATAATTGAGGTACGCCAAAAAGGGTATTGATCAATTGTAAGGCCGCAATTTCTACCGGTTCATCGTCATGCCAGGTAACCATATCTGAATGTACTGCGGTATTGCCACATAACATTCTAATATCGGCAATACGTATTCTATTCATAGTAGCGTCGCCAGGGCAGTCGAATGCACGGAGCATATTACCGAATTTGCGCATAGCCGGACCAACGTATTTTTGCCTGAACTCTATGAAAATATCTGGCTTGATGGCTTGTAAACTTTCAATAACATCGGTCATTAACCTGTCTACGGCTTCGTTTATAGAGGCATAATCACGTCCATTTTCCATACCTAAAGGCGTACTTTCGTACAACCTAAAATCATCAATAAAATCAAGTTTCAGTCCGTCTAAATTCCATTCTTTTATGGCATTGGTGTATATACCGATAAGATATTCCCTTACTTCTGGATATCTGGGGTCAAAAACTGGTGCCCACCTATGGTCTTCGGTCAAGAATTTGCCCTTAAATTTTTTGAATGCTTCTGATTTGGGTCCGCAAAACGGCACAGAATACCAAATAGCGGCTTTAAGACCGGTTTCTTGGATCTGTTTTACATATGCAGCCATATTAGGTATACGTTCAGGTTTCCAATCGCCCGTATAGTCGTACCCTCGGTTATTATCAAAAGTCTGCCAACCATCATCGATAATGACCGCTTTATACCCTAAATCGCTAGCCAACCTACATTCTTCCAATAATAATTCCAAGTCCAAATTTTGGTGAAACTGATACCAAGTAGAATACAATGGCGTTTTTGCAATTGCCGGTACCGTGGTCGGCTTTAAATCATCAAAAGTCTCCCACCATGTAGACACATTTTTTAGTGCTGTGGAAAAACGTATGTTTCTTAAATCTACACGAATTTGTGCATCAAAATTTTCTATTGGTTGCTCTTCTTCAGAGAAGAAGGTGATATGACAATAGAAATAATTATCTTCTTCTCTTATACGAGCGTTCATTTGCAATTTATTTATTGCATTTGAACACGCGAAGGTGATAATATTTTCATCATTATGACCGAATAGGCTTATTACAGGAGCATCAATAGAGATTCTAGATTCCATATGGTCCAATTCCCAATCTGCCTGTATTCTTTTTGAGAAATCTGTTGTAGGTTTCCAAACTCCTTTTACATTTACCGCTGGCACTTTCCATCTTAATGTAATAGGTTTTGGAAATTGCTTTTCATTACACGAGACGTTAAACCGATAAGTTTGCAAACCATTATCGTCACTTATTTTTTGGACGGAAGAGGATACATTTGCATCATCTTCTATAATCTCCATAGCTTCTATAGTAGCAGTAATACTATCAACATTCATAAAAAACACTTTAATTAATTCTTAAAAAATACTTTTGCTTTGTTATTATATTGGGTTGCCATATAAAAAGGCTTGCCATTTTTATCTTTTGCTTTTATTAAGTGATTTGATTGCCCCGGTACGTAAAAACCAGAATCCTTACTATCATAAACCAAAAATTCATCAGCCTCTCTCTCTAACCATAAGCCTGTAAGCGCATCTTGATTACCGTAATGTGTTTCTGCAGTTAAATCATTACCTACCAAAAGCACGTCTACCTTACCATCGTTATCAAAGTCATCTATTAAAATATCTTGAATAGGTGCTACTTGACATTTACTTGGCAGCGGTACCAATCTAAATTTTCCGTTTCCTAAATTTTCTGCATAACTACTTTCAAAAATTGTAGCCTGTAACGTTTCTGAAGATAAGTCTTTAATTTTCAACAACTCTTCAAAATTTACATTTGCGAAATCTTGGTAAGAGGTGTGGTCGTTTTTTAAAACAGTAAGCTGTTTCATAACATCATCCCTAGAATGCACCGGCAATAATTGACTGCCGTTTTCCGTATTGTAGTGCATTGCCAAAATAGGATCAAAACTGCCGTTTTTATCATAATCCCTAGTATATACATAAACGGGCTTGGTCTGTGAAGGCTTCATAAAACCATTTGTACCTTGGTTTCCTAAAATGAAATCTAAATCACCATCTTTATCAACATCTGCCGCTACGACCTTATTCCACCAGCCAGAAGTGTTTATCTCCTCATCTTGAAAATTTAACCATGCTATAGGCATACGATTTAAATTGCCATTATCATTCTTAAAAACTACGATTTCCATAAACTCGCCAACCACTATCAAATCTTTCCAAGAATCATTATCGACATCTTCCCAAATTGCACTAGTTACCATGCCTAGGTTAGCAAATAATGCTTGAAATTTTTTATGAAAACCTTTATTTTCATTTTCTAAAAAAATACTTTCAGGTACTAACGGATATTCTTTTGGGGTTAATCTAGATCCAAGAAAAATATCAACATCCCCATCTTTATCATAATCTTCTGCTGCAATGGCACTTGTACTTTTGCGACCTACAGGTAACAATCCATTACTTTTAACAAATGACCCATCCCCATCGTTAAGATAAACTCTGTCTTGATATTTTGAAGATCCCTCTTCAAATCTATTGCCACCGCTTGCAACATATAAATCTTGATTACCGTCTTGATCTATATCTAAAAAAACCGCTGCCGAATCATCATACTCGGTATCTAATAATTGAACGGGCATATACACCCCTTCTGCATTCTGGGACCAAATACTGCCCGGTCTTCCTTTACTACCGCCAATAAACAATTCATCTCCTGCAACACCATCAATATTTGCGGCTACTACGCAAGTACTTTTTGCTGTATACTGCTTTACCAATAAATGCTGATATGTATACTCGTTTAAGGGGTTGTCATTTTGTATATAATCTATTAAAGTAGAATCCAATTGAAATAATCGTCTTCTCTCTGTTTCAGTCTTTACAAATGGTTCCGCCTCGTTTTGTCTTAAGGTCAAAACTTGATTCACCGCAACGTTATATTTCATCGTAGTTTTACCATTTGGCCATTGCACCTTCAATGAGTCGACAATAGTGTCTTTTAACCCAAAATGTACTATCGGCTCCATTGAGGACAAATACCCCCTAATTACAGATTGATATTGATCTTGCACACCACCACCATGATAAAGGGAAATTCTGGCCCCGATCGCCTTTGCGTTCTTTAAGCTACCGTTAAGGCGAACTCGCAGATAATTGTTCTGCTTGTTTTTTGATGTTGTATTCTCTAAAACAAAAGCTTTTGAATTGATATTATTGACCACCATATCCAAATCACCATCGTTATCTAGATCAGCGTAAGCCGCGCCATTTGAAAACGATTCTTTTTCTTGTATCCATTTTGTTGAGACATCATCAAAGTTTTCTTCTAGAACTTGCTCATATATAAAATTAGGCAAATAAATACCCGGTAATTTCGAGACCGATTCTTTTAAACGCTTGCTTTTTGCCTCTGGAGTTCCGAATATTCCATTTTCATTGGAATAATTAATGAAGTCTAAATCTGTAATATCTTTTACATAACCATTGGTAATATAAATGTCTTTATCGCCGTCATTATCAAAATCTACCATTAATGGAGCCCAGCTCCAATCTGTACTTGAGATGCCTTTTTGAAAACCTACTTCACTTGATTTAATTGGCTCGTCATCTATAAAACCATTACCCATTTGTAATGTGTTGTGCATGTATTGCTGTGTATAACCATTACTTTGAGATAATAGAAACTTATCATAATTCATGCTACCCAGCATTAACTTTTGTCTTTTGTATTGATCAGGCAACATATCTACCACCAAAACATCTGGTATAGCGTCATTATTGACATCTGTAATATCTACACCCATGGCATTATACGTTTCATGGGACAGATACTCTTTACTAGATTCTACAAAAACAGGATTTTTATTAGCAGCCGATGCCTTGTTGATATACAGCAAATCATCTGTTATAAAATCATTGGACACATAAATATCCGGTAAATTATCTCCATTAAAATCATGTATACCTACCCCTAGACCAAAGCCTCTACCGGTAATTTGTAAACTGTCTGAAACATTTCTATAGACAGGATGATCAATACCTGGCACTGTTTCGTTCTTTAAAAGATAATCTGATAAATGACCTGGCAAATACCTTTTAGGCATTGGTGTATTTTTATCATGTGTAGTATTACCGTTATGAACTATGTAGACATCTAAATCACCATCTAGATCATAATCAAAAAATACGGCTTGCTGTGCATAATTGGCATCATCTAGACCATATGCTTTCGCTTCTTCATTGAAAAAGGGAACTCCTTCGTCATTAAGTCCCTGATTAACGAATAAAAGGTTAGGACAATTATTGCTACAATTTGCACCACCTACATTTAAGTAAATATCATCCCAACCATCTGAATTAATGTCTACGATAGCAACACCCGTAACCCAAGAATCGGTAAAAAACTTAGCCTTCTCCGATATATCGGTAAAGGCTAAATTTCCATTATTTAAATATATTCTTGATGATACTTGGTTCCCCGTAAAAACAATATCCTGAAGATTGTCGTTATTAAAATCACCTATGCCAACACCACCACCATTATAACAATACTGAAAATCTATAATATTGATTTCGTCGTTTTCGGTAATCGTATTTGAGAAATTTATATGTGTTGTTCGCTCAGAAAGGCTATTGAACACAAAACTTTCTTTATTAGAATTACAGCTAATTACCAATAGCAGAAGAAAACTTAATAAGAAAGTATTTTTTATCATAAAAAAGTAATAAAGAAGTTTAAAGCCAAGCATCTCAACATACTTGGCTTATTAAACTCAACAACAACTAACAAAACTTTAATATCCTGGGTTTTGTACTAAATTAGGATTAGCATCTAACTCTGAACTAGGAATCCATATCAATTCATGCTTACCTGTTTCGAACACACCACCACTTAAAGACTTAGGGTGTGCACCATGTAATGAACTTGCACCTAAATAATCATCTGCAAGGCCCCATCGTACTAGATCAAAGAAACGATGACCTTCACCTGCCAACTCCATAGCACGTTCATCGATAATTGCTTGACGCATATCTGCCTGACTTAAATTTAAATCAGAAATAGTAGATATACCAGCTCTTAATCTAACTTCATCTACGAAAGGTGCTGCAAGAGCAGGTTGATTGTTTTCATTTAAAGCTTCTGCAAGCATCAATAAAACATCTGCATATCTAATAATTCTCCAATTGTTACCCACATTTGTACCTAAGAAATCTACTTGATCTCTTGTGCCTAAGTCCAAACCTGCATATTTTTTTGAAAATATAGGTTCTACATCCGCATCATTCGCTACAGTAATATCACCTTCAAAATCGGTCAAATAATCTGTGCCACCATAACCCATAGCACCAGGATAATCGTACACCAATGTTTCATTTCTACGAACTACATCGCCGTTAGATTCAAATAAATCTTTTAACCAAGGATTTATTACATGACTTTGATCAGGAGATTTTGTCGGTGGCGCATAATCAATATGATAATTACCCATGGTACCTGTACCAGGTATATCAGTACCCCAGATAAAGGTAGTCTGACCTAAAAACTGAAGCTCGAAAATAGACTCTTGATTATTCTCGTTCGTAGTAGTAAAGTTATCGGCATATTGCGCTGAAGGCAACAAACTGTATCTACCCACCAAGCTCTGGAATGCCTCTATTGCCAATGGATACTCTTTCATATATAAATAACTTTTTCCTTTTAACGCCGTTGCAGCACCAGAAGTAGGTCTACCCAAGTTATCTCCGCCCCAAGCTTCTGGAAGCATTTGCTCTGCCATCTCCAAATCGGCAATAATCTGTGCCCAAATAGCTTCAGGAGCTGCTTGATCCACTAATAGATTATCTAAATCAGGTAGTTCTGTTATTAATGGCACACTACCATATAAATTCAATAAATACCAGTAATCGAACGCTCTTAAAAAATAGGCTTGACCCACAAGATTATTTCTAATCTCAGTATCTGTTATACCTTCTTCGTTTACGTTAGTGATGATATTATTACAACGCGCAATAGATTTATACAATTGCTGAAAAGGTTCTGTTGCCCATCTATCACCTGGGCTACCTTGTAGCGTTGACATTGCCGTATTGCTACCAAACGGAAATACGTTAAACTCATCTGAACGCAACAAAGCACCTGTATGTACAATTCTACCCCAGAAAAAAGTATCTGTAATTGGGTGAAATGCCCCGTTTACCGCAGACTCTACCTGTGCAATTGAAGTACCAAAATTGGCAGTAGAAGTCGCGTTGTTATTTTCTTGATCTAAAAGTTCATCTGAACACGAACCTAATAAAACAATACTCGATAGCGCTAGGGCTAAGTTTTTTGATTTAAAAATATTTTTCATTGTTTTAAATTTTATGATTAGAAAGTAGCTTGTACACCAAACATGATCGTTCTTGCATTTGGATACGCTCTTGCATCCAAACCTCTACCTAATAATGGATTTACTCTATCTCTTAACCCTGGTACACCAGAATTTCTATTTGCTCTACCCCCATTTGTTGAAGAAACATCTGGATCGTAACCGCTATAACCGGTAATTACGAATACGTTTTGCACATTCAATGACAAACGAACATCTTTTACCCAGTCTAAACCAGCAAAGCCATCTCTAAAATTATATCCGATATCTAAATTTTTCAATCTAAAATACGAACCGTCTTCTACGAAGAATGAAGAAGGTGCCTTGTTACCTGCAGCATCAGAAATCGAAGCTCTTGGTATATTGGTATCTGTATTAGAAGGTGTCCATGAATTCAATACATCGGTAAGCTTACCACCATCTTGCCATAAAATGCTATAATATCTACTTAAATTATAAATTTCATTGCCTTGTACACCATTGAAACTAAGTGCGAAATCGAAATTTTTATAATCGGCATTTACATTTAAACCATACGTAAAATCTGGAGTAGGATCACCAATATTGGTAATATCGTCTGCGGTAATAGCACCATCGCCATTTACATCTACCCTTACGAAATCTCCAGTCGCGGGATCAACTTTATCCTCAACTACGTAACCGTAGAAAGCACCAATAGGCTCACCTGCCGTTGTTCTGTTTACTACACGCAAATCTTCATCAATTGCAGGACCTAATATTGGATTCGGCACATCGCCTGCTTCACTTTTAAGGTTGAACGAGAAGTTTGTACCAACGGTATAAGTGAAATCCCCTTCGTTTTTACGGTAGGTCAAATCCCATTCCAATCCGTTATTAACAAGCGTACCGGCATTTCTGGTTACAGGCAAACTAACACCACTTGTAGATGGCACGTTTATAGCTACTAATACATCTTCTATGTTCTTTGAATAATAATCCATTGTAAAATTCATCTTATTATTCATGAAAGCTATATCGAAACCGATATCAAATGTTTTTGATGTCTCCCACACCAAGTTTGGATCTGCCAAAGTTGTTTGTGCCAAACCTGTTGCCAAACCGCCACCAAAGGAAGTATTGGATTGATTTGCCTGGAAAGTTGCTTGCGTTGGATAAAAAGTATCAGGATATGAACCTAATACACCATAAGAAGCCCTTAATTTAAAATAGTTGATGGTTTCTGATTTCCAGAAGTCTTCATCACTAATATTCCACCCTGCAGAGAACGAAGGAAAATAACCTACTCTATTATCTGGCGCAAAACGCGAAGAAGCATCTCTTCTTAATGTTGCCGAAAATAAATACTTACTATCATAACCGTAGTTTACACGACCAAAATAAGACTGTAACGCTGCGGTATTGTTATTACCCAATAATACCAATTGCTCAGTAGATGGTAATGCACCAACATTACGTATAACATTAGATGGCGTACCTTGACCAAACACACCGTTACCTTTTTGTGTTTCTTTAAAATAAGTAAAACCTGCAACCGCACCTAGCTTATGCACACCAAATTCTTTGTCGTAAGCCAATGTCGGCTCTACAAGAACATTTACATCTTCTTGTCTATAATCAGTCAGATCATTTTCTGCGTTTACGTTCAGTACCGCATCAATACTACTCATAAAGTATGTTGGCGTAAATTGAAAGCTGTTTCTGTTGGTATAATCAACACCGAAATTCAAAGAAGCTTTTAAACCATCTACAATCTCATAATCTAACTTTGCATTACCGAAAATGGTTCTTGTCGTCTCTAAATTATTCTCCAAACTTGCCAAACCATACTGGTTTATACCACCAGGACCATGAATCGGTAATGACGGTGCTTCAAAACCACCATCGTTAGCCGCATTTCTAAATGCCAATGTCGGCACCGATGCACCATCCCAACCATACCAGTTGTTTTCTTGTAATTTACCTTCGGCAATACCTAATGATTGAGCTAAGGTAAATCTACCGAACTCAGACCTACTATTGAACCTCATGTTAATTCTCTTGAAGCCAGAACCTACCAAAATCCCATCTTGATTAAAATAGTTACCAGAAGCATAGTAAGATGTGTTTTCTCCTCCACCTGAAATTGAAAACCCAAGATCCTCAACAATACCAGAGCTTAAAGATTCGCTCTGCCAATCTGTATTTACACCGTTATAGGCAACAGTAGTAGACTCACCGTCATTGGCAAATCTTTGATTTAAATAATCTGTGTATTGCTGACCATTGATGTAATCTAATTTTTTACTTGGAGAATCAAATCCTATTCTGGTATTCAATTTTACCTCTACCGCTCTATTTTTACGACCGTGGTTCGTTTTTATCAAAACTACACCATTGGCAGCCCTAGAACCATATATTGAAGCTGCCGCAGCATCTTTTAATATAGATATATCTTCAATATCTTGCGGATTTACATAATCCATATTGTCCACGAACAAACCATCTACGATATATAAAGGATCTGCATTACTTAAAGAGTTCACCCCTCTAATAAATACATTGGCAGAACCCCCTGGTTGACCACCAAAACTCTCTACCTGAATACCAGATAACTTACCTTGAAGCGCAGTTGTAGGGTTACTTGCTACAACATTTACAATTGCCCCCTTCTTAATGGTCGCTACGGAACCTGTAAGCTCTCTTTTATTTGAAGTACCATAACCAATCAATACCACTTCTGATAATGCTTGAGCATCTGACTCCATAGTAACATTTATCGTAGACTGCCCTTGAACGGCAATTTCTTGCTTCGCATAGCCTATATAGCTATAAACCAATACACTTTCATCTACTACATCAGAAATTGTATAGTTTCCGTCAAAATCGGTTGTTACCCCATTTGTAGTTCCTTTTACTACAATGTTAACACCAGGTAATGGTCCGTCTACATCCGAGACCGTACCTGAGACCTGTGTAGTTTGAGCAAATGCAAAACTACCCAGTAGCGCAAATGCCAAACCAAAAATTTGTTTGAGTGTTTTTCCCATCATAAAATCAATGTTAATTAATAATCTTTTGTTTGTTAGTTAATTTAACGCAATGACATAAAATTGTACTATGCCAGTCTATGCTATTATGCAAATATAGATATTTTTGCATAATATCAAAATATTAAGTTAAAATTTAATATATGACAATATATGTGCTTCAATAATACACATATGATAATACAGGATAAAAACGAATTGTTTAAAGACTAAAGAGAATTCCTTTTAATTAGATTGGAAGGCATGATAATCTTTGTTTCTTCTTGATTCTTAATATGGGCGGCCGCCTTCTTTCCCATTTCTTTGAAGTCTGTTGAAATGGTGGTAATACCTCCGAAAACTATTTCTTTTACTACATGATCATTATGCGATAAGATTCCGATTTCCTTACCTACAATATATTCACTATTTCTAACATCTTTTAGAACATCCCAAATGTAAGTGTCACTCACAAAAAAGTACAAGTTCCCTTTCTTAATAGATTGCGATTTATACTTGCTTACTACAGATGATTCTATTTCATAATCTTTACAAAACCTATTAAAGGCATTTAAAATACCAATGGGATAATCTGCATCTTCCTTAAAAAACAGTATAAACTTTTTGTACTTAGTAATCTCTGGCAGTAATTCTATTAATTTGGAATATGTTGACTCTTCAAATTCTTGTGAGATATAAGAGTACGATTTATCAAGTTCAATATACCTATCGATTATCAATAAGTTGGAAGGTGGTATAGCTGCCAATACCTGACGTAAACCGGGGTCTTGTATAGGGGCAATAGCATACATGCCATATTTACCTTGAATATTTTGAAATATGCTATTAAATATTTCTAAGTTATTATGATGAAAGAATACATCTATTTGATATTTTTTACCCAATCCTTTTCGAAACGAATCATAAAAGTCTTGTTGAAATCGCTGAAAAGAGAACATTATCAATGCCACCTTTAATACCACCTTGGTCTCATTGCTGACTACAAAGTACCCTTTCAATTTCTTTGACTCTACTAAACCACGATCCTTAAGCTCTTCATAAGCCTTAACAATAGTTTGTCTTGCAAAACCCAATTGCGAAACCATTTGGTTTATGGATGGCAACTTGTCGCCCCGCTTTACTATACCTTCATCGATAGCCTGTATAATACCGTTAACAAGTTGTTCGTGCTTAGAAAAAGTATTGATATTTCTTAAACTAATTATTTTATCGAATAAGGTCATTTTGGCTATCGGTATTTAAAAAAAGAAGATAATATATAAAAAAGTTCTTTATGAGCTTAAAGTAAGTTTTAAATTTAATAATTATACCCTATTAATTGATCGACAACCGTATAATGCCATTAACCTCAACACTTGAAACCATTACAACAAGAAAACAATAGCAAAATAGACCAACCCTTCTTATTAAAATTGTAACGATTTTTACCTACGTCAGAAATTAACCAATACATAAATTGTTTATACATTAGAGGAATGAAATACCACAAATTTTCAGTTTTTCTACATCTATTCACCTGTGCTATATTTATCTTTTGCTCCTTATCTAAGTTAAGTGCACAAACCTTTACCGATAGTTCACGCATATTCAGAAAGGCCATATTACAACCTACCAATCCGCAAGATTTACCTTCTGGCATATATTATTATACCAAGAAAAAAGAAATAGATCTAGAGTTAAACGATACCCTAAATGCTATTTATGATTTAAGACTGCTATCGATTGCTGAATTTAAAATAGGAAATAACTTTAGTAGTGAAAACCATGTCGTAGAAGCTTTAAACTTAATTGAATCTATGTCTACCAAAGACACCTTGATCAATTCTAGAGTTGGGTTATACAATCAATTAGGGCGAATTTACAGAACATCGAACAACCCTACCGAAGCCATAAAAACGTTTGACAAGGCCTTAGAAATAGCAAATAAGTTAAAAGACAGTATTGTCATTCTTAATAACAAGGCCAATATTTATAAAGATCAATTAGATTATAAAAAAGCTCTTGACATCTATACTCTATTACAAAAAAACCAAACCCACTTTAATACTTACCAACAAACTTTAGTAACAGACAACTTGGGGTATGTACAATCTAAATTAAATTTACCCGAAGCTCTACAAAACTTAAAAAAGGCATTAGAACTACGTAAACAAAATAATGATTTCATTGGGCAACATTCAAGCAATACCCATTTAGCTGAATTTTATTTGGATAGAAAAGATACCATTAAAGCAGTTGTTTATGCTCAGGACGCTCTAACATTATCAGATAAAATTAATAGCAGTTCTTTTAAGCTTGAAGCTATTTCAACGCTCATGAATATGGATAGAAATCCTTTAGTTCATGAATATAAAAAACTGACTGATAGTATTACCAATGCCAAACAAATAGCGGAAAACAAAAATGCATTTCTAAAATACAATGTTGCTGAAGAACAAAAGAAAACCCAGGCCAGTATTCTTCTACAAGAGATAGAATCTCGTAAACGATTGGCTTACCAAGCTCTGGCATTCATCATATTTCTAATTTTAGTTGGTTCTTACTTTATCTATCGCAACAGATACCGCAAAGCCAAAATTGAAGAAATCTATAAAACAGAAACTAGAATTGCTAAAAAAGTACATGATGAAGTAGCGAATGATATGTATAAAGTGATGACTTCTCTTGAGAATAATTTAGGTGTTGACGGTACTATTTTGGACGAAATGGAAAAAATTTACACCAAAACCAGAGATATTTCTAGAGAAAATAGCGCAATTGACCTTAATGAAGATTTTGGATTACAATTAAATGATTTACTCTTAGGATATAAGAACGATAAGGTAAAAGTAATCACCAGAAACCTTTCCAAAATGCCTTGGGATACCGTTCCCGAACTTAAAAAGACTACTATTTACAGGGTATTACAAGAACTCATGACTAATATGAGAAAACATAGTCAGGCAACATTCGTGACTTTAATATTTGAAAAAGAAGGCTCTAAAATGCGCATTAATTATAAGGATAATGGCGTTGGATGTGATCTTTTTAAAAAAAATGGGCTGCAACATACGGAATCCCGTATCGCTTCTATAAATGGAACTATTAATTTTGAATCTAAGCAAGGTGATGGCTTTAAGGCATCAATAATAATTTAAGGCATGTTCAAAAAAGTTTTAATCGCGGAGGATATGGAAGACATCAACAAAGGTGTGTTTTCTTTACTGACCGAATTGGGAGTTACACAAATAGATCAAGTGCAGTATTGTGATGATGCGTACTTAAAAATTAAAAGAGCCGATCTTGATAATGTACCATTTGACTTGGTCATATCTGATCTTTCGTTTAAAGTAGACCACAGATCACAAACCTACCCATCTGGACATTCATTGGTTGAAAAACTAAAATCTGAATTCCCAAATTTAAAGGTAATTGTCTACTCGGTCGAAGATCGACTGCAGGCGGTACGTACACTCTTTAATCAACACAATATAGATGCATATGTCTGCAAGAGCAGAAACGGCCTTAAAAACCTTACGAAGGCAATTAGTGACGTAGCTAAAGATGAAAAATTCTTATCGCCAGAAGTTTCTAATGCATTTAGTAGTGAAAATGAACTTGAAATAGACGATTATGATATTTCTCTCTTATACCATCTTAGCAAAGGCTTATCTCAAGATGAAATCAGTGCTTTATATAGAAAAGAGAAAATTATGCCTGCAAGCCTTAGTTCTATTGAAAAGCGTTTAAATAAATTACGTGTTCAATTTAATGCCAACAACGCCATACACCTTGTGGCTATTGTAAAAGATTTAGGACTTATTTAAAGATAGTAACCACCGTTACGGAAAACCGTAATCATATTCTTTAGAATGGTATTAGGTTTGCCATACTTAAAATTAAACACTATTCAATAACTATAACATTAATGCTATGGCCATCCTACTGATGAGGTATTTCGGGGGAACTAACCGATTTGGTGGGTATGGCCTATTTAT
>Ga0209295_1000581_pt1 | contig 16009 bp, 7 predicted proteins | sample Porto_5metaG_FD_187428 | JGI IMG/M metagenome (GOLD analysis project Ga0209295, IMG submission 187428) | Marine algal microbial communities from Porto, Portugal - Porto_5 metaG (SPAdes) (version 2) | ecosystem: Host-associated > Algae > Red algae > Unclassified | place: Portugal: Porto... | reverse complement strand
TTCTTTTCCCTTCTAAAAAACACAAAAAATAGTTCCGTAGCTATGGCTATGCAACGATTTTTTGAATTCTTTAGAAGAAAAAATTACGGCGCATTATGGAACAATTTATTTAATTTCTTTCACTTAGAATTTGGTGCTTGGGGTTTGTTAGGGAAGAGGAAGAAAATAATCTACCCCAAATGAAGAAGTTATTTTTTTTATATGTTTGGTTAAATTTGACGCGCATAGCCGAGCTACGTAAGGAAAATTTAGTGAAACATATAAGAAAAAGAACAATTCAGACGGGTAGATTATTTTTTTCGTCTTCCCTTATTTGACTAAAAGTTCGGTATTTGAATGTAAAAGTTCATTTTTTACTAAGTAGTTAGCTACCTGCACAGCATTAGTGGCAGCACCTTTGCGGAGATTATCTGAGACTATCCACATATTAAGAGACTTGGGTTGCGAAAAATCTCTACGCAAACGCCCCACAAATACATCATCTTTATCTTTACTATATAAAGGCATCGGATAAACGTTGTTTTTAGTATCATCCTGAACGGTCACGCCTGCTGCATCTTCGAGCAGTGTTTTAAGTTCTTCCAAATCAAAATCGCGCTCAAATTCCACATTCACACTTTCCGAATGACCGCCATATACCGGCACACGAACCACCGTAGCTGTAATACGAATATCCGGCGCACCGAGTATTTTCCGGGTTTCCTCTACCAGTTTGGTTTCCTCCGTTGTATAGCCATCATCCTGAAAATCACCACCATGGGGCAAGCAATTCAAATCAATCGGATGGGGATACGCAGGGTCAGATGTGGGCGTATTGTTACGTTCTTCTTCCATCTGTTTCACCGCTTGCACCCCCGTACCTGTAACAGCCTGATAGGTCGAAATGACCAATCGCTTGATGCCGTACTTCTTGTGTAAAGGCGCGAGTGCAACCACTAACTGAATGGTCGAACAATTTGGATTCGCAATGATTTTATCATCTTCTTTTAAGAGGTGAGCATTGATTTCAGGTACGACTAAGAGTTTATCATCGTGCATACGCCATGCTGACGAATTATCGACCACCGTAGTGCCGACGGCTGCAAATTGAGGGGCATAAGTTTTTGATATATTGCCTCCGGCAGAAAAAATGGCAATATGCGGACGCATCTTAATCGCCTCTTCCATGCTCACAACGGTATGTTCGCGACCATCAAATTGAATCTTTTTCCCGACAGATCGGGCTGAGGCAACAGGGATAAATTCTGTGATAGGAAATTGTTGCTCTTCCAAAACGCGGCACATCACGCCGCCGACCAATCCTGTGACACCTACTACGGCTATTTTCATAATTATTTTTAATTAGCAGACAGTTTATCTGTTTGCAGTTCGCCGCTATTATAAAGAATAAATTGCGGACTGCGAACCGACAAAACTGCCGACCGATGATTAATGAGAATAACAAATTTAACACGAATTATAGATATTCCTTCAAAAAGTGAAGTGAGTTTTTAAAGAAATGATAAAATAATGTCAAAAAAACTTAAAATACATCGCATTATTTTTTTTTGTATTATTTTACATACTCAAAATGAGCTATTTATTATGTCACAAAAAATATTGAAATTCCAAAAACTTACCTAAAATATTATGCAAAATTATTACGCGATTCTTTACCGTGTTTAATTTGACAAGACATATCAAGTAATTGTTTCACACACGAAATAATAATATACTAACTGATTTTTAGTGTTGTTACATATTTTAATTTTAATTATTTCATGGAAAGAACTATCAAACTTTATTCTGAAAAGTGAAAAAACATAAAGGCATGATTCCAAAATTACAGGTGAGTAATTTCTCGCCCCTGTCATCTTTAAAAATATTGTAAGCATGTTCAGTCCTATGAATTGGCATTATTTACTAATTGAGCAAAGAGTTAAATACTGCATCCTTGTCCTGGCGATGATGCTGTTCTCATTGCCCGTGCAATCACAAAGAATTGTTATCAATGAAATCAATTATCGCTCGGTTGGATTACAACAAGATATTGAGTTCATTGAACTATACAATGCTGAAAGCACTGCTATCAGCCTTGCGGGTTGGTCACTGACCGAGGGGGTTACCTACGAGTTTCCCGGAGGTACTACGATACCTGCCAATGGCTATCTGGTCATCTGTGCAGACCCGACTACCTGCCAATCCGTATTGGGATTTTCGGGAGCTATAGGTCCCTATACAGGAGGCTTGAGTGGCAAAGGAGATGAAGTGATGCTCCGAAACAACCTTTTTCAGGAAGTAGATAAGGTAGACTACGAAAGTTGGCAAGAATGGCCCAATGTACGATTTAATAATGACGGTGACAGCCCCGTTTCCATCCAAAAAATACACCCTAAACTACCCGGACAACACGGTGGCAGCTGGCAAGGGCAGGGGCCTACACCCGGCAATGTCAATTCTTGTTACAACGCAAACTGGAAAGATATAGCCGTCATAAAAAGCGTTTCCAAAAGCCCTAACCACCCCGTTTCTGGCGAAGTTGTGCGGATAAAAGCAGAAATAAGAAACCTTGATTCGCTCTCTGGTCCGGTAGCATTAGAGTTGCAATATCAAATCGTAAAACCTGGAACTTATATCCACAAATCCGATGCTGCTTATAATAGTGGCTGGATTTCTATCCCAATGTTAGACAATGGCATAGGGGCAGATTCTACAGCAAATAATGGCACATACACCGCCGCAATTCCAGCCTCTGTCCAAATTCACAGAAGGCTGATACGGTATAGAGTAAGGCTTTCTACTCCGGCACTTGTCGCGATGTATCCCGACCAAAAACACGCCGAGAGCAACTACGCCTACTACGTGTATGATGGCTACCCACTTATCAATGGCTTTGATATCAATGCCGTAAATCCTATGCAAGACGTCACCGTCCTTACAGGAAGTGCTACGGCAAATACCTACATAGGTCCGGGCAATGGCATCAACAATAACGGACAATATATCGGTTATGAATATCTCGGCGAAGGAACATTGGTCTATAATGGAAAGGTATATGACCACGTTCGTTTTCGACCGCGTGGACGTACCAACGGTCGTGCAGCGCGTGTAAAACCGGGTGTAAAATTTAAACTGAATAAAGAACGTCAAATCGCCCCTGATGACGATTGTGGAGATGAATATGATGAAGAACAAAGTGCATTTACACTTTCCGGTACTTATGTCAACGACATTACTACACACGGCGCAACGGAATCCATAATACACAAAATTCTCAACCTGACCGGCGCAATGGGAAGGCATGTAGATTACACACAAGTTCGTATAGTTGATAAAGCCGATGAAAATGGTAATACAGGCGATTTTTGGGGCGTATTTTTAATTTTAGAAAATTACGACGGCGACTATTTCAAAGAACACGACCTACCCGATGGTAATATTTGGAGGCACAAACGCTCCGGCGAACCTACTCACCGAATGACCTATCAGGGTGATTTTCCCAATACAAATAATATCGGCGATTGGTCTAGTCGTCACCCTCAATATGCAGGGTCTGTAGACCGCTATTTAAATCATAATGTCACCAGCACTTATGCGAATTGGCAATTTTTCATCAATGACAAAATTGCCAATAATTTCTTTGCCAATGGTGCAAACAATTACGAAGGAAAACACGCTCAACGAGAATATTATAACTCCGAAACCGGAAAATGGTCTGTTTGGTACGGAGATTACGACTCTACCTTCGGGATGACTTTCGATGACGGCACATTCTTCGAAAGAAACTCCTCTAGTTCGACCATTACTGTAGAACTGGTACAAGACATGTCGGGTGTATGGAAAGAGTATCAGAATGAAATGCGTTCGGTATATGACCTGCTTTTTAACCAAGAGCAGGCTGATTTTTTGGTGGATAGCGAATCCGCCAAAATCTACGACCCCACCGCAGCTTACGACTGGACAGACCTCGACCGCAGCCGATGGAATCAAAACTATGACCTCGGCAATGTAGATGCACACATCAATTGGTACAAAACATGGTTTCAAGATAGAGGCAATTATTTGAAAAATAGCAGTGCAGATGGTTTTTATGATGCAGCAACCCCCTACACGCCCAACATCAGCCTCACGGGTAGCGGTGCATTGGATGATATGACATTTAGTACAACGAACTTTGCAGATCCACAAGGTTCGAGTACATTTTCAGCCTTAGAATGGAGAGTAGGAGAGTGGAGTGACCCCTCAAACCCCTACTACGCAAACGTTTGCGACCCCATTTACGAAATAGAAACTGTATGGAGAAGTGGAGAAATTAACACCTTCTCCAATACATTTACTGTTCCGCCCGAAGCTTACCTCAAATCAAACAGAACCTACAAAATCAGAGTTCGATACAAAGACAATACAGGCAGATGGAGTCATTGGAGCAGTCCCGAAGAAATCATACCAACGCCGGCTGCGCAGGTGATTCCAAATGTGGTTATCAATGAAATCATGTATAATCCGCTTCGTGGTTGTGGCAATGAATTTATTGAAATCATCAATGCAGAAGCATTTCCTGTTGATATGAGCGGCTTTGCCTTGACAGATGGTATTGGATTTCAATTTCCTAAAAATAAAATTATGCAACCCGGTGAAATACTGGTACTTGCAGCAGATAGCGTCTTGTTTAAACTCAAATATGGTTTCTCTCCTTATGGAGATTTTAGTAGCTCACTTAGCAACGATGGCGAAAAAATAGTCTTGTCTGGTCTTTATGATACCGTTGTCGATTCGCTCACATACGGCGACCGACGCCCCTGGGACGAAGCACCCGATGGCAACGGACCCTCGCTCGAATTGCTGGATGTTACACTTGATAATACCGACCCGATAAGTTGGTTTAGGTCAATGGACAATTGCGGTACACCCGGTCAGCCCAATAGTCGTGTATGCAGTGGCACGCCCCTCCCAATAGTAATTAATGAAATCAATTATAACTCACCCAACTCACCCGATGCAGGTGATTGGGTAGAGCTACACAACACAACAGCCGCCCCCGTAGATATTTCCAACTGGGGTTTTTATGACGGTACAAATGAATTTCTCATCCCTACGGGAATAATCATAGAGCCAGAGGATTTTATAGTCTTAACACAAAATGATACCTTATTTTCAGCAGCATTTTCGCACCTCACAAATAACACAAATTATATCGGAAATTTTGGATTTAGTCTTTCCGGAGGAGGGGAACGTATTACGCTATTTGATAGTAATGACTGCCTCACAGATTATGTCAATTACGACGACGACCTGCCCTGGGATACCATTCCCGATGGCAACGGTCCGACCCTTTCTCTCATCGACCCTTCATTCGACAATACAAATTACAATTCATGGGAAAGCGCGTCAAATATTAATTCAGCCTTCGGAACACCCGGACGTGCCAATGAGCCTTGCCCGGAATTAACAATCGTTTTTCCAGATACTATTTGCGCCACCATACCCATTGTATTAGAAACAGATACTACTTATGCAGATATCTCAATGACTTGGTTTGTACAAGATAATGGTTTGACTCCGGGCAGTACTGTGAATGCCGTGTGGAATACACCGGGCAATTATAACGTACAATTAATTACTGATTATTTTGAATGTAGAAAAGTATATAACACGATAGTCACGGTATTGGATTGTAATTTAGTCCCCGAATTGGTGGACGATGGTTTTATTACAAATGAAGACACAGCGTTCTCCGATAATGTCCTCACAAATGACAGCGATCCCAATGTGGGCGACAATCTGACCGCCAATACAACACCTACTGTACCACCCGCAAACGGAACGGTCGTACTGAATACCGATGGCTCATTTACCTACACACCCAATCCTGATTTTAATGGTTTAGATTCGTTTGAATACGAGGCTTGCGATGATGGTGACCCGATTTTATGTGAAACAGCACTTGTAGAAATAAAAGTCATTTCTGTAAACGACGCCCCAATTGCAATAGACGATACAGAAACCACTCAAGAAGACACTGATTTAGCGAGTGATGTATTGTCGAATGATTCGGACGTAGATGGCGACCTATTGATAGCTACCGTAGTCACGGCAACTGCAAATGGAACATTGACGCTCAATCCTGATGGTACATATACCTACACGCCAAACGCAGACTTCAATGGTACAGATAGTTTTGAATACAGTGTATGTGATGTGAGTACAATACTCGATACCTTCTCCGGTCAAGTGGCGGTAGGAGCAGACGATGCAGAAGAACGCGCAGATAACGGTGTCATTGATATATCTAGCGGTGATCTGGATATGACAGACGATAGCCCTACTATATATTCGGCAATAGGTATTCGCATCTCCAACATCACTATACCGCAGGGGGCAATAGTCACAAGCGCATATCTTGAATTTGAGGCAGATGAACCACAGAACGTAGCCACCTCACTGACCATCAATGCTGAGGCAATCGGCAACGCACTTTCTATTCCCACGGCAGCATATGCCCTTAGTTCAAAACTGCGTACAGGCGCAACAGTTTCGTGGGCAAATATTCCTGCATGGACACAGGGCAATACTTACGAAAGTGCTGATATTAGTCCTGTCGTTCAAGAAATAATCAATCGCAATGACTGGTCAGCCAATAATGCGATGACCTTCATCATAGAAGGCACAGGCACACGTACAGCCAAATCATTTGAAGGGACAGTCGCCCCGAAATTAATTATAAATTATCAAACAATAGACCCCAATCCGGTCGCTGTATCGCTTTGCGATACAGCGATAGTCAATATTACAATTGACGCCGTAAATGACGCACCAATCGCGGTAGATGATACTTTCAATGCAACAGAAGATACGCCATTAACAGATGATGTTTCTTTGAATGATAACGATGTAGATAGTCCAGTAGTAGTGACAACAACACCTGTTACACCTCCTGCGAATGGCATATTAGTATTAAATGCAGACGGCACATTCATCTATACGCCGAATGCGGATTTCAACGGCGTAGATAGTTTTGAATATGAAATTTGCGATGTCGGCACACCTGCTTTGTGTGATACCGCAATAGTTACGATAGATGTTGGCGGAATAAATGATACACCAATAGCAGCAGACGATACAGAAGTTACGCAAGAAGATACTGATTTAGTGAGCGATGTTTTATCAAATGATTCAGACCCGGATGGCAATCCATTAACGGTTACAGAAGTCACCGCACCAGTCAACGGCACATTGGTATTGAATACAGACGGTACATATACTTACACACCCAATGCAGATTTTAATGGTACAGATAGTTTTGAATACGAAATTTGCGACAACGGTATACCAGCTTTATGTGATACTGCCTTGGTCAATATCACGATAGAATCAGTAAACGACGCACCAGTCGCGGCGGCTGATGTTTTCACGACCTCAGAAGATGTTCCATTAATGGATAATCTCGTGTCAAACGACAGCGATGTAGACCATCCGATAGTCGTGACAACAACACCCGTCACACCTCCTGCGAATGGCACATCAGTATTAAATGCAGATGGCACATTCACCTACACGCCCAATATAGATTTTAACGGTACAGATACCTTTGAGTACGAAATTTGCGACGGCGGTATACCTGCTTTGTGTGATACAGCATTGGTCGAAATCATAATAGATGCGGTCAACGATGCTCCTATTATTGCTCAAAATGTGGGAAATAGCATTCTGGAAGACACGTCGTTGTCCAGTTCCGTCATGGACTCTGCTAGCGATACAGATGGTGACGAACTTACTGCAAACCTCCTTACCCCTCCGCCCAACGGTACATTGGTGCTAAACCCCGACGGTACTTACAATTATATCCCTAATCCTGATTTTAATGGTACAGATACCTTTACCTACGAAATCTGTGATGATGGCACACCTATTCTATGTACTGCTTCACAAATCAATATCAGTATCAGTCCGGTAAATGATACACCAATAGCCGTAGTAGATACTATTTACACATTTAGTAATACATCAGTTCAAGACAATATCTTGTTAAACGATTGGGATATTGATGGTGACAGTCTTGCTTCTACGATTATACCAAGTATAGTACCGACCAACGGAACGATAACTGTACTGCCAAACGGTAACATTGATTACCTACCAAATCCAAACTATATTGGCACCGATCAGTACGAATACGAAGTCTGTGATGATGGAAATCCAAGCCTCTGCAATACAACAAGCATAACCGTTGTTGTAGATGCAGGATGCGTTGACATAAACCTCAAAGTTCTCATGGAAGGTCCGTACGACCCGGCAGTAGCAGAAATGACAACTACCCTGAATACTGTTCGACAAATTTTGCCGGGACAAACACCGTTAAGCCAACTCGCCATCCCAACTCCTGCCGGACAACCCTACAATGCGGCACCATGGAACTACACAGGCACAGAGGGGGCAAACTGGACAAACGCAGATTACGATACCGATATAACTGACTGGGTACTGGTTTCATTCAGAACAGATAAAGAAAAATCAACTGAAATTGGAATGGCAGCAGGTTTGGTAGATAAAACTGGCGATATCGAATTCCCGAATCGCTGTGCCTTGCCGTTTACCGCCACAATGGATTCTCTCTATGTCGTCGTAGAACACCGTAATCACATGGGAATCATGACACCCGTGAAGATACCTGTGGTGGCTAGCACGCTCAATTATGACTTCCGGTTGTCAGATAGTTTTCGGTATTTAACGGGTTTTGGTCAGAAAGAATTACCTTCAGGTTTGTGGACGATGTATTCAGGAGACATTAATCAGATGGATACGCCAAGTTACGATATTACAGGCTTAGACAAAGTGCCGTGGTTTGAAAATAATGGTGTATTCGACATCTATCTTGGTGCTGACCTCAACCTCGACGGAGACATCAATGGGGCAGATAAAGCACTCTGGATAGTCAATAACGGTATCTCTTCGAGAGTGCCGAAATAGCCAATAGCCGATAGGTAAACGTGAAAAAGAGCTTGTCAGTCATTATGATTGATAAGTAGTGAGACAAAAATATCCTTACTTTTTGACGGTTTCTTTTCCGCTATTTTCCCCTACAAAAATCCTTATCCCGAACCCCGTTCGGGATAAGGATTTCAAAGGATTCTTAGACGGAAAAAGACGAGTATAATGGCACATGTTATTTATTTTCTTTCACTTACGATTTCGACGAGATTATTTTTTTCGTCTTCCCTAAACCTCACAGACAAACTTAAAAAGATAGCCATCGTCTTACAAACTGTCTAATAATTTTTGTGCCTCTTGATACTTCCAAGATTTTTCCTTTACGATTTGCTGTAGATACTTTTCGGCTTGTTCGGCTTGGTTATTTTTCAAATATGCCAAGCTGATATACCACTTTGAAGTTGGTGAATAGTTGATGTTATTTTGTTGAATGACCGTCTCAAATTGTGTTATGGATTTATCGTAATTTTTATTGTACAAATAGGCTAAAGCTAAATAGAATTGTTGCTCTGTTTTGGGTGATTTTATTTTTTCAATTTCGCGGATGGTCGCTTCGTAGTCTCCTTTTTGGTAGGCATCTCTTGCGGCTTTCCATACTGCTGCATCGTCATTTTCTCCCATTAATGTTGTTGGGGCAGTATGTATCATTGCAATATGGTCATCCACAGAATTCTCCTCAATATTAGGTTCGGTAAAACCATACTTGTACAATAAAAAGGCAATAGTGCCAAGAATAAGAAAGCCTATAATCCATTTAAGATAGTTAGGTTTTGGTGGAGGTGGCACATCTTGTGCAGCTTTGAGTTGTTGCTTGAAATCGCTTTTAGCCTTCGCAAAAATGACTGACCGCAATTCTACTTCGTCCGCAAAGTCGGCATCGCTACCCAAGCGTTGTTCAAATTCTTGAAGTTCGACTTCCGATAATTCTTTGTATAAGTATTTTTCAATTAATGTATCTATATCTGTCATTTTACTTCCTTTTGTTGGTTCAATAAATCATTTACTTTCTTCCTTAATTTTTTCACACACCTTGATTTACCGGACTTTATCGTACCATAATTTTTATATCCTAATTCTTTCCAAATATCATTTAGCTTCCTTTCTTCTTCCCAAAGCAAGGTTAATATTTTTTTACAAACCGCTCCTTGCATTTCCCATGCCTTAAGTATGGCTTTTACCTTTCGTAGCTGTTCATCATCCAATCCGCCTTTGGTGGTATCTTGCTTACCCGACAAATATCTTTCGATTTCATCGACATCAAATCCTGTAATTCGAGGTATTGGTCCTCCACGAAGTTTATTATAGGCAATGGTAACGATAAATCCACAAATATTATCATTCCTGAATGCAGGCTCTATTATCTTTCTTCTGATGACAAAAAAAGCATCCTGCAAAGCATCTTCCATATCTTCTTTGGAGCATTGCGATTTTGTTTTACCGCGCAGCCCGACTACCAAATCCTTATAATTTTCTGCATACAGTCTACCCAAAGGAGCATTATCTCCATTTCGGATTTTTTCTATTTCATTTTTGGTGAGTTTACACATATATAGTGGCTTAGATGAAAAAAGGTAAACACGAAGAAGTGATTTTAACTGCTTCTTCTTTCACTTAGAAACGAGGAAAGGAAAAAGTCAGTTTAGATAGGTTGTTTCTTTCGTCGTCCCTTATGTAAAGTTATGATAAATTCTTGAATACTTCATTTCAATTTGCCATGTCTCGAAAAAATAATCAAATATGTGTTTACCTTTTTTAAATTGATTCAATAGGATAGTAAGGGAAGACGAAAACAATAATTCAAATCATCTTTCAAAAGTGATAAAAATGGTGGATTCGTGAAAAGCCAAAATAGAGTAACGATTCAATAGACTTTATTTAGAAAAATTTTGTATGCAGCTAACTTTGTCTTTTTCCGATACTCTTCACCTATTTTTCGCCCCGTACCGTAGGGTATGCGGCTCAAAATGAGGCTCGATTATCGAAAAAATACAAAAGTTCCATGCATACAAAATATTCCTAAATAAAGTCTAATTAAACTTAAAATTAAAATGGCTAATATTGTTAGTTTAACACTCGAAATTAAGAAAGGCTCAAGTAAAAGTAAGGTAACGGTAACGTATGATGCTTGTTTTACTCAATGTGAATTGATGGACAATACTACGTTTATCGAAACTGTAAGGCTACGAGGAGACGACGTAGGTCCCGACCCCCACTTGACGACTTTGAAAAATAGTTGTGTTTCTGCGACTAAGGCATGTGTGAAGCGAAAGATAACTCGTGAGCTATCAAATGCGATATTGAATGAAGATAATTCGTTCTTCAATCGAACTGACGAAGTCTATGCACAAGTTAAACTTGTTCCTTTTAAGCCAAGCACATCATCGGCTAGTTCCAACATTATCTCTAGTAGGTTCTAGTGCAGAAAGAGGTAGCCCTGTTTTCTAACCCTAAAGCACCAAACGTGGAACAAACACTAAAAAAACAACTCGTGATGTGGTTTTACCACAGAGCGTGTAAAATGTTCACGTTCAGGAATGACTCCCGCAAAGCTGACGAGTGGCGCGGGATATTCCTTTATTTGAAATATTTATTATATTTGTAATTCTTAAAACATATAATTGATGAAAAATTTAATCACATCACAATCACAAGAAGACCTCCAACTCATCGTCAAATGCCCTAACGCAGATACTTTTAAGAAATGTAAAGAAAAGTCGAAAGAGTACATGTGTAGCGTTGACGGCTGTGAATGTGGATGCCTAATATTGTTTAAATTTGATACACAAGATGAACTTGAGAGATTTAAAATAAATACCGGAACAGATAGTACCCTGAGAAAGGTCGAAGTAGATGACAATGGGACCATTAAAATTATAGATAAAAATGAAGGTAATGCAGACGCCGAATCTTGGTCTATAGCAGAGGATTTTCCATCCGGTACTTATACCAATGAAGTTATCGTCTATTTCATCGATACCGGAGCAAATAAAGAATACTGGGATGAGTCACCATTTAATTACAACGAACCGAAAGCTCCTAAAGGAGTTAGTGAAAGCTACGGTTATAATTTTACTAATCCTAAAGATATAACCGGAGATTATGACGATGATAATGGTCATGGTACTTTTGGTGTACGTCATGTCACCGAACATTTGCCCAAAGGTGCAAATATCAAAATCGTACCATTAAAGGTTTTTGATAAGCAGGGAAATGCAACACTCTTCAGCCTTGTTGCTGCCTTACATTATGCGATTGATAATAAAGCAAATATTATCAATATAAGTGCAGGGTATTCCGGTAAATCCAATAAAATATTGGAGGATGCCATTAAGAAATGCAATGAAGAAGGTATTTTCATTATTACTTCAGCAGGCAATGAAGGGAAAAATCTTGATGGTGCAGAGCAAAGACAATTCCCTGCTGTTTATGGAAAAGGCAGAATTAAGACGATAACGGAAACAGGCATCGCGCAAAAGCAAGCCTTCTCGGAAACAACAACAGTTATTTCCGTAGCAGCTTTAAATGAAGAAAGAGCTGACTTACATACTGATTCAAATTATGGAAAAGAATCAATTACTTTGGCAGGCTACGGTCAAAAAATAAGTGGGTACAACCACGAGGCTAAAGTTGTCTATTCAGGCACTTCGGTGGCAACTTTCGCCGTGACCAGAGCGCTTGCAATTGAGATGGCGAAAAAGCACGAGCATGATTATAAGGAAGTTTGGGAAGACTTCAAAGCATCAAGTTTGGAAGACTTTGAGAAAGGAACAGAGCAGAAGACAATAACGGGGAAACGCCTCAATGGTAAATTGAAAAAAAATATGGTAATTGATGCAAAGAAACGCAGAAAAAACAACTTTACCATTTGGCTGCTTCTTTTGCCCTTATTTTCTGCCTTTAAATCAGTTGTTTATCCAGATAAACACCCTCTTTCAAAACGACCCCGATAAGCTATCGGGGAAGCACAAAATAACCTACTCAAGTAAACGGAGTGGAGTCAAATCTAACTGTTAAAATAACGCATAACTAAAGCAGTTTCGGAAAATATGAGTACAAATTTTCCGATAAATTAAAAATAAACAGAAATTAATGTATATTACTTTAAAAATAAATAATATGCGTTGGTTTCTGTTTATTATTTGCATGTTCTCGGGCAATTTATATGCTCAATCTCCCATTGAATTCTGTTATACAGAACAAGGAAAAGTTCAATGCGGTACGGATAGCGAGTTCTCTGTAGTGGCAGTATTAGCAATGATTAATGCTGCCGACACGATTAAGGATGATAAGGATAAAAAGCTGTTTTTAGCTTGCTGCTATTATCAATTGGGGAGATATTATCATAATAAAGAAGATGACTTCATAAAAGCGATTTACCATGATAAAAAAGCAATTGATATAAGAGAGCAGCATGATGATGGCTTGCTTGGAAAAGCATATCGGAATTTGGGATATGCCTACATTGAAGCAGGGTATTATGAACAAGGGATTGAGGCTATCTTAAAAGCACATGAACATGATGATAGACTTAAAATACAGTCTTCAACATATGACTATCTTAGCAGAGCATACAGCGAACTTGGAGAATATGAAAAAGCTATAGCAGCAGCAGAAAAAGCTATAACATTGGCAAGCTCTGACACCAAAGGCGATGCTCATAATGTTTTGTCTGATGTATTAATCAAAACACGAGATTCCTTAAATTTAACAAAGGCAATAGAACAAGCAGACAAAGCTATTGTCTCTTATAATCTCAGGGCAAATATGGCAAGGGCTTACAATACCAAAGGAAATGCCCTGATGTGGCTTGGACGCTATGATGAAGCTATTGCAGCCTATAAAGATGCATTGGAGCTTTATGCAAAAACAAATCTGATTGACTATGCCCGCACCCTCAATAATATTGCAACCGTTTTTTACGCAAAAAAAGAATATTCCAAAGCAATAGATACGCTAAACCGTTCTCTGAAACTTAAAAAGAGTTTTCATAAAAACGTGGATTTTCATAAAGATTTTGCAGTGAACTATGAAAATCTCGCAGAAAATTATGAAGGCTTAGGTGACTTTAATAAAGCATTTGATAATTACCAACAAGCTAGTATCAATCTCACCAATAACTTCCGAACTCCTGACATTACCCAAAATCCAAAACTCAATGACAGTCTATATGTTTTCTCAATAACACAGTTAATTCGCGTACTTCATCAAAAAGCAGAACTATCATTCAAAATTTATAAAAAAGACAAGAAAAATAATAAAAGATACCTTGATTTAGCTGAGAAAACCTACAACACCGCCTTTGATTTCCACGATAAACTTCAACAACAAATCAACACACAGCAATCCAGACTATTTCATGCAGAAACGATAGTGCCTTTGATAGAAAATGCCTTAACAGTCGCTTACCAAGTACAACAAACCCAACAAAAAACGCCCGAAACTGCCTATCGTTTCATGGAAAAAAACAAAGCAACTGTACTCATGCAAGCCATCAATGAGAAAGGTGCTTTACAATACGCCGGACTACCAGATAGCCTTTTAAAACGAGAAGAATATCTGCGTATCAGTATCACCAATTACGAAAAACAACTTTATGATGCAAAACAAGAACAGGTAAAACAACGTATTAAAAATACACAATCAGAGTTAAAAGAGGAATACGCCCGACACATCAAAAACTTAGAAAACAACCACCCCGAATACTACAATTTTAAATACAAACAAAACACCACCACACTAAAAGACGCACAAAATTACTTGGATAGTGAAACTGCTCTATTAGAATATTTTGTCGGTGACAGTAGCGTTTATGTTTTGACAATTGAAAAAAATAACGCACGTCTGCATCGCTTAGATAAACCTGAAGAGTGGGACGAAATACTCAATGAATTTCGTCAATCAATAATTGACAAAACATGTCATCGCTATATTGAATTATTTACAAGTGATGCCCACCAACTCTATCAATGGCTACTCAAAGAACCTCTCAATAGCCTGAAAATCAATGTAAAACGCCTACAAATCATTCCCGACGCACAACTCAATTACCTATCATTCGGATTGCTTATTGATACCGTTCCTTCAAATTGCAACTATCGGAATTTACCTTATTTACTCAAAGAAAAATCCGTCAGTTATACCTATTCTACCACTTTACTCATTGAAAACCAAAACCAAGATAGACAAAAAGCTGCCTATTTATATGGAGGTTTTGCGCCAAAATACAATTACGAAAGAGATAAACAACTGGACTTGCCCGATGCGTATGCAAATGTCGAACGACAAGCCACAAGATTCAAATGTGAACCCTTTCTTGCTGATAAAGCTACCAAAAAACAGTTTATAGACAGGGCATGTCAATTCCAAATCCTTCACCTTGCTATGCATGGTTTATTGGACGATGAAAACCCCTTATATTCCAACCTGATTTTTGCCAACAACGAACCCCTCCACGCCGCCGACCTCTACAACACCCGCCTAAATGCCGACCTCGCCATCCTCAGTGCCTGCAATACCGGCACAGGCGAAATCAAAAAAGGCGAAGGTGTGATGAGTCTTTCGCGAGCATTTACCTATGCCGGATGTCCAAGTTTGCTGATGAGCCTGTGGGAAGTGCCGGACGCGAGTACAGCCATCATGATGAACACTTTTTTAGAACAACTCCAACAAGGCATGACCAAAGACAAAGCCCTCCAAACCGCCCAGCTTATTTACCTCAACGAAGCATCGTCCGATCGATTACACCCCGCACATTGGGCAGGCTTCGTACCTTCGGGCGATATGCAAGCCGTAAAATTTAGCCGTACTTCGAATTGGTGGTGGTTGTCAATATTGATGCTATTTATGGTTGTAGTATATGTTGGAAAACGGGCAAGTCGATAATGTATAACGGATAATGATTAACAGATAATAATAAATCCCTTTAGTGAAAGAAATTAAATAAATTGTTCCATAATGCGCCGTAATTTTTTCTTCTAAGGTCGCACTGAAATATAGCCATTTTTTAATTAATTAAAATTATTTTGTAATTTATTTATTATTA